>SMEQ01000482.1_pt1 | contig 18310 bp, 14 predicted proteins | sample 2456281 | NCBI WGS metagenome assembly SMEQ01 (sample SAMN10132596, study PRJNA489261) | soil metagenome | isolation source: day1 antibiotic-loamy sand soil ammended with raw manure from dairy cow... | place: USA | collected 2015-04-01
TGTTGTGAATTGCTTTCATTCTTTACTTTTAGTAGATTTGCCACAACAGACAGTAACACTATCTATTGATTGTCAAGTCACTACAAAGAAAATTAGAATTAAAAATCCCGAACCAAATTGGTCCGGGATTTTTAATTTAGTCTTGCTTTTCTCTAAAATAATTCCATTTGTTGAGGCGTTTCAGGCATATCTGTCACTTCTTTGCCATGAAATAAAAGGATATTTCCAAATTGATGATCTGTGACCGATAGGATACAAATGTTTCCTTTATCTGGTAAAATATTCTCCACTCGCTTCTTATGCACTTCTGCATTTTCACGACTTGCGCAATGCCTTAAATATATAGAATACTGAAACAAGGCAAAACCATTTTGCAACAGCCTTTTTCTAAAAATAGTATGTGCTTTTCTATCTCTTTTGGTTTCAGTAGGCATATCAAAAAATACAAATAACCACATAACTCGAAATTGATTTAATCTGGAATACATCTTATAAAGGCATTTTAGGATAAGTTATCTTTCTGGATTCTTTCATAAAACACCTGGCTAAAGATGCTGTACTTCTAGAAACACCTATCAATAAAGGACTTGTTTTATCTTCAAAAACGACATCCAACTGAGCTACTTTAACTAAAGCAGCTTTGATAGTTGTTTTTAAATCTTCTTCAATGTGATGTTCGTTAATAATTTGAAACACTAAGTAATCCACAAAAGGTCGATAAGGTTCCATAATATCATCTGCTAAACAATACGCATTATATTTGTTTCGATGAAATATCCCTAAAGTGGGTAAAAGGCCTGAAGAGACTAAAGCTCTTGCAACAATAGACCGAAGGATTGCATAGCCATAATTCAATAAATTATTAGGCTTCTCCCCTTCCCTGTGCCTTTTAAAATTAGGATAATGATCTTCAAATATTTTAGACCAATAATACACTGCTGCTCTGGCTTCCATATTATCAACATCACCTGACTTTACTTTCTCCATCCAATAATACATTGGTGCGGCATCCTTTCCAATATGTTCTAATAATTGCGCTTGATTTTCAATTTTTTGTTTTATAGTTTGTTGCCATAATTGTTTCTTTAATGGAATTGTAGCTTCAATTTGATATTTAAATCTTTCAGATTGTGTATGAGCGCCATCTAAAGGCATCAACATTCCAGAAGGCATTTTTTTATCATTACAAGTGATGACCGCAACATTATTTTCTACTAAAGCATTCAAACAGGGATGACTTATCGTAATTTGATCATGCTCTAATAATACGATACCAATATCTTCAATCGGAATAGTCACCGACTGACGCTCCTTTTGAGGAAATTCTACATACATTTGCTTTTGCTTCAATTTCAAATAAGCAGGATTACTGAAAAACAATGTGCGTTTTATCATCGTTAAAACATTTAGTACTCTCCAACATGAACTATTTCATCTTAGTGATTTAAATTAAAAACACAGCTATTATTACCGTTTATTATACTATATTAATCTGTCCTAATCGATTAGATTTTAGTTTAACACAAGTATTTTTAATTCTAATTTCACCACAAATAGTTAGTTCACTTTTATTTAGACTTGCCAGTTCTCCAATTTTACTTTTTGCATCATAAGCTTTAATAAGAGAAGCATAGTTAATTGGAATAAAATAACATACTTTATTGGTTGCACTTACCATTTTATAAACTCTTTCTTTTTGTTCAATTGACAAGTTGGAAAAATCTATTAATTCAATATTCTCTTCTTCAGAAAGAGGCACATAAACTAAATCATCAGGAGATAAGTAAAATAACAATCTTTCATTGTTTTCATTATATTCAGGAACAGGAGTAAGCTTTTGTTTTAAACGCTCTACTACAATATTTAAAGGAATTGTAGCATAATCCCTATCACCAGACTCTTTTTCATAAATAGCAAAAAATAAGTTTGTTCCTTTTGCAGCTTCAACAAATTTAGAGGGTTTATTTCCAACATGCCCTACATTGAACTTACTACCTTTGGTTTCATATACTCTTACCTTATAAATTGGTTGATGGAACTTACCGTTATTAAGCTGAACAATGTTATTATTCATTTCCTCAATTCCTTCTGGTGTAAAAGCTAATTTTTCTGGACTATCTTCAGATAAGTCAATATAATTTTCCAAATGTGCTAATAAAATCTTTTGAATACCTGTATCTGTTATTTTTCCAACAATCTTTTTCTCAGTAAAAGATGTATCTAAAAATTCTCTTGTTGCTACTTGTTTGTCATCCCAATAATAAATTTCTACTCTTGATACATCAATATCATTCCAAGTATTATTTCTGTCTTTGAAATACTTTGTTAAAAGCTTTTTATCATAATTTAACGCTACTAATGATATGACATGTTCCCTTAATGATATATCAACTATATCACCATAACTATCTAATGCTGCACTTAGCCTAACCTGTTTTTTCTTTCTTAATTTTACTTGACCATAAACTGTGTCTTTATGTAAAGGTTTTCTGATTGCCCAACTATCACCTTTAGTTTGCTTAACATACTTTTTAACCAACCTGCCTTTATCTTCAACAAACTTCTGGTAATTATTGGTTGTTTTGTTAATCACCCTTAAGTTTTGCTTGATACTGACTATGACATTTTCAATAGCTTTTTTGGATTCAATAGTGAAGTTATCCCAAGGTTTTAAAAATAATGTAGGCACATCTCTTGTTATTTTTTCATTATTTTTATTATAATAAGTTCGCTGTTCATAATGTCTTAAAATCCTATTTAAGTCATGTCTTTTAGAAGATTTAGCATGTTGATTATTTAAAAGATTGACATGCTCTCTTGAAGCACAAGCAATAACTAAAGCGTCCAAAGCATGATGTCTATGATCTATTCTTTTCTTTTGGAATCCTTTAGATAACTCCAAAGGTACTGTTGGCAAAAACTTCTGATGTCTATCATTCCAACTCGTATAGTCAGTACTATCACTTATTTCATTCATTTTTTTAAATCTTGATAATACTAAATCATTCCAAACATCATTTAAACCCCAGTCATGTTTTAATCTATTAGTAATTTTCCCATTTCCTGGCAATAAATTTTTCGAATTAATCCCATCATCATTAGCTTCAGAACGAACAATATTAGATAGTAAATTTGAAATAAATTTACTAATATATCTGGTGTCATTTAATTGACGCGTGATCATCTGTTCTGGTATCTCATCCATCAACAAAATATTTCTTTTGTTTCTAACAGATGCGTACTTTTCTTTTACAAATAACTGATATTGTTCTTCATTTAATATTTTTACACTCCTACCATAGCCAATTTCAACAATCTCTCCTCCATGATTTTTAACAAACTCTAAACCTAGTTGATTATCCTTTAATTTATTAACAGCAGACTCACAAATCACTTTATTATTAAAACTATTATCAAAATATCTTGATTGAGGTATTATGTGCTCTATTTCATATGCTGAAGTGAACAACTTACTTAAAGGAATAATTTGACCAGTATATGGAGAAATATAACCTTGTTCTAACCATAATTTATATCTATTTAATTCAGCTGAAGTTGGTGCTAATGATTTGATAATCTTATCAATGTCATCAGGAATTACATCTAATGCACTAATAACTCCTTCCTCATAAATCCTTAATGCTTCGGCTTGCATTGGAGAATATGGACGAACATTCTCAATATTACTATCATTTTTCAGCTCAAGTAATAAGTATTTTATTCTATTATTTGTATTTTCATTATGACCAATTACTTGACTTAAATGCTTACGTTGATCTGCAGAACTTTTCAAATCGCGTCCTAATTCCACATGTATTTCATCAAAATAATCCTTTTCGCCATTACCATATATTGTCCATATATCACCAACGACTCTTAAAGTTTCTGTTACAACTTGCTCTACTATAGGATTCCTAAGTGAATGCTGTTTAAAATCTTTTAAATAGTCTTTTAATGCATCTACAGTTTCCCACTTTTCTGAAAGCTCAGATTCTGAATGTCTATCATAAACAATATATTGAGCAAGCCATAAATCAAGTCCTTGAAAGTCTTCTTCATTATTTAAATGAAGTGCCTTTTCTCTGACGCGCTCTTTAATACTTTCATCATACTCTCCATTTATTATTTTATTAATTCTAGATTTAGTATCATCATGTATATTATCCCAGCTCCATTTTTTTCCAAGCCTTACTAGGGGCAGTAGTTTATTGATAGCCTTTTGAGAATAAGTCCCAAACTCACTTTTAATTGGCGGAAAGTTTAAGAAATTATCCAAAAAAGAGGTTTCATTTAAATTATGTTTTCTTGCGAAAGTTTTTAGTGCCTTTTTATATTCTATTATATCGGTTACGGAATATATTATATGCCAAAGTTGCACTTCAACCTCATTAGTTAAGAAATCTTTTTCAACATCATCTACTTTACTTAATCTGAACTGTATTGATGCCTTAGTTTCATTACAAGGGTATGACTTATCTTCTACAAAATTCCAACGATATTTCTTCACATCATTTTTTACTTCTTTAGCACTTAATCCCTTTCTTTCCAGTAAAAAAGTTATCAAGTCTTTTTGATTGATTTCACTTTTAGTATTTAAATACTCAAATAAATCCTCCCAAGACTCTAGATTATTTAAGAACTCTGATGTTATATTTGTATCATCTTCATTTAGGTAGATTCTAAGATTGTAAATCCACTGCCATAATCGAAATTCCTGAAATAAAGGATGTGATCTAGGAATAGCTTTTAAATAAGCTCTGTTTTCTTTTACCTTACCATCTTCAGTTATAGACCTGTATAATTTATACTCTAATTTACAGTTCCCAATTAATGACTTCTGACTTCTTAAAGGACGTTGATAAAAAATAATATCTTCTAGAAAAAGATGGACAAACCCTTTGTTACTTAACTCTACTCTATGAGCTTTATTATTTTTATATAATTCGCGAATAGATGCAACATAGATTTCTTCTGTAAAAAATTCTGGTTGCAGTTCAATTTGCTTTAGTAAAATCTTTCGTAATTCTGTTTTGTAATACTTTCTTTCAATTGTTTGAATAAGTTTACCTCTAATTTTTTGTTTGGGTTTTTTTAATAATCTATCATATATATAAGTTCCGACAGTTTTTCCCGATTGATCAATTTCATGCTCAGTTTTCTTTTTGACTAATCCCCAATCATCCTCTTTAGGTGCTCTAAAACTTCTTCTCTCTTCACCATCTTTTGTTAATTTAATTGACCCATCTTCATTTAATTCAGTCGTGACTATAAAATCTCTAACCTTACCCATCCAATCACCCAAAGACTCCTTGCTTTTTCTTCTATAAACCCAACCATTATCTAATACTACTGAAAAGCATTTCTCTTTATCTCCTTCTTCATCAGGAATAATATCTACCACTTTCAAAGAGTGATACTCGACTAGTTTACTATCATCATCCTCTTCTTCTTCACCTCTTAATTGATAGTAACCTCGTTTTTGATTAAAGTTTAAAATAATCCAAGCAATCTCTTCTTTTTTGATTTTTTCAGTAAGTGCTTTCTTTCTCAAATAATAAATTGTCCAATCATATGGAATAAGTTTACCATCTTTTACTAATTCTGGTTGAGATATTTTAAATTCACTAAGCATTTCATTAAATGAATCTTTAAAAAGAAACCCATTACTATTGTAAGTTAACTTAGGTTCTGTATTAGGCAAAAACTGTCCCCTCTTCTTTTCAAAATCTATATCCTGAGCATAATGTTCAGGCAAAAAACCTAATATATTAAGAACTTGATGTAATCTATACCTCCTTAATAAATGTCTTTCCCTCAACCTTCTTACTCCTCTCAATCTTGTTCTCTCTGCAGTACTTGAAACAGTGTTTCCTTCGTTAAATTTACCAATATCATCTTGAGTCATAGGAATAATCCTACTTCCAAGATCAATAATTTTACCAGTTTTTTCTTTAAAATTATTTTCTATTAATGCCCAGCCTATAGAATTAGTACCTAAATCTAGACCAAGGATACGTTTTGTTTTCATGTTTTTTGTTAAATTTTGCGTTTCTTGGATTTGAATAAAGCTAATTTAACAAAAAAAAAAGATTAAAAGAAAATAATTATGATTTTAATAAGATTTTTACTATATTTGCATTGAAAGCAATTCACAATAAGGATTATTCCGTTGTGAAAACATTTAGCGCCTCGGCTACCTCCGGGGCATTTCTATTCCGTATTTTTACATTTCTATGTTATTTATTTTACTTGATACTGATTCACATATAATACTTTAAATAACTATTTCCATGTTTGTAAATCACTTATTAGAAAATTAAGATTTGTAAAATTAAGATTTGTAAAATTAAGAAATCTTAATTTTGACAACCTTTTACTGATTATAATAAAGCCCCCCTACTCCGGAATCCCCACCACAAACTCAAACAAATCACTATCAAACAAGCCTAAATCCGTTAATTTTAAAGACGGAATCACAGGTAAGGCCAAAAATGACAAAGTCATAAAAGGAGCAGTCAGTGAACTTTTCATTTCTCCAACCACTTTCTCTAAAGCAATAAATTTATCAGCTAAAGTTTCAATAGGTTCTATAGACATTAAGCCCGCAATACCTTGTATATCACCAAAATTCTCGACTATACAAGCTTGAATCTCTACCTCTTTTTGATACCTATTAATGACCAATAAAACACTATATTCGGGATGTTTTTGTAGCAACTCTTCTATGCTACCTTCAAAAGTGATGACTTTTTTATGAGTAAGTAATTGTTGATCAATCACTTGGATTATATTCCACTCTCCTGAACGCTTAATTTTCCAATCAGGCATTAATTGTTCAAATTCATCCATTGAAATGTCATTCAAATGAAAATGATTAGGCACGTCTTCAGTCGAAAGTTCCAGGTTTTCAATATCTTTTTCTTCGATGGATTTCCCTTTCCTATAAAACCCTTGAACCGGGAATGACTCTAAGTTTTCAACAATAATAAAATCCGCAGGATCTCCTATTTTTAAAGTTCCTATATCTAAAGAAAAATGTTCGACAGGATGTTTACATGCGATATTCAACACATCCCAAAATTCAAAGCCATCGTTTAATATTCTTGCTACATATCGATTAATATGGCCGTCAATCAATTGATCGGGATGCGCATCGTCAGAACACAACATGATTTGCCCAGGATGTAATCGAATCAATTCTTTTAAAGCTTCGTAATTTTTAGCTGCACTCCCCTCTCTAATCATGATTTTCATCCCTGCTTCAATTTTTTCTAAAGCTTCTTCCAATGTTGTACACTCATGATCTGTACTGATCCCTTCTTGTATATATTTCTTCAAGCCTTCGCCAGATAACATCGGCGCATGACCATCAATCACTTTTTTACTTGCTTTGGCTATTTTCAATTTCTGAAGCACTTCCGAGTCGTCATTCACCACACCAGGAAAATTCATCATTTCCGCTAAATACTTTAAATCATAAGTATCGAAAAGATATTGCACTTTTTCACTATCGATAATGGCTCCACTACGTTCTAAACCTGGTGCTGCTGGCACACAAGAAGGCACACCATAATTGATAGAAATAGGTAAGTCTTTAGAAGCATTAATCATGTATTCCACACCTTCCACACCTAAAACATTTCCAATTTCATGTGGATCTGAAACTGTGGCAATCGTTCCGTGTCGTCTCACTGCTTTTGCAAAATGCTGAGGATGCAACATCGTACTTTCAATATGAATATGCGCATCTACAAATCCAGGCATAATATAACCTTTGGGAGCTTGAGCTTTCTTTTGAATGGAAACAATAGTTCCATTTTCATTCCAACTTACACGAGCAGGATAAATCTCCCTTTCATGAATATCTACTAATTGCCCTTCTATGTAATTGCACATGATTTTTTATTTTAAAATAACCAAACTCATTAAAGATTTTTCTTTTTCTTTCAAGTCGATATGCGTTTGCATATATACTGGCAAGTCATCCGAATACGCAAATTCTTTTATCAGTTTATAATTCTCTTCTAAGAGTTTTCTTAATGTTTTCAATTGGAAATAAGCAAAAGTGGACTTTACTTCTTCCTCATAAATCTCATCGCCATGATGTACGTCAATTTTGAATTTCTCCGACCAACTTTCACTCGGCACATGAGTTTCTGTCAATACTTGAGCGACATTAGATTTAATTTCTTGATTTTCATGTGAAGTAAAATACTGAATCGGAGGCAAAGCGCCTTCTTGCAACCATTTTTCATAGTACTCTACCGCAATAACACGAGCTAAAGGATCTCCTATATCATCCACAGTAATCAACTCATAAAACTTATGAGCGACCGTTTCTTCCTCATAATCCTTCTCTCCGTAGCTCAATAAAACCTTGATCAATTGCCAAGCCATTTGTTTCTCCGCCTTATCCACTTTAGGAAGTGTAGGCTGTGTTGGAGTAACTGCAGTAGGAAAAACAAGTTGTCCATTTTCATCTATACTCGGCTCTTCATCTAAACTCGCTTGTTCAAGTCTCGCTTTTCTATCAACTTCTTGCTTATCTCTTTCTTCTTGTTTATATATTTGAGTGACTTCCTTACGGATAAATTGATTGACCAAACTCACCATTCCTTCTTCCTCTACATCAAAAGCATCTGCAGCTCTTTTAATATAATAGCTTTGAAGTGTAAAGTCTTCTACTTTTTTAATTTTCGCTAAAGACTCTGCGATTTCATTAACTAAATTTGATTTTAAAATAGGATCATTTTTTCCTTTTTCAGAAGCTGAAGTGATGCGATAAGTCAAGAAATCTTGTTGGTTTTTTTCCACAAATTCTTTAAAAGCATCCGCACCATGGTTTTTGATGAAACTATCTGGATCTTGTCCTTTACCTAAAGGAACTATTTGTACTCTTAAGCCTTCTTCTAAAGCCAAATCTAAAGCGCGAGCAGAAGCTGTGATTCCTGCATCGTCCCCATCATATAAAATAGTGAGTTGTTGTGTAATTTGCTTGATTAGTCTTATTTGACCTATAGTTAAGGAAGTTCCACTTGAAGCCACCACATTTTCTATACCTGCTTGATGCATCGAAATGACATCTGTATACCCTTCTACTAAATAACAATTATCTTGTTGTCCAATAGCTCTTCTCCCTTCATACATTCCATATAAAACCCTGTTTTTTACATAAAGTTTACTTTCCGGACTATTGATGTATTTGGGTGCTTTGGCACTTTCATTTAAAATCCTTGCTCCAAAACCTAGAACACTTCCTGTACTACTTTTTATAGGAAATATAATTCGTCCTCGATAAGTATCATAGACTTTAGTTTCCCTTTTTCTAATCAATCCTGCTTGGTCTAACAAATCTTCTTTATAACCTGCAGCCAATCCAGCTTTATAAAACTGTTCCCATTCATCTAAGGCATATCCTAAGTCGAATTTCTTGATGGTTTCTGTAGTAAATCCTCTATTTTGAAAATACTGACCACCTACAATTTTACCTTCTTCTGTTTCCCAGAGATTTTTTTGGAAAAATTGATTTGCAAATTCATTTATCGCCCTGAGACTTTCCTCAATAGCACGATTTTCTTTTTGCTCTTCTGTATATTCTTGTTCTTCTAATTCAATTTGGTAAAAATTCGCCAGCCATCGAATCGATTCAATAAAAGAAAACTTTTCATATTCTCTAATGAAACTGATGGCGTCACCTCCTTGTCCACAACCAAAGCATTTAAACACACCTCGGGCGGGATTCACATTAAATGAAGGTGTTTTCTCGTTATGAAAAGGACAAAGTGCTAAATAATTTGCACCTCTTTTTTTCATACTTAAAAAATTACCTATCACTTCCACAATATCAATCCGCTGCATAACTTGCTGAACGGATTCTTGCTTGATTATACTCATACTTATTTCGCTCCTTCTACTAATTCAAATATAACTAAATCGCCAAAATTGGCCAATCCACCTGGATTACAACCCGGCTCTCCTTCTGGAATATCCATACCTCTATCTTCGTAAAACAACACCCAATTTTCAAAATACACCTCTGATCCCGGCGCTTTAAAGGTCATAGGGTATAAAGGAAAAACGGTTTCATCGTTATTGGCAACTTTATAGGCATCGTGCACTAATTCGGAACAATAATAGGATCCATTACCATAAATGTAATCTAAGTCATATGGCAAGCCTATTTGTTCTCGAGCAAATGAAATGGCTTCGTCGTGTAAGTCGTCATAATCATTAGTCAATCTGCCGACCCAATGAGACTCTTTCGATTTTTTTAAAAAATCGTTTAATGGAATTTCAACTACTTCAGGGTAAGTAGCTTCAATGATGGTCCACTCGTCTTTATTTTTAGCCAATATACCAATATGAGAAAAATGACGACCATAAATAGCAGGGGTCACTGTATTAATAGCTTCGCATAAAGGACCACAATGACCGTTTTGAAAAATCAAATCTCCTTGCTTTAAATCAGGAGGATACAACACGGGAATAGTATCTGGAGAAACCTTAGTGATTAAAGGTTCTTGCAACACAGATAACGCCACCTCAAAAGGGGATAAAAACATGAAAAAAGATAAAAAGAGGTATAACATGCTACAAAAATAAGCATTCCTCTTAAAGCAACATTAGAATCCTACTTTTAAATATGCCCAACCTGCAGCTTGTCTTTTAACAATGTGAGCAACACCAGAAGAGACTTTTTCAACTTCAGGAATGAAATCCTTTTGAATCAAATGATTGGTATCCATGGTGTTTTCACAAATTAAAAACTTGACCGCTTTATTTTGCAAGTCCAATACATGAAGATTAAAATAACTATTTTCTAATAAAAAAGGATATGCCTCTCCATGAATGACCACTTCTACTTTTAAGTCATCTAAATCATTAATCAGATTTGAAATCTGATCCAACATTGCTTTATGAACTGAATAATCAGCACTGCTCAACTGAATGACTACTTGATATTGCATAAATATGTTTTTTACAAATGAATGTTTTGATAATCTACCTTATTAAAAGGTAAGGATTTATGAGATGACCCTTACCTTTAAAGAGAAAAATATCTATATATCTTAAAGTTACGCTTTCAATAATGATTCTAATCAAAAAGTGATTTAATTATTTCGAACTAATTTATTATAGTTTTTAACCATCACCGCAGCAAATAGAATCATATGAAATCCTCCAAACATTAGAGAAAAGTAATACAAGCTCAACTCTTCACCTGGGTATTGATATTGATGTACCAAGGTTAAAACCAATAATAACAAACACATTCCAATCGACACCCATCCTACTCTTTTGATAGATCCCCAATCCACGGCATGTACTGCATGTAATCCACCTTTATTTCCTAAAATTCTACCATCGTTAATTTTACTGTGTTTCATTCCATATAATAAGTAAATATCCATTCCAATCACCATCCATACGATGAGTCGAATCCACGTATCATAAGGTAAAAACACCATCATAAATAAACAAACAATGACACCCAAAATAGGTATTAAAGGTACAAATGGTACTCTAAATGCTCTTGGTGCTTCAGGCATGGTTTTACGCATCACTAAAATCCCAATACACACTAAGATAAAGGCAAATAAAGTTCCGATACTCGTCATTTCTCCAACTATATGACCAGGAATGAAAGCTGCAAAAGAGGCTATCAATACTAAAAACACAATATTAGAAACATAAGGTGTTCTGAATTTAGGATGTAAAGTACTGAATAACTTAGGTACTAATCCATCTTTACTCATGGTGTAGAATACTCTACTTTGACCCAAAAGCATGACTAATATTACGGAAGAATATCCTAATAAAATAGCTATAATGATAGACGTATTCAACCAAGGATATGCGGGTACAATTTTACCATTTTGCCATTCTCCCATATTTTCAATTGCAATCGCAATGGGTGCTAAAGGACTTCCCGTTTGCGTATGTCCGTACATAGTATAAGGAGCTACACCCACTAAAACGTAAGCAAACAATATATATAAAATGGTTGTAATGATTAAGGAGCCTAAAATTCCAATCGGCATCGCTACTTTAGGATTTTTAGTTTCTTGAGCAGCAGTTGATACCGCATCAAAACCAATATAAGCAAAGAACACAATCGCAGCAGCGCGTATAATTCCAGAAAATCCAAACTTTCCAAAGGTGCCTGTATTTTCAGGTATAAACGGCGTCAAGTTTTCAGGTCTAATAAACTTCATTCCCAACACAATAAATACCACAACGATGGTTACTTTTAAAACAACGATAATGTTATTTACCCAACGAGATTGAGAAGTTCCTCTGATTAAAACCATAGACATTATAGTCACGATAAACACTGCAGGCAAGTTAATCATGCCTGTAATCATAGAACCATCAGCTAATTTTAATTGTTCGAAAGGCCCTGCCAATAAATGTGGAGGCAAATTCACTCCAAAAGATTTGAACAATTCACTTAAATATCCAGACCAACTAGACGCCACGGTTGCGGCTCCTACGGCATACTCCAGCACCAGATCCCAACCTATAATCCATGCGATGAATTCTCCCATCGTAGCGTAAGAATAAGTATAAGCACTTCCTGCAACAGGTATAATAGACGCAAACTCCGCATAACAAAATCCTGCAAATGCACATCCTATTGCCGCAATAACAAAGGAAATCATGATCGCTGGACCAGCAAAGTTTGCTGCTGCCATTCCTGTGATCGAAAACAAACCAGCACCAATAATGGCACCTAACCCTAAAGCAATTAATGAGAAAGAGGTAAAGGTTTTCTTTAATCCTGTTTCTGTATCTCCCGCCTCTCGTAATAAAACATCTAAGGGTTTTCTTTTAAATATATTCATAGCGCTTTATTTATACTTGAAATCAAACCTAATGGAAATTTGATAATTTTAAAATGTTTTGTGCACTTTTTTAAACAACTCCTAAACTTAGTTTAAAATAATTTAGCAAGACAGAAAACCTTGAATTAGTAAATATTTCTTATTTTTACTTTTACATTAAATAATAACGAGACTCTACTATGTTTAAAAAAATAATCTTAATGTCTTGCCTTGGGCTGATGAGCACTGCAACTTTTGCACAAAAATCAAAAGTAAGAGAGGCAACCAAAGAGTTGAATACGGCTATTGAAGCACGTGCATTGCAAGACGTAGAAAAAGAAACGACATCTTTAAAGTTAGCTAAAGATGCCATTAATGAAGCGATTACGCATGAGAAGACCATGGATGATTCCAAAACCTGGTTAACTAAAACTGAGATTTATATTAATTTAAATCATAGCGCCGAACTACAATCTGATCAAAATGCTATTGAAGCTCAAAAGGCTTTGTCAAAAGCGGTTAGTTTAGATGACAAACTTGTAAAAACTCCTAATTATGCACATTTGAAATTTCAATTGAGTATTGATTTTTACAATATTGCAGTTAAGGCTTACCAAACAGGTAATTATAACGAAGCTTATACTCAGTTTGATGCGGTGAAAGACGTATTGAAAGAAGAACACACCAAAATGTATAAAGATATTCCAATGGTAGATACGATTAGATCACAATCGTCTTTATTACAAGGTTATGCTGGTTTTTATGCAGATAAGAACAAAGAAGCTATCAGTATCTTTAACACAGCTAAGAAAGATCCTATTATCAATTCAGATCCTAATATCTATTATGTGTTAGCAGAAGCTTATGCTAAAGAAGGAGATGAAAAATCAATGCTTTCCACAATTGAAGATGGAAGAAAAATATTTCCAGATAACGAAAACTTAGCGAGATTAGAATTAAACTACTATTTAGAATCAGGTAATGAAGAACTGATGGTAGAAAAATTAAAAGATGCCATCAAGCAAAACCCTACAGATCCAGAATTAGTATTTAATTTAGGTATTGTATATGCAGGATTAGCAGAGAGTGCAAAAGGTGAACATCAAGATGCACACCTTAAAAACTCTGAAAAAGCTTATCAAAAAGCTTTACAGTTAGACCCTCAAGATGGTAAGTTTAATTATCAATTAGGTGCTTTTTACTTCAATAAAGCAGCTAAAGTGAATACAGAAATGCAAGCTTTAAGCATTAAAGAACAAACAAAATATGACAACTTAAAAGAGGTAAGAGATGCCACCTTTGAAGAAGCTATCCCTTACTTAGAAGCTTCGAGAGGTATCTATCAAAGAAACTCAAGAAATCTAGATCAAAATGATATCGTTTTTTATAAGCAATCATTAATCGCATTAAGCAACATTTATTCTACATTAAATAAAATGGAAGAGTCTGATGCTGCGAGAGTAGAATTAGAAGGATTGAATTAATTTCATTGGAAATATAATTTACAAAAAGAGGTTGACGTTCATTCATCAACCTCTTTTTTATTAAAATAACACCCTAAAATGAATTTTTAAAAGAAATACTGATTATAAAGAATCATCCTGAGGAACCTTCTTTAAAAATTCGGAAAAGTTTGCACTTAAGTTAGATTCTCTTCCATAGACATCTATTACAAACCCTGAATTTCCGTCTTTGTCTTTAAATAAATACAAGGCCACATTATCTGCAGGATCTGAGATTCCTTCAAATCGATAAGTTTTACATAAAGTCAAATCTTCACTTTTGTAGTTTTTACCAAAGCCTTTTAATATATCTGGATCTTCAAAAAGAAATTCGGTTTCAATTCCTTTCTTTTGCAATGAATTTAAAACTCCAGATAACGTTTTCATTTCGTGTGGCGTTTCCATGTTTTCTTTATTATTTTCTTCGTTCGTCATAATTATATATTTAGTATTACTCATCAGTATTAACAACCAACTTTCATTATTGTTCAAAAGTATTCGTCAATTAAAACACAATACGAAGTCGGTTTTTAATGCATGTTTTATTCATGTATACTATAAAATGAACATTTTCACCTTATATATCGTTATGTAGTTACTTATTTCTAATGTTATAAAATAAATGATCATGATCTTAAAAAAATACATTACTGGACTATGTCTTCCCTTTTTCTTTATTTTCTATGCTTGTAATACAACACCAACTGAAGAGAAAGTAGTCATAGAAAACGAGACTGACATTCAAGCAACAACAACTACCAACGAAGAACAAACCCCTTTTTCTGTTACTGGAACAGAACTATGTAGCGACTTTGCTGAAAACGAAGAAAATGCGTTATCAAAATATAATAATAATGTGATTGATTTAACAGGAAAGGTAACCATGGTGAATAAATCAAAAAAACAAAACTGTGTATTCTTTCAGTTAGATTGTAGTAATAGCAAAGCTAATCCTACAAGTAATCTCATCATAGAATACTGTCCTGACAATAGCAATAGCTTAGCTGCAGCAATTGATGCCGGAAAGGATATTACTATTCGTGGTGTCTTTAAAGGTAAAACTCAAGATACCATTCATTTACACGAAGTAGAAATCAATACTAATCCAATCATGGATTAAATTGATCAATAATATCTTTAAAAAAGTAGTCGTAACTGATAAAAACCAGGGCGAGTATTTTTTTTGGTTTAGTTTTAAGTAAGAGAAAAAGTCCTGATTTAAAGAGACTTGATAGGACACTAATAAGTGCTTATTACATGTTGTATTTATATAGAGTGTAAAGGTTTATATGCTTTGCTCAAAATTATAATAAAGTATGGCTTATATTTGTAAAGAATTTTCTTACTTAGCATTACAATTTTAAAGTATTTATGCGTTTACAATTCTGGAAAAAGAAAGACCAAGACAACGAAAATAGTAAAAAGAAAAAGAAAGCCGCATGGCGTGAATGGCTTGATGCCGCTCTTTTTGCTGTTGTTGCAGCTACAATTATTCGTACTTTTTTAATTGAAGCTTACACCATACCTTCAGGATCTATGGAAGGAACGATGTTGGTCAATGATTATTTGTTTGTCAGCAAAGTAGCTTATGGACCGAGAATGCCTATGACGCCTTTGGCTGTCCCTTTAGTGCATAACCGATTCTTAGGTGGAAAATCCTATTCAGAAGCGGTTCAATGGAAATACAGAAGACTTCCAGGGATTTCTAAGATAAAAAATGATGATGTCATCGTTTTCAACTTTCCCAACAATGATACTGTAATGCTAGAGCGTCCTGCTGATGATTATTATCAAATGGTTCGTAGCATAGGAAGAGAGGAAGTTTGGAGAAATTTCACTATCACTCATCGACCTGTGGATAAGAAAGAAAATTATATTAAAAGAGGTGTTGGAATGCCTGGCGATATCGTAGAAATAAAATCCGCAAAATTATATATCAATAATGAACTGGCCAATACCTATCCTACTTTAAAAGCAGAGTTTGAAATTATTGCTGATTCCAATTTCAATTTAACGACTCAATTTATTCATGAGAATGATTTAGAGATTTCTCAAAGAGCAAAAGGAGATGGTAGTTTTGGATACGCTTACAACATGACCTACAAAGCAGCATCTGAATTAAGAAAAAACAAATTCGTAAAATCTATTGAACCTTTTGTCCAAGGCGCTGGTCACGTTGATAGAGAGCCTGCCTTATGGGTATATCCTCAAGACACAACGATCTTTAAGTGGAATTTAGACGACATGGGACCTATCACTATTCCTCAAAAAGGAATGACCATTAGCTTGACTCCAGAAAACAAAGCATTATATCATAGAGCTATTGAAACTTATGAAAACAATACTGTCGAAGTAAGTGCTGATGGTCAATGGATGATTAATGGCACTCCTACAGACAACTATACCTTCAAGATGGATTATTATTGGGCTATGGGTGATAATAGAAACAGATCCTTAGATTCGAGATACTGGGGTTTTGTTCCGGAAGACCACTTAGTAGGTAAGGCTTCTTTTGTATGGTTTAGCCATGAAGTAGGAAGCGCATTTAAAGTAAGATGGTCACGTTTAATGAGAGGAATTAAAACACTTGAAAATAAATAAATGTCAATACAACAGATAGAGCAAGGTATTATTCACTATAAAAAAGAGGCTTTTCATTTTGTAAAAACAGGTCATGGACCTCAATTGGCTATCTTATTTCATGGGATGGATGGCGATCCTTCAGACTTTTTCGTTATTCAAGAACACTTATTAGATAAATACACCTTTATATGTTTTTACCTACCTTATCATGGTCCACAAAAGCTAAAGGCTAAAGCATTAAAGCCCGAAGCTGTTATGGCTGCCATTCAAGGGGTAAAAAATAACTTCAATGCCGAAAAATTCAGTTTATGGGGACACAGCTTAGGTGCCAGAATTTGCCTAAAAGTAGCTGAACTTCAACCTAATTGGATTTCAGAAATGATTCTTATTTCTCCCGACGGAATTGCAAAAAATGCGTGGTACAAAATGGCTACTAGTAGTCGATTGGGCCGACTTGGGTTCAAAAAGTTTACACAAAATCCTGACATGTTTGTTAAACTTGTTAGTAAAATGCGATTAAGTTCAGAAAATAAAATTAATTTTGTAAAAAGAGTTACTAAAAATTCAAATAAGTTAGAAAAAACTTATTTAACTTGGACCTCTTTACATTATTTAGTACCTTTTTTAGCTGTTATTAAAATAAACATAAGAAAACAAAATATAGTAACACATATTTTTACTGGGAAACAAGACCCTATAATACCATTTAAATCAATTGATTCTTTCGCCAGAAAACAAGGAATGATTCATTTACATTTATTAGAAGGAGGACACCATCTGATATCTAAGAAGTATTTGGATATTTTTTTAAGCGTATTAAAATAGAATATGAAATGATTTTTCTCGTAGGAATGCCAGGTGCAGGCAAGACTTATTGGTTACACCCGTTTGCTGAAGTCATTAACTTTACTCCGATAGATTTGGACGGAAAGATAGAAGAGAAATATCAACGTCCAATTGCAAGAGTTTTTAAAAACAAAGAAGAAGAGTTTAGAATTGCGGAAAGAGAAATGTTACAAAAAATAATTGCTAATAATTCTAACCAAACTATTATAGCTACAGGTGGAGGAACTCCAGCTCATTTTGACAATCTTGAGCTCATGAAAAAACATGGAACGATAGTCTATTTAAAAACCGATATGGATTTATTGTTTGGACGTTTAGCTAAAGATTTAAACAAAAGACCTTTTCTGCCAAAAACAAAAAAAGGTTTAACTAGTTATCTAGAAGAATTAGAAGCTGAGAGAGTTCCTTTTTATGAACAAGCTGATTTAATATTACCCGTTAAGTATTTAAATGTTACTTTCTTTTTAGATCAAATCAATCCCTTAATCAATCCATGAAAAACTCAGTTTACAAGCCCGCATTTTATATAGGTATTATCATGATGGCTTCTGGTGT
>SMEQ01000219.1_pt1 | contig 18304 bp, 9 predicted proteins | sample 2456281 | NCBI WGS metagenome assembly SMEQ01 (sample SAMN10132596, study PRJNA489261) | soil metagenome | isolation source: day1 antibiotic-loamy sand soil ammended with raw manure from dairy cow... | place: USA | collected 2015-04-01
AAACAATCAGCGACTATCGCTTATTCAAAGGCATCGTGTTCGACGGTAGCGAACCTGCAAGCTGCACGATTGAGCTTACAGTGAGCGCGCAAAGCGATACGCATATCGATATAGATGCACGTATCGCCAGCAGCAATGCCCAAGGCAAACCGGTATTTCATTATGCTGCCAAATTGCGTTTAAGCCGTGACCCTTTAACTGCACCGCGCTTTGAAGGCGAACTGAATCAAGGCCAAGGCACGCCAGCGGCGGATTGTTACCGTGATGGCACCTTATTCCATGGCGAAAGTTTGCAAGGCTTAAAAACCATAGTGCATTGCGACGAGCAACAGCTGCAGTTGCGCTGTCTAATCAATGCTAGCGCAGCTGCAAAAAGCGGGGAGTTCTCGCTAAGCCAAAGCAATATCTTCGCCAACGATTTAGTTTACCAAGCGATGTTGGTCTGGGTAAGAAAGCAGCACGATATGGGCAGTTTGCCATCGGCCACAGGCCAGTGGTTGATGTATAGGGAAGTACACAATGCCGAGCCCTTTGATTTGTTGCTGCAGGTTAACAGCTTTAGCCGTAATCAGTTGCTAGCGGATATCCAATTAATCGACCAAAACGGTTGGTTAATTGCCGAAGTGAAAAACGCCGCAGTAACGGCGAGCGATAACCTAAAACAGCTATTTAAACCGAGCAAGTAGTACGGGTATTTTTATGATGAATCTATCGATAATTGGTTTGCATGCAAGCTTTGCAGATGCACAGAACATCGATCGTTTCGAGCGCTTTATTTATCAGGGCGCGGCAAGCGGTGCCATGGGAAAAGACACCTGGTATAACGCCTGCAAAAATAGCGTAGAGCAATTAGCGCAGCAGCAAGGTTTAGCACCCAGCGAACTCGTAGCAATCGTTGTAAGCAGCAGGGTGAACGAAAGCGAGCAGGCGCGTTTAAAAAAGCACCTGAAAGAACTGCATTGCGTTAACGATTTAAGCGAAGCGCTAGTACTTGCGGCAAGCCACGATCTAGCAGCGATTATCGGTGTGCAAATCGATGATCAAGCCGAACAAGCGCCAAGTGAAAACACCTTAAGCATCGCCGACGGTTTTAACGGTTATACGACCAGTAGTGGTAGCGCCGCTTTATTGCTAGTGAATAAAGCCTACTGCCGTCGCAACCATGCCTATGTCTATGCCAGTATCGAAGGTTTTGTTAGTGCTAAAAGCATTGTAGACAGCTGCCAACAAGCCTTAGAAATGGCAAAGTGCGATAGCGCCGATATTCAATATTTAGAGTTATCGGCACTGGCAGAAACACACCTACAAGAACAAGAAAGCCAAGCACTTTGCCAAGTCTACACAAGCGAAAACAGCTTACAGACTGCCCTAGGCAGTGTGCGTTCGGTGGTTGGCGAGGGGGGGTGCTTCGCCCAAGTGGCTGGCTTATTAAAAACAGTATTGGTTTTACATCAGCGTTATTATCCAGCGATTAAAGATTGGCAAAAACCTACTGATTCTATTTGGCAATCATCGGCTTTTTATATGCCGACAGAATCCAGACCCTGGTTTGAGAAAAAACAACATATCGCCAAGGCTGCCTTTAGCTGCCAAAGTGCTACACATTATTGCCATATTATTCTGCAAGAAAACAGCAGCGAAAAAGAGCGCAATAACGGTTATCTTGCCTGCAGCGATTTAGTCATGCTGCCGCTAACAGCGAACACAGAACAATCGCTACTCGCGCAGTTAGAAACCCTCAAAACGCAGCTGCATAAAAAAACACTGCGAGAAATCGCAAGCCTTAGTTATCAAGCATTTAGCAAAAATAAAGCCACATTCACCGCGTGTTTACTCGCAGAATCCACAGAAGAGTTAGCCAAAGAAATCCAGTTAGCCGAGCAGGGCATCGCCCAAGCCTTTGCCAGCAATCACGATTGGAAAACGCCCAAAGGCAGCTATTTTAGCCCTGAGCCTACCGGTGATAATGAAGGTATCACCTTTTTATACCCAGGCATCGGTGCCACCTATGTCGGCCTAGGCCGCGATATCTTTCATCTTTTTCCGGAAATCTATCAGCCTGTTGCTGCCTTAGCTGATGATATTGGCGCAAGCTTAAAAGACACCACCTTAAATCCGCGCAGCATAGAGCGTTTAGGTTTTCATGACATCAAAGCCTTAGACCATACTTTACGCAATGATCTGGCAGAAATTGCCGAAGCCGGCGTAGGCTTTGCCTGTGTATTTACCAAAATATTTGAAGAAGTCTTCCAGCTAAAAGCCAGCTACGCCACAGGCTATAGCATGGGCGAAATCAGCATGTATGCTGCTCTAGGTTGCTGGGAAAAACCCGGTGCCATGAGCAAACGCTTAGCCGAATCCGATACCTTCAATCACTGCTTAACCGGCGAGTTAAAAACCTTACGTCAGCATTGGGATTTACCCCCAGCGAAAAAAGGCCAGGTGGAACAACTTTGGGAAACTTACACCTTAAAAGCTACGGTAGAAGAAATCGCCGAAGCGGCAGCCGATGAAGACAAAGTCTATTGCACTATCGTTAACACACCCGATAGTTTGGTGATCGGTGGTGATCCTGCCGCCTGCCAACGCGTCATCAAAAAGCTCGGTGTACGCGCCATGGCTTTGGATATGGCCAATGCCATCCATAGCCCACCGGCCTTTAAAGAATACCGCAATATGGAAGAGCTATTCAGCATGGATGTGAGCAAGCGTATCGATACCAAGCTTTACTCCAGCTCTTGTTATTTACCTGTGCCACAACGCAGCAAAGCCATCGCCAATTCGATAGCCAAATGCCTGTGCGACCCGGTGGATTTCCCACGTTTAGTCAACGCCATGTACGACAAAGGCGCGCGGGTATTTATCGAGATGGGCCCAGGCCGTTCTTTATGTAGCTGGGTAGAAAAAACACTGAAACACGAAACCGACAAAGCTCATGTCTCTGTACCGGTGAATGCCAAAGGCACCAGTGACGAGCTCACGCTAATGCGCGCTGTTGCCAAGCTGATTAGCCACGGTATAGCGATGGATATCACTACGCTTTACCAAGGCAGTTTATTGGTCTTGCAAAAGCAACAGAGCCTTAACGACAAAGCGATGTAGCCATAGGGTAGCAACGCTTTACTACGATAAAAATAAAGAGAACACTATGGAAAATATCGCCATTATAGGTATTGCCAATTTATTCCCAGGGGCGACTGCACCGGACGAGTTTTGGCAAAATCTATTGGATAAAAAAGATTGCCGCAGCAAAGCCACAGCTCATGAAATGGGCGTACAGCCCGAAGCTTATTTTGGCAAAAAAGGCGATACCGATAAATACTACTGCATGAGCGGCGGCTATATTGGCGATGCAAATTTTGATGCCAATGGCTATTTGCTCGAAGCCGACTACTTGCGCCAGTTAGATGATTTACACCAATGGGCGCTTTATGTAGCCAAAGCCGCCTTAGCCGATGCCGGCTATTTAAACCAAGCGGCATTAGAAAAGTGCGGTGTGATTTTAGGTAATTTATCCTTCCCGACAAAATCATCCAACCAGTTATTTTTGCCCATCTACCATCACGCGGTAGAAAAAGCCTTACAAGAAAGCCTGCATCAAGATTTTCGTCTAAGTCACTATACCGACTACCAGGATGTGCACGCCGATAACGGCCTTATCGCCGGCTACCCCGCAGCCTTAATCGCCCAAGCTTTAGGTTTAGGCGGCAGCCATTTTGCCTTGGATGCCGCTTGTGCATCGTCTTGTTATTCTGCGCAACTGGCTTGCCAATACTTACAAACAGGCGAAGCCGATTTAATGCTGGCAGGAGCTGTGAGTGCTGCCGACCCGATGTTTGTGAATATGGGCTTTTCGATTTTCCAAGCCTATCCGGGTAATCAGTTTTCCGCACCCTTAGATGGCCAGTCGCAAGGTTTATACGCAGGCGAAGGCGCCGGTATGATGTTATTAAAACGCCACAGTGATGCCGTGCGTGATGGCGATACCATCCATGCGATTATCCAAGGCGGCGCTTTATCCAACGACGGTAAAGGCGAGTTTGTTTTAAGCCCGAATAGCAAAGGCCAAGTGTTGGCTTACGAGCGCGCTTATGAAAATGCCGGTATTAATCCGGCCGATGTTGCCTATGTAGAATGCCACGCCACTGGTACGCCCAAAGGCGATAGGGTAGAGCTAAACTCCATGGAGACCTTCTTTAGTCGTCATGAAAACAAGCCCTTAATCGGTTCGGTAAAATCCAACTTAGGCCACTTATTAACCGCCGCTGGCATGCCCGGCATGACCAAAGCCATTTATGCGGTGAACAAAGGCCAAATTCCCGCAACGATCAATCTTCAACAACCGCTTAGCTCAAAAAATGGCTTTTTTAATGGCCAATCTATGCCAACAGAGTTAACCCCGTGGCCACGCAAGCAAGCGGTAAATACCGCCGCAGTCAGCGTTTTTGGTTTTGGCGGCAGTAATGCGCACATCGTTCTGCAAGCGGCTAATGCACCGTTGGTAAACAACCCACAAGCTGCCAAGCCTGCGCAGCCGTTGGCGATTATTGGTATGGATGCGCACTTTGCCCATTGCGATAGTTTGGCCAGTTTTAAAAGCTTATTAGCACAAAAGCAAAGTGCGATTCGCCCTTTGCCAGAAAACCGCTGGAAAGGCTTAGAAAAAGACCCGCAATTGATGCAAGCGCTGGCGATCAAAGAAACCCCGCAAGGCGGTTTTATCGAGCAATTTGATATCGATTTCTTGCGCTTTAAAGTGCCGCCTAATGAGAAAGATCAGCTTATTCCGCAGCAATTATTGATGATGAAGGTGGCCGATAATGCCGCCTTAGATGCCGGTTTAAAAGAAGGCAGCAATGTCGCTGTGTTAGTCGCCATGGGCATAGAGCTGGAGCTGCACCAATACCGAGGCCGAGTAAACCTCAGTACGCAAATTGCAGAAAGCTTAAGCCAACAAGGCATTCAGCTAAGCGCCGAGCAACAAGAACAGTTAGAAAATATCGCCAAAGATAGCGTCGCCACCGCCGCGCAGCTTAACCAATACACCAGCTTTATCGGCAATATCATGGCCTCGCGTATTTCCGCCTTATGGGATTTCTCAGGCCCTGCGATTACTGTATCGGCAGAAGAAAACTCCGTTTTCCGCTGTGTAGAATTAGCGCAAAACCTGTTTAGAACTAGCGATGTAGAAGCCGTGATTATTGCCGCTGTCGATTTGGCCGGTAGCATAGAAAACATCAGCCTACGCCAACATTACGCACCTATGCAGCAAGTAGACCAAGCCGGTTGGCAAGCAGGCGAGGGCGCAGGGGCATTTGTTTTAGTGCCTGAAGATAGAGCAAGGGCGGAAAAAACCTATGCCAGCATCGATAGCCTAGCCTTTGCCAAAGGCAATAATGCCGAGGCCTTAGAGCTTGCCGCTAATCGCGCACTGGCACAGAAAAATCTAAGCAGCGATGCCATTACCGCCATCGAATGCTACGCCAGTGGCATAGCCGCAGAAGATAGCGCCGAGCAACAAGCCATGCAAACGGTTTATGCGGGCAAGCCACAAGCCTCAATCAAACAACAAATCGGTCACTGTTTTGCCGCCTCCGGCATGGCGAGTATTATCCGCGCCGCTTTGGTGGCCAACGATAGCGGCCAAGTACGCATCGGTATTAACAGCTTAGGCCGTGATAATAGCGCCGCACATTTAATCCTTGGCGCGAATGCACCCACACGCCCCATGCCGCAAATCGCCACCCCAGCCAAGCAGCTAATCAAAGTAATTCGCTTAGGCGGCAAGCCCATAGAGCAAACACTGAAACAACAACTACAAGCCGCGGGCATACAAATTGCCGCACCGAAGACTACGCAAATTGCGCGCCCCTTGCGCTTAGATAATATTCAAGCGATTCAGCCAATAGCTCAAGCCGCAGTCGCACCAACGATAATCAAACCAACGATAACAACAGCAGGCCAGACAATGACCAGCCCTAAAACAGTACACATGACGCACAGCACGAATGGCACGGATTTATTCAGCCAACAAACCAAAACCCATGCGGCATTTTTAGAGTTGCGCCATGCTGCACAACAAAAAATCGCAGCAATGATTACCGGCCAAGCGCCAAGCCCATCCGCTACCAGCCAAGTAACAAGGCCTGTAGCCACAGCACCTGTAGCGTCACAGCAAGCTGCATCACAAGCAGTAGCGCCCGTCGCCGCAGCCGTACAAACTGCTATAGAGCCAACCTTTTGCCACAATGTGCCCGCCACGCAAACGGTGCCCAGCACATCCAGCTGCATCCAATTGGTTGAACGTTTCAATAAACCGAAAAATATCGTTTTCGATACCGCCGATTTAGTTGAATTTGCTGAAGGCGATATCGCCAATGTATTCGGCCCCGAGTTCAGCATTATCGACACTTATAAACGCCGCGTACGTTTACCGACCACCGACTACTTATTAGTAACGCGCGTAACCGATTTAGATGCCACACCGAATGTGTTTGAGCCTTGTTATATGGCCACAGAATACGATATTCCTGTAGATGCGCCGTTTTTAATTGATGGGCAAATTCCATGGTCAGTTAACGTCGAATCCGGTCAGTGCGACTTGATGCTGATCTCCTACTTAGGCATCGACTTTATGTGTAAAGGCGAGCGCGTCTATCGTTTGCTCGATTGCCAGTTAACCTTTAAAGAAGATATGGCCTTTGGTGGCGAAACCTTACGCTATGAAATCTATATCGACTCATTCGCTAGAAACGGCGATCAGGTTTTATTCTTCTTCCATTACGACTGCCTAGTCGACGGCAAAGTGGTACTAGAAATGCGTAACGGTTGCGCCGGTTTCTTTACCGACGAAGAGCTAGACGACGGTAAAGGCGTTATCTTTAACGATAAAGACCGCGCAGAAATCGCTAACGCGAAAAAAGGCTACTTCCCACCCTTAATTCAGAACAGCCGCACGCAATACGGCTATGACGATATGATGATGTTGGTCAATGGTGATGTCGCCGGTTGCTTTGGCCCTGAATACGATCAAGGCGGTTTAAACCCCTCATTAAAATTCTCCTCGCAGAAATTTTTAATGATCGAGCAAGTCACACAAGTAGACCAACAAGGCGGCCCATGGGGCTTGGGCGTACTCTACGGTCAAAAACGCCTAGAGCCCGATCACTGGTATTTCCCATGCCACTTTAAAGACGATGAAGTGATGGCAGGTTCTTTAATGTCTGAAGGTTGCGGCCAGTTAGCGATGTTCTACATGCTTTGGTTAGGCATGCACAAAAACGTTAAAAACGCGCGCTTCCAGCCCATGCCAGGCGAATCACAAACCGTACGTTGTCGTGGTCAAGTAACACCACAAAGCGGTGATTTAATTTACCGCATGACCGTTACCGCCATCGGTATGCACCCACAACCGTTTATGAAAGCCAATGTGGAAATCATCCTCAACGATAAAGTGGTCGTCGACTTTAAAAACCTCGCGGTAATGATCAAAGAGCAAGACCCCGATCACCCCTATGCGGCAAAATTGCCTGAGCAATTGCTAGAAAATAAACTGCTCAGCAGCACCAGTACCAATACGGGAAGCCCAGTCGCAGTCAGTAATGTACAGCAAGAACTGGACGAGCGCGGCATAGCACCGTTCGCCAATGTGAATGCCCCCTTAATGTGGGTGGAATCCGATCATTCGGTAGCCAAAATCAAAGGCGTCACACCGGTTAAACACAAGCCCGCGCCGATGCCAAGCGATGCGAAAAAACAAAACCGCGTGCCGGACACCACACCGTTCACGCCATGGCATTTATTTGAGTTTGCCACCGGTAATATCTCCAACTGCTTCGGCCCCGAGTTTGATGTGTATAAAGGCCGTATACCGCCGCGTACACCCTGTGGCGATTTGCAATTAACCACGCAGATAGTCGATATACAGGGCGAGCGTTTAAATTTCAAAAGCGATGCTAACTGCGTTGCCGAATACGAAGTGCCAGAAAACGCGTGGTATTTAGCCGGCAATAACCATCCCGCATGGATACCGTACTCCATGCTGATGGAAATCTCCTTGCAACCCAATGGCTTTATCTCAGGCTATATGGGCACTACCTTAATGTTCCCGGATAAAGATTTATTTTTCCGTAACTTAGACGGCAATGGTGTCTTATTACGTGATGTGGATTTGCGCGGTAAAACCATCACCAATAAATCCGTGTTACTGAATACCTCCACAGCCGGCGGCGCGATTATTCAAAGCTTCACCTTTGAGCTATCCACCGATGGCCAGCCATTCTACGAAGGCAAGGCCGTATTCGGCTACTTTAGCGAGCATGCTTTAACCCATCAGCTAGGCATCGATAACGGCCGCATCACCCAAGCCTGGTTTGTTGATAACAACACCCCAGAAAGCCAAAAAACCGTGATTGATTTACGCCGTGGCCAACACGACTTTTTCCAAGTTAATACCGAAAAGCCGCACTACCGTTTAGCCGGTGGACAAATGAACTTTGTTGATACCGTCACCATTGTAGAAAACGGCGGCGACTACCAAAAAGGCTATATCTACGGTGAACGCACCGTCGATGCCAGCGACTGGTTCTTCCGTTACCACTTCCACCAAGATCCAGTCATGCCAGGCTCTTTAGGTTTGGAAGCCATGATAGAACTGCTACAAACCTATGCCCTACAAAACGACCTAGGCGCAGGCTTTAAAAACCCACGCTTTAGCGCACCGTTGACGGAAGTGGTTTGGAAATACCGTGGCCAAATCACACCAGAAAACAAGCAGATGTCACTGGATGTGCATATCAAAGAGGTGATAAAAACCGCGGGTGAAGTGCGCATCATAGGCGATGCCAACTTATCCAAAGACGGATTACGCATCTACCAAGTAAAAGACATCGTACTCAGTGTGGTCGAAGCATAAAATAGACGGCGTTTTATAAAGGATAAAAGTCTATGCATGCCATCGACATCATCATATTCATCGGCTACCTAGTCGGCGTAACCGTATTCGGTAGTTCTTTTTTCAGAAAGAACAAAACCGAGGCGGCGTTTACCCTAGGTAGCAATGCCATACCCAACTGGGTTATATCGCTGTCTATTTTTGCTACGTTTATTAGCAGTATCAGCTTTTTAGCCCTGCCGGGTAATGCCTACCTCGGTAACTGGAATGCTTTTGCCTTTAGCTTATCCATTCCTATTGCCATGCTGGTCGCGGTTAAATATTTTGTTCCCTTGTATAGACGCATTAATAGCCCCTCGGCCTATACCTTTATTGAGCAACGCTTTGGCGCATGGGCCAGAGTCTATGTATCGGCTTGTTATTTACTCACACAAATCACCCGCGTTGGCACGATTTTGTATCTGCTCGCCTTAGCGTTAAATGCCGTGGTGGGCTGGGATATCGCCACGATTATTATCGTCACCGGCATTGCGGTTACCATCTACTCGCTGCTCGGTGGTTTTGAAGCCGTGGTATGGACCGATGCCATTCAGGGCTTAATTCTGATTAGCGGCGCAATATTTACCGTAGTGTTTATCCTGCTAAAAATGCCGGAAGGGGCAGGGCAAGTTTTCACTATCGCCATGGAAAACCAAAAATTCAGCCTAGGCAGTTTTTCTAGCAGCTTAACGCAAAGCACGTTTTGGGTGGTGTTGATCTACGGTCTGTTTATCAACCTACAAAATTACGGCATCGATCAAAACTACGTGCAGCGTTATATGGCTTCTAAAACTGATGCCGAAGCCAAGCGTTCGGCATTTTGGGGCGGCATGCTCTATGTGCCAGTTTCCGCGCTTTTTATCTTTATCGGTACGGCTTTGTTTGCTTATTACCATTCTGGTGCGGCCACATTACCCGCAGAAATCGCTAGCAGAGCCGATCGCATATTCCCTTACTTTATTGTGAATGAGCTCCCCGTTGGTCTAACCGGTATCTTGATAGCCTCGGTATTCGCAGCAGGTATGAGTACCGTATCTACCAGCTTTAATAGCTCAGCCACGGTGTTTTTAACCGACTACTACAAGCGTTACAAAAAAGAAGCTATCAGCGAAAAGCAGGCCATGCGTGTGCTGTATGTTGCCTCGATTATTATCAGCGTCTTGGGTATTACCGTAGCCCTTGCCATGATTAACGTAAAAAGTGCTTTAGATACTTGGTGGAAGCTGGCGTCAATTTTTAGTGGTGGCATGTTGGGCTTATTCCTATTAGCTGCCTTTGCTAAAGTTGCACACAGCAAAGGTGCAGTGGTTGGTATCTTGGCCGGTATTGTAGTGATTGTTTGGATAAGCCTATCCCCGCTGCTAGCTCCCGATGCTGCATGGTCAAGCCCATTCCACAGTTACTTTGCTATTGTTCTTGGCACCACAGCCATTATATTAATCGGCTTTATAGCCTCGGTACTGCTAGGAAAAGGCCGTACTAAACAACACACACAATAACTATAAACATTGTATAGAAGGCGGTACGAATGACACTTCGTTTAGATAACAACACCATCAATTACCCATGGCACATTGCGGGCAGTAGCTTAGAAACCCAGCAGCAAGGCATACAACAAGCCTTATTGCAGCTGGATAAACCTGTCTATATCGCCAAACAAGGCGCAGCAGTGGGCGCGGCTAATCAGCTAAGCGAGCAGGGCGAGCCAGTATTAGCCTTTGCCCCAGCCGTACTGCCAGAATCCCTAGGCGATGCCGCTTTTAAAAAACAACACGGTGTTAAATATGCCTACCACGGCGGCGCGATGGCCAATGGTATCGCCTCTGTCGAATTAGTGATTGCGCTAGGTAAAGCCGGATTTTTATGCTCTTTTGGTGCTGCAGGCCTAGTACCCGATGTTGTCGAAGATGCCATACGTCGTATACAAGCCGCCTTACCGAATGGCCCTTATGCGGTGAACATTATTCATGCGCCAGCCGAAGAAGCGCTAGAACGCGGTGCGGTAGAGCGCTGCTTAAAGCTTGGCGTAAAAACCGTAGAAGCTTCTGCCTATTTAGCCTTAACCGAGCACATTGTTTACTACCGCGCCAAAGGCTTAAGCCGTAATAGCGATGGCACAATTCATATTGACCATAAAATTATCGCCAAAGTATCACGCACCGAAGTTGCTAGGCGCTTTATGGAGCCTGCGCCAGAAAAGCTAGTCAACAAGCTACTCGAGCAAGGCAAAATCACGGCAGAACAAGCCGAATTAGTGCGCCTTGTGCCGATGTCTGACGACATCACCGCAGAAGCCGATTCTGGCGGACACACTGATAACCGTCCGTTCATCACGCTATTGCCATCCATCCTAGCCCTGCGCGATGAGATACAAGCCGCATACAATTACCCGCAAGCGCTACGCGTTGGTGCAGGCGGTGGTATAGGAACGCCGCAAGCGGCACTGGCCGCATTTGCCATGGGTGCTGCCTACATTGTTTTAGGCTCGGTAAACCAAGCCTGTGTAGAAGCCGGCGCATCGGAATACACACGTAAATTACTCTCTACCGTAGAAATGGCCGATGTCACCATGGCACCCGCCGCCGATATGTTCGAAATGGGCGTAAAGCTACAAGTCTTAAAGCGCGGCACCATGTTCGCCATGCGCGCACAAAAACTCTACGACTTATACATAGCTTACGATTCCATCGAAGATATCCCCGCGGATGAAAGACAAAAAATCGAAAGCCAAATCTTTCGCGCGAATCTCGACGATATCTGGAACGGCACCATAGACTTCTTCCGCGAACGCGACCCCGAGATGCTAGAGCGCGCCCTGAATAACCCCAAGCGCAAAATGGCACTGATCTTCCGTTGGTATTTAGGCCTATCTTCACGTTGGTCTAACCAAGGCGAAAAAGGCCGCGAAATGGACTACCAAATCTGGGCAGGCCCCGCACTAGGCGCATTCAACGCCTGGGCAAAAGGCAGCTATCTAGAAGATTACCAACAACGCAAAGCCGCCGATATCGCCCTACACATGATGAAAGGCGCCGCCTATTTGCAACGCGTGAACATGCTAAAAATGCAAGGCGTAACGCTAAGCAGCAAGCTAGCTAGTTATAACCTGTAGCAATGCGCCTATCGCGACCCTCGTGGGAGCCGATCTTATCGGCGATAATTTCAGCAACAGCTGAAATTACAGCAAATCGATCAATCACCTCACGGTGATATCGTTGATAAGATCAACGCCCACACAATCTAGCTGTTGCAACTGCCATGGCAACAATATAAAAAACAACAATCACCGCTCCTTATAGCCCAAAACTTAATATTTTGTTAATGTCCTAGCCTTATTCAATAGCCGAATCACAGGATTGGCTAAGCCACACCTTAATGGAATCACCATGACCAACAGCCAAGAACAAGAATTCCTGCACAGCTTAGAGAAAAAACTCTGGACCAGCGCCAACAAGCTTTTACCCTCGCTAGACGCATCGCAATACAAACACGTAGTTTTAGGTTTAGTGTTTTTAAAGTACGTATCCGATGCCTTTGATATTCGCCGCAAGCAACTTATCGAACACTTCAAAAACCCCGAGCATATTTATTTTTTAGACCCAGAAGGTTTTGACGGCGGTATAGATGGCGAAGACTACCAAGCAGAAATAAAAGAAGAATTAGAACAGCGCGACTACTACACCGAAAAAAACGTGTTTTGGGTACCGCAAGCCGCCCGTTGGGAGTTTTTACAAAACCAAAACAAGGTCGTTATTACTGGCGAAATTAAAATTGGCGATAAAACCATCCGCAGCGTTGGCCAGTTAATTGATAACGCGCTCGAATGCATAGAAGTAGACAACCCAAAACTAAAAGGCGTACTCAATAAGCGCTATACCCAGCTGCAAATAGACCAAGCCAAACTGGGCGAGCTGATTGACCTGATTGCCACCATTCCCTTTACCCATGCCACCTTAAGTAGCAAAGATATTCTAGGCCATGTGTACGAATATTTTTTAGGCCAGTTTGCGTTAGCCGAAGGTAAAAAAGGCGGCCAGTTTTATACGCCAAAATCCATTGTTACCTTAATCGTACAAATGCTCGAACCTTTTAAAGGCCGCGTCTATGACCCTGCCATGGGCAGTGGCGGTTTCTTTGTGCAATCCGAAAAATTCATCACCGAGCACCAAGGCAAAATAGGCGATGTTTCTATTTATGGCCAAGAAGCCAACCACACCACTTGGCAACTGGCCGCCATGAACATGGTAATTCGTGGCATTGATTTTAACTTTGGCAAACAACCGGCCAGCACCTACACCCACAACCAACATCCCGATTTGCGCGCCGACTTTGTGATGGCCAACCCGCCTTTTAACATGAAAGAGTGGGACACAGGCGTAAGCGACGACGACCCACGCTGGCAATACGGCAAACCGCCATCAGGCAACGCCAACTTTGCCTGGCTACAACACATGCTCTACCACACCGCGCCCAACGGCAGCTTAGGCTTATTGCTCGCCAATGGCTCCATGAGCTCGAACACCTCGGGCGAGGGTGATATTCGTAAAGCATTAATTGAAGCCGACTTAGTAGAATGCATGGTCGCCTTACCGGGCCAGTTATTTACCAACACCCAAATACCCGCCTGCATTTGGTTTTTAACCAAAAACAAAGGCGCACGCACCGCAGAGTCCGGCAGAAAGCTGCGGGATAGGAGCGGCGAAGTATTATTTATCGACGCACGCCAACTAGGCTTTATGAAAGACCGCGTACTGCGTGACTTTAGCGACGACGATTTAAAACACATCAGCGATACCTTTCATAACTGGCAAACTGTAGGTCGGGATTTATCCCGACAAGACGCAGCCCACGAAGATATACAAGAAAATGTAGGTCGGGATTTATCCCGACAAGACGCACCCTACGAAAATATCGCAGGCTTCTGTTACAGTGCCAAATTAGAAGAAATCGCCAAACACGATTTTGTTTTAACACCAGGGCGCTACGTGGGTGCCGCTGAAGAGGAAGACGACGGCGAACCCTTTGCTGAAAAAATGGCACGCCTAACCAGCACCCTAAAAGAACAGTTTGCCGAATCTGCTCGACTAGAAGATGAGATTAAAAAGAACTTAGCGGGGTTGGGTTACGATGTCTGAATCAGCTATCTTTCCATATCCAGGGCATTGGGAGTTAACAACGCTTGGACAGCTTTGCATTGATGGTGGTGGTGGAGTCCAAACAGGCCCATTTGGAAGTCAGCTTCATTCAGCAGATTATGTGGAGGTAGGCATACCATCAATTATGCCGAAAAATATTTCAATAGAAGGTGTTTCTACGGAGGATATTGCTCGAATTACTGAAGAGGATGCACTAAGACTTTCAAAGTACTTAGTGAAAGAGGGCGACATTGTTTATAGTCGAAGAGGTGATGTTGAGAAGTGTTCACTAATTACTCAGCATGAACATGGGTGGCTTTGTGGCACTGGTTGCCTCAAAGTAAGTCTAGGTGAAAATAGCAAGGTTCCCTCAAGTTATATTCATGCATATCTTTCACACCCAGCTATTAGAGAGTGGATATCAAGGCATGCTATTGGTGCGACAATGCCGAACTTAAATACATCTATTTTAAGTGCCGTTCCAGTATTAATACCGCCGACGGATGAGATTGATATAATTGTTGGCATTTGGCGAAACACTACTGATAAAGTTGTTCTCAACCACCAAACCAACCAAACCTTAGAACAAATCGCCCAAGCCATTTTTAAAAGCTGGTTTGTCGACTTTGAGCCCACCCGCGCCAAAATCATCGCCAAAGAACAAGGCGCTAATCTTGCTACCCAAGAACTCGCCGCCCAAGCCATCATCTGCGGCGTAATCACACTGGAACAGTTGGAAGAGATTGAGCAAAACCTAGAAACCACCCTGCAACAAGCCATTGATAAAAAGCTAAACCAACACAAGCAAACAAACCCAACCGCCCTAAACGTACAACAACTCAAAACCACCGCCGCCTTATTCCCTAATGAATTGGTGGAATCCGAATTGGGAGACATGCCGGAGGGGTGGAGTTTAGGGGTGTTAGGTGATGTTTTAACTCAAAGAAATGAGAGGATTAAGGCTTCATGCGAAACGGAGGCGATCCCTTATGTGCCTATAGATTGTATATCTCCGTGTTCTTTGTTTTTGGAAGACTATAAAAATGGCCAAGAAGCTAAGAGCAGTTTGATTAAAGTATATGAAAATGACTTTATTTTTGGAGCGATGCGCCCTTACTTTCATAAAGTTTGTATTGCACCTTTTGAAGCAACTACGCGAACAACAGCCTTTGTGTTAAAACCTAAAAATGAAATTGATTTTAGTTATGCAATATTGCGGTTGCATGAAAAAGAAACAATAGACTATGCGAACCTTCATTCGACTGGAAGTACGATACCTTATGCTAAGTGGAAAGATTCACTTGAGTTAATGGAGGTGATTTTGCCTAGCTTTGAACTTAGGAAAAAGTTTAATCAATTAGTAAGCCCACTACTCAAAGCAATACCACCAAAAATATTTCAGAATGAGGCACTAAAAGAGGCAAGAGACACCTTATTGCCTAAGCTTCTCTCCGGCGAGCTCGATGTATCAGCATTAGCCGATAATTCAGAGGCAGGCGTATGAGCAAAACCTGCGTAAAAACGGCTACCAACCCCCCGCTCAATAACCCTAATAAAACCAACAAATATAAATTAAAATTTACCTAATAGGTAAATAATGGTAAAGTCTATTCGATATGGAAATCCTTTTTGCCAACAAAAAAGTTCGTAAGCTTTGCGAAAGCCAACGAGAGGCCGAGAAACAACTCGGCGCTCAATGCGCCCGCAAGCTGCGTGCTCGGCTTAGCGATATTGAAGCTGTAAACCGAGTGACAGAAATTGTTGTAGGGAACCCGCATCCGCTAAAGGGAAATCGCCATGGTCAGTTTGCGCTTAATTTAGCGGGTGGCTGGCGATTAGTGTTTAGCCCAGCTAATGAGCCTTGCCCAATTAAAGGTGACGGTGGAATAGACTGGGCGCAAGTCACCATCGTGTGTATTGAATTTATAGGTGATTATCATGACTGAGTTAAGTGCTGATTTTGCACCCGACTGGGTTTCTCCACCGGGAGAGACTATTTTGGATATGGCTGAAGAGCGTGGTTGGGCGCAAACCGAGTTGGCGCAACGCTTGGGCTTTACCGAAAAACACACCAGCCAGCTTATTAATGGCAAAGTTTCGCTAAGCCTTGATGCTGCTCAACGTTTAGAGCGTGTTGTGGGCGGAACGGTTGAGTTTTGGTTAACCCGTGAGGCGAATTATCAAAACCATAAAGCACGCATAGACGCAGCAGAAAAGCATGCCAGCTGGATCCCATGGCTTGATGAACTACCAGTAAAAGAGCTGATGAATGCTGGCGCCATTAGTAAACAACGCCTAGTAGCTAAAAATAAAGTCAGCATTGTTAAAGCCTGTTTACGGTTTTTTAGCGTTGCTTCGCCAACGCAATGGCGTGCGTATTACGGTGGTATGGAGGTAGCATTTCGTCGTAGCCAAGCGGAGCAATCCGACGTGGGCGCTATTGCTGCTTGGCTAAGGTTGGGTGAACAAAAAGCCGAACAACTGTATGTACCCAAGTACAACAAAGCCCGTTTTGAAAAAGTATTAAAAGAAATACGCAGGTTAACACGCGAGCCTGTAGAAGTTTTTGAACCGAAAATTCGCAGTATGCTTGCAGAAGCAGGGGTAAAATTTGTACTGGTTCCAGCAATACCAAAATCACGCGTGAGCGGTGTTGCGCGTTGGTTAAGCCCAACTCAACCATTAATTCAGTTATCTTTATATGGCAAAAGTAACGATAAGTTTTGGTTTACCTTCTTCCATGAAGCTGCGCATATTTTGTTGCACTCTGCGAATGCAGAAGAAAAAAAGTCTGTTTTTTTAGATGACCCTAACGCCGCACATACCGACGACCCACAAGAGCATGAAGCCAACCAGTGGGCTGGTAATTGGCTGATTCCTGAACAACATGTCGAGCGCTTAAGTGCTTTGAAAACTAAAGCGAGCATTACTGCCTTCGCGGAAGAGCTAGGCATTCACCCTGGTATTGTTGTAGGGCGCTTACAGCATGATGGTTATATACCTTACTCCGCCATGAACGACTTCAAGCAAAAACTAGATTTTGTAAGGGCGGATGATGATTGAGGCTTACCCTAATTTATTTGTTGGCGATGAAGCTGATGTTAATACCGTATTAAATACGATAGGTTGGTTTATATAACATGCTGCAACAGCTTTATCAGTCTAACGTGCTGGTTATAGAGGGTAGTGGTAAAGGCACTGCTTATTATTTGCCTTGGCAGAAACTACCCACAGCAGAGCAAGTGTTTCGGCCAAACCTGCGTAGCAGCTCCGTAGGTTTGAAACACAGCTCCGTAGGTTTGAAACACAGCTCCGTAGGTTTGGAAAGCAGCTCCTCAGTTTTGGAGCAGGGGTGCGATGAGCATGGTTGTTAGCAATGAGGCTTAGCTGCGCTGATAAAGAAGTAAACAGCTAGCTGATACAGCTTAGGAGTGATGTAATATCCACCACCAAGTAGGTGAATATTGACCACCCAGTGGTGGATTTTACACATTTATTTTGGTGTAATGCCTTTATCTTACATTAAGGTGTAACACCATGCTGCCTAGAACAATTCGTAATTTTGCCTTAGAAGCCTTAGAAGATTCCCCCGTGGTACTCATTAATGGTGCACGTCAAACTGGAAAAAGCACCTTAGCCCAACTATTGCGGCCTAATCGAGACTACCTTACCTTGGATGATTCTGCAGTACTGGCTGCGGCATTGGCCGATCCTTTTGGGTTTGTTGCTGGTCAAACGGGCAAGGTGTGCTTGGATGAAATACAGCGTGCTCCCGGGTTATTTTTAGCGATAAAAGCGGCAGTGGATAAAAATCGTACGGCAGGCCGTTTTTTATTAACGGGTTCGGCTAATGTATTGCTGCTACCAGAGATGGCAGATTCTTTAGCTGGACGCATGGAAGTTATTGAGCTTTGGCCTTTAGCACAAACTGAAATTAATCATTATGAGTTTGATTTGATAGAACGATTGTATAGTGGTGATTTTACTAGCAGTTACTCCTTTAATCGTGATGATTTTATAGAGCGTTTGCTAAAAGGTGGTTTTCCTGAAGTGCTAACGCGTAGCAGTGAGCGTCGGCGCGAAGCTTGGTTCGATAGTTATTTGCTGACGATTTTGCAACGTGACGTACGAGATTTAGCGAATATTGAAGGTTTAAGCGAACTACCCAAGTTGATGCAATTATTGGCAGCACGTAATGGCAGCTTGCTGAATATATCAGAGCTTTCCCGAACCAGTG
>SMEQ01001133.1_pt1 | contig 18262 bp, 15 predicted proteins | sample 2456281 | NCBI WGS metagenome assembly SMEQ01 (sample SAMN10132596, study PRJNA489261) | soil metagenome | isolation source: day1 antibiotic-loamy sand soil ammended with raw manure from dairy cow... | place: USA | collected 2015-04-01
TTTTTCCACCACAGTTGCACTTGCACGCGTTTGAATACTATGGCGCACATCAGCCACGGATAACGGAAAGGTTGCTCTAGGAAAGCAGTAAAAAAGCTCTTCTCGTGTTTCTGCTAATTTGCAGATTTGTTCAATATCATCTTCTGTTACTTCTCGAGTAAGCATAGATTCCATCCTTGCTATTTAACGCCAAGCTCAGTTGCCGTAAAAAGCAGAGCGACGTTAGGAGCGGCGCTTTTTACGGTCAACTGGAGCGCCTTGTTATGTGTTTTCTGCATATTTGATAGTCAATTCGTCTTCTGAATCGAATATCGTTAAAGCGTGTTTTATTTTTTCGAATTTTCCGATATTGTCAATATTTCCTTCAATGTAGTATGTGTCATTTATTGCAATAGCCTGTCTGGGGCACCCTTCTTTTGGGCTTTTAGTCAGTGTGATTTTTTCAGCCAAGTCAGTAGTGAAGAATGTTTCTGGTTGCAAGTCAAAAAGCTGCTTAAAAACTTCTACATATAACTTTGCAACTTGGGTGACTTCTATTTTTTGGTCGAAGAAAATCGCATATTCCAATTTCTTAAATTTAGGGTCTTCTGCTTCAAAAATATTTACTTCATTATTTTCGTCTCTTTCTTCGACTTTAATCTCTGGAAATTGCCAAATTTTTAGAAAGCGTTCAGCGAGCAAGTCAAATCGTCTTTCAATTTCTGCATGATCCCACTTTTCTGCTATTGAAAGGTATTTATTAAGCCATAAACGACTGTCTTTGTAGCCTGCATTTTCTAAATCTCTTTTAAATACAAACGGCTTATTCCCAAGTTTTCCATTGTTACCTGATAATGTTAAGTTTCCGATTGTGTTTAAGAATGTTTCCTTTATTAAATTATATTCATCAGCTCCTAAATCAACTTTCCATTTTGGGTCAGGGTTTTGAGGGAAAATATGTTCAATTGTTATATCTGCATTGCCTTCAATAATTACTGGCTCTTTATTTTCAAAATTTTCAAGTCGCTCTAGAAGATAAGTTCTGTTTTTAGATTTTATATTGTATACGTCTTTGAGTTTAAGGCTTTCAATAACTTCTTTGTTCTTGGGAAAACGTTGCGACCCTGGTCTTTTGAGCAACCATTGCTGCAATGACAACAAATAATTATCCTTATCCACTTTTTCATAAAGTGTCATAAATATTTTGTTGAGTGCATTTGTTGGTAATCCAACTATAAATCTTCTCCAAGCAAATGATTGCATAAAATTCAAAATATTTATGAAAGTGGATTTCTCAATTATATTTTCAGAATAATCTTCATAGACTTTCATTAAGAATGGGTAAACAACATTTATTTCAAGTCGATTTATGTATTCAAGCTGTACTCTTATGTCTTTATCAGGTTCGTTCTTGGGATTTAGTAGTTTGTTATAAAACTTAACAAGCGATTTTATTGGCGAAAGATTTTTTTCCAATTCTTGTAAATCAGCTGTCGGAAACTTTCCTTTAAACTCTAAATAAACTTTACTTTTATTTGGTATTTTGTTGTTTACCAAAGTCAAATAATCTCTAATATAATCCGAAACTTTACTTGTATTCAGAGTTTCATCTTTTGCGAGTTTTTCAATTATTTCCCAATAGTTATTGTAAATTTTATTTTGGTCTCTGCGATTTAGACCCATTAAAATATAGTTTCTAATTAAGTCTGCTTGTGAAAGTTCAAGTCCTGTAGAATTTAAACTTTCAAATATTCTTTGTGGGTCGTCTTTTTCTCGGTCAAGTGAAATTTCTACGAACATTAACTTTGAAAGCCCCTTGAGAACATAATCAAAACTTTCTTCAGTAATCCGACTTTTAAAGTAATTGTAGTTGTCTATAACCTTTGAAAAATCACTAAACTCTTCGTCTTTATCGCTTCTCAAAAGGTATTTAATTGCCTTATCGTTGTTTTCAGTAGGTCGAAGTTTTAGTTTTTCTTCTTCGGGTGCAAATTTATTGATCAGATAAGTTTCGCTTATTTCATTTGCAAGTGCTTCGTCATTTATTTCAATTGCCAAACGATAGAGTGCTAAATAAATTAAAGTCAATGTTGTTAATCGTTGCTGCCCGTCAATTACAGTCAATTCTTTAATTCTTGAGGACGTGTAAACATCATCATGAACGTAAACAACACTACCAATGAAGTGGGCGTTCATTTTATTACTTGTGCCAACTTCCAAAATATCGTCTAAAAGCTGTTTGCATTGACTTGTTGACCAATCATAATTTCGCTGATAAACGGGAATTACGAATTGAGTTTTATTTGAAGATAAAAAGTCTTCTACTTTCGTTTCGTTTGCTTTCATTCGATATTTCCTGTTTTCAGCACATAACAGCTTATTCATAGGCATGCTCATTTTGTCCTTCAAAGCAGCCTGCTTTTAATTATTGTAAGTGCTTGAGTATTATGGCTTTTATCTTGAAAGGCAAGGTTACCAAAGGTGGTAATTCGTGCATGCTCGTTTACCCTCTTATGGTCACTTTTTCGTTTCTTTATAATTATTTACAAGCTATTGATTTATATAACTTTTAAATAAAAACACGATGAACAAGCTAGCATCTGGAAAGCAGGAAACGAGCATTTTTATCAATATCATTGAAATATACTGTATAAAACTTGTGTCATGCTTTTAGTACTGTGATCTGTTTATTCTGCGCTTTTATCTAGTCTTTTATTCGACAAGCCCACCAAACCTCTTAAAGCCCCATGAATAAAGGCTACAGGTAATATAAGAATTCCGCCTATCAGCATTCCTAGTTCATAAAACAATGAGCTGTCTTTATAAGCTTGTCCGTTGCGTCTTGCTTGAAACGCACTGAATGGTACGCCGTACATGTTGCCGGCTATCATTATTTGTACTGCGGATAGAATGACTTCTGTTTGCTCTTGGCTGTATTCTTTTACAATGGCGTCGTAAGCGTACTTTTTAGGGAAGCCTTTAGAGTCTGCAAAGTGTTGTGCAAATACTATGGCTTTTGCTTCTTCGGGTTTAATAAACTCATCGCCGCCGCTTAAGAAGCTGCTTATTTCTTCGTTGCTCATGCCTTGGCGCAAGGCCATTTTAGTGTGTTGGTAAGAACATGCCGGGCAGCCGTTTACTTCGGTTACTGCCAACTGTAAGCGCTCTATAAACTTCTTATCAACTAAATTACTTTTGTTATTTTTTAAAAGTTTTGACATCGCTCTGGGAATATAAACAAAGGAGCGATACAACTGCCAGAAAGTAAATTTACGTTTAAACTCACTCATTGATGCTAGTGCATCGGGTAGCTTTATATCGTTTGTCATAATTTATTTCCCTTATGCCAACTTAAGTAAGTTTTAAAACCATTAACCATTAACCCCTAACCAACAGACTAACACTAATCGCCACACAGATAGCCACGGTCATTAACCGTATAAAGCCTACGCCATGTTTAAGTGCGGTGGCTGCGCCTAGCCGTGCGCCTATGGCTTGCCCTACGGCCATGCTTAGGCCCACTACCCAGAGTATTTGCCCCGATAGTATAAAAACCAATAGCGATACTATGTTGGTGGTGAAGTTCATCAGTTTGGCGTGGGCGGTGGCGTCTAGCATGTTCATGCCGCGCAGTTGGCAGTAACCTAAAGTAAAGAATGTGCCTGTGCCTGGGCCAAAGAAACCGTCGTAAACGCCGACTGCGGGGATGGCGGTGCTATTGAAAGCGGCTTTGGATATTTTAGGTTCGCCACTGCTTTTGCCAAAGTTGCGGGTAAACAGTAAGTAAAAGGCGATGAATATTAAAGCGTAAGGCATAACCACTAACAACAGGTCGGTATTAAACCATTGAATGAGTATTGCACCAGCGGCTGCGCCAATGCCTACCACTATAATACTTAGCCAGTTTTCTTTGGGTTTTACTAAGCCTTGTTTAATAAAAAAGCGGGTGGCGGTAAAGCTGCCAAAGCAGGCTTGCAGTTTGTTGGTGGCAATGGCTTGCACTGGGTTGATGCCCACCAGCATTAAAGCAGGAATGGTCAGTAAGCCGCCACCGCCTGCTATGGCATCAATAAAGCCTGCTAGCAAGGCAACAGCTGACAATATTAATAATATTTCTAAAGAGAACTCTAGCATCTTATTTTGCTCTACTTATACTCTGCTTTATATTCATTCACTAAATTTGTATCTTCCCTATGCAACTCAGTTCTGAAAGTTTTTTACAGTATTTCGATAATCCAGTAATACAAACTGGTGCGGGTCTTATTGCTTTGGTGTTAACGGCTTGGGTAACTGGGGTGTTATCTAAACGCCTTTTACGCAAGATGATACGCAGGTCTATTCGTTCTAAAGCATTCAATGAACTTGAGATCAGTGGAAGGCTAAAGTTTGTACCTTGGTTGGCAAGTATTTTACCGGCCATTATTCTAGCGGAAGGTGTGCGCTTTCTCACTAACTTACCTGATGGCGTCTCTATTTTTATTAGTAACCTAGCGCAAGCTTTTGTGGTGATTGTATTAACCGCAGTGGCTATACAGGTTATTAACATTCTTAATTATATGTACGAGCGTAGGCCAGACGCTAACGACAAGCCCATTAAGGGCTATATGCAGATTCTTAAGATAGTTATTTATATCATTGCCACCGTTTTGGTGCTGGCGTTACTGGTTAACCGTTCGCCGTTAATTTTAATCTCTGGTCTTGGTGCCGCGGCGGCGGTGTTTATGTTCGTGTTCCAAAATACTTTATTGTCGTTAGTGGCCAGTGTGCAGATTTCTGCTGGTCAGTTAATTCGTATTGGTGACTGGGTAGAAATGCGTCAGCAAAACGCCGATGGTTTTGTTATTGATATGGCGCTGCATACGGTACGTATTCAGAACTGGGATAAAACCATTACCACAGTACCCACTAAAAGCTTTATTAGTGAGTCGTTTATTAACTGGCGTGGGATGCAGGAGTCTGGCGGTCGTCGAATTAAGCGCAGTATTTTAATAGACCAGCACAGTATTCGCTTCTTAACTTCCGCAGAATTAGAAAAGCTCAAAGGCTTAGAGTTATTAGAATCTTATTTAACCGAGAAGATAGCCGAGATTGAAAGCTGGAACTCTCGCCTTAGAAAGAAAGAAAAGCCCGAGTTAAACAACAGACGTTTAACCAATATTGGTACGTTTAGAATTTACGCATTGGAGTACATTAAGAACAACCCGCTTATTCGCCAAGATATGCTGTTTCTTACGCGTTTATTGGAACCCACCCCTGAAGGTGTGCCACTAGAAATTTATTGCTTTACCGACACTGTGGCTTGGGTAACTTACGAGGCCATTCAATCGGATATGTTTGATCACTTCTTATCGATTATCGACGAGTTTGGCTTGAATGTGTTCCAGAACCCTAGCGGGGATGACTTTCGTCATTTAGCTCAGACCAACAAGATTGTTTAAGCAATCTTGTTGGTTCTTAATGGTTAGCTGTTTGGATATTATATGTAGGGGTAAATAGACTCTGCATAGAGCTGCAGTTCATGAATCCACTCTAGCTTTACGGGGTCATCGGCGACCTGCTCTGCCGCTAACTGCAGTTCTTGAGCGAACTGATTAAAGTTGAGTATCTTCGGATGGTTACTCTCGACTAAACGCATAATACGATGCTGCTCCCAGCGCTCTTGCTCGTCTTCGTTTAAGGTGTCGGCGTAATTACGCGCTCGAAAACGAAACAGCATTTCTTCACCGCGGGCGTCTTTAAAGGACGCTGTCCAATCAGCTAAATCCCATGGCGTTAGCTGATGAATTTGTTGCATTAGCTGCTTGTCTGCCGTGCCAAAAAAACCATCGTATAACTGTCCATCAACATCTGGCTCTTTGTCGTATTCGTTACCGCTAAATACCTGATGCATTTTATCGGTAAGCCCAGCGTTTTCTCTGACGAAAGTTAAATGTTTACGTAGGGTGTCGCCACTTATCTGCCAGCGTTCTGCTTGCTCTGGTGTCAATACATTCATGGGTGCAATAACGGGCGCTTTGTTTACGTGGATTTCTTTTAATGGTAAACGCTCTACTCCTTCTGGCAAATCTGCCGCACGAGTAAAGACACGTTTTTGAATTTCTTCAGGAGTTAACAGGTAAAGGTCTGCAGGGTCTTGTTGTAAGTCCCACACAATAACTGAGTTCTTATTGGTTGGATGCCAGCACAAAGGCACCACTACAGTCATGCAGCCACGTTCTGCAGGTATTTTTCCAGACACATGCACCAAAGGCGTGTGCTTAGCGACATTGATTAAGTCGCGTACTTTGTCTTTAGTGCGTAAGCCGTAAAAGTAGTCGAATAACTTAGGTTGTTTTTCTTTAATCAGTTTGGCAAGCGCAATGGTGGCACGCACGTCAGAAACTGCATCATGCGCTTTACCATGATCTAAGCCATTGGCCGCCGTAAGGTGCTCTAATTTAAAGCTGGGCTTACCGTCTTCACGCTTAGGCCAGTTAATGCCTTCAGGACGAAGCGCATACACACAACGAGCAATGTCTAATAAATCCCAACGCGAGTTACCGCCCTGCCATTCACGCGCATAAGGGTCGAAAAAGTTACGGTACAAGCCATAGCGAGTTACTTCGTCGTCAAAACGAATGCTGTTATAGCCGGCCACACAGGTTTTAGGCACGCTGAACATTTCATTAATGCGGCGCATAAACTCATGTTCGTTAACGCCATTTTGTTGGCATTGTTGCGGGGTAATACCGGTAATTAATACGGCTTGCGGGTGTGGTAGAGAGTCATCCGCAGGTTTACAGAAGATCTCAACGGGTTCTTCTATCTCGTTAAGATCTTCATCGGTGCGAATGGCGGCAAACTGCGCCGGCCGATCAAAAGCTGGGTTGATACCAAAGGTTTCATAATCGTACCAAACTATCGTATTCAAATTTTTTCCTTAGTATCGTTCAAAATGGTTATTCGATGGCGGCTGCCGGTAAAAATGGTTTGCCTGTTTCAAGAAAATGATGGGCGTCACGCGCTGTTTGTACAGGAATCTCTTCCATGGGCATGTGTCCAACGCCTTCGTAGGTGACCAGTTTTACGTCTTCTAAATTCTGACGGAAAGGTACTTTTACATTAACAACAGCATCACCTATGTGTGGGTTTTTACTTTGACGTTTCATTTCACGGAAAGTATGCACCAGCGCTTTACGGTTACCTTTACGTAAAGTTAAATCATGGTAACGACGCACTAGCTGTTTGTTAACTTTACTTTTATCGCCATATGCTCTTTTTACGTTTTGAGAAACGATAAAGCGTGGCATAAATATTTGGCTCATTTCACCTATTACAGGCCAAGCGGCGAAGCTCATAATGAATGGCATTTTTTGTGGAAAGCCTGCCGAATCTAACAATATTAGCTTGTCTACTTTTTCAGGATGTTTTACAGCATAATTCCAAGAAATGTATCCGCCTAAAGAGTTACCAGCAAAGTGCGCTTTATCCACTTTTATGCGTACCAATAGCTTATCGAGCATATCGGTCATGTAGTCGATGTCGTAGGTTTTACGATTTTTATCTGGACCGGTTAAACCATGACCAGGTAAATCTATACGAATAATACGGTAGTAAGGTCTTAGCTCCCTTACCCAACCATCCCAAGTATGTGAAGAAGAAGCGACACCATGCAGCAACACCAAAACAGGCCCTGTGCCTTCATCTTGATAATGAAAGGTTAGATTATCAATTTTTACATAGCGAGATGTTTCATTGGTATATTTTTGTGTCAAAGTTTTTTCTGACGTCGAGAGAATGCCAAAAGAAGCGCAGCCTGTTAACATCATAAGGCTTGCAAGTAATGCATAGCGAAGAATATTCATTTGCTACCCCGTGGTGGTGGTTATTATTGTTATAGGTATTCATATATTTTTGCGTGACTTTACCACAGCTATTACTTAACGTCTGCATTAGCTAGCCATCTTTTATACTTACCTATAAGACTTGGCTAGGTAAAATGAGCACGCTTTTATCCAACTTGTCCGGATCATTTCTATGGTGTTTTTTAGTAAATTATTTAAATCGAAAAAATCTCAAACCGACCAGTCTGCAACCAAAGAGACTAGCAAGGTACTTCAACCTAGGCAAAAAGCAGTTGTAGTGCGCCCAGATATAGGCAGCATTGCCGCCGATGAGCTACTACAGGTTATCTTAGCCGATACAGATGCCGACTATTGTTTAGAAGCGTTAAGTAAAATTTCTAACGAAGAAGACGCCTTAACTATTGCTATGCAGCACAGCGTAGCCGCCGTTCGTAATGCCGCCGCTGAGAAAATCACCAGCATCGCTTTTTTGCAAAAACTGCAAACTCATTCCAAAGGCAAAGACAAAACCTTGTTCCGCTTTTGTAAAAACCGTTTGGCCGAACTGCGCGCTATTAATCAAGTAGAAAAAGAACGCCAAGAGCGTATCGAGTATTTATTAAGCCAAGTACGTTACTTAACGCGCATAGGCTATCAGCCTGAGTTTAGCGGCAAATTACAGCTGTTAAACCAAGAATGGCCTGAACTGGTTGAATACGCCGCAGCCGATACTGCACAAGCCATGCAAACAGAGCTGGCTAAGGCCGAACAAATCTTACAAGAATTTGCTGAAGAAGAAGCCAAGGCCGCTACGCAAAAACTAGCGCAACAAGAAGCCAAAAAAATTCAGCAGCAATTACTGGATCAAACTACGGTTTTATTAGAACAAGCCGAAGCCTTTGTTTTAGAAACCTTGTCGGCAAGCATTCAACAAATCGAGCAAGGCTGGAATAGCGCATTTCGCCTGCACAGGCCCAGTGCCGACATTGGCAAAGGCTTTGAAACAAACTTACAACAGCTGCTAAGTGTCCAGTCTGCTTTAAGTCAGTACGAAAAAATTCAAGCCGAGTTAGAAGAATGGCTGGCTAATAACGCTCAAGACTCAGCCTTACTGCAAAAGCAGTTAAATCAAGGCGAGCGCTGGTTAAAGAACTTAATCTGGCCACAAAAGATTGCAACGCCTAACTGGTATCAGCAGTTAAGCGCTAAAGTTCAGCATCTAAAAGAAAAAGAACACTCTATTTTAGACGCGCAAGATTCAAAAGTTCAGCATTTACAAAAGCAACTAACTGAATTTGAGCAAGCCGTAACACAAGGACTTACTAAAGAGGCGACTAAGTTTAACCGCCAAATTCAGCAAGCCTTAAAGCAAATCAGCCCGAACAAAGCTGCAGCACTGCAACAACAGTTCCGCGGTATTCAAGCGCAACTGCAAGAACTACGTGACTGGGCAGGTTTTGCTACTACACCTAAGAAAGAAAGCTTAGTTGCCAGTATGCAAGAACTTATTGGTGCTGATATTGCACCAGCGATTTTGGCGGAAAAAGTTCAAGCGCTACAAGAAGAGTGGAAAGGTTTGTCTGTGGCCGGTGCCAGTGATGACCGTGAACTGTGGCAAAGCTTCAATGCCGCCGCAGAAAAGGCATTTGAACCCTGCAAGGCGTACTTCGCCGAGCAAGCCAAACTGCGTGACAGCTACGCGGAACTTCGTCACAAGTTAATTAACGAGCTATCTACCTACGAGCTAGGTATGGATTGGCAGAAAGCTGATTGGAAAGTGGTGCAGAAGACTTTAGACACCGCCCGTGAGACTTTCCGTACCTACGGACCTGTTGAGCGCCTCCTTCATAAAGAAACCCAAGACCGTTTTAATGAAATTTGCGATCGTATTTTTGCTCATTTAAAGGATGAGTATGAACGCAACCTAACGACTAAAACCGACATAGTAGAACAAGCACAGCAGCTGGAAACTACCGAAGATTTACAAGGTATCGTTAACAAGGTTAAAGAACTACAAAACCTCTGGAAGGACGTTGGCGTAACTCCTCGTGGTCCTGATCAAAAGCTGTGGCGTGACTTCCGTGAAGCTTGCGATGCGATCTTTGCGCGTTTAGATAGCCAACGTGAAGAGCGTAAGTTTGAGCTTAGCGAAATCATTAGCGCTGCTGAAACCATGGTAGAAGACGCTTTAAATGCAACAGCCGAACAGAGAAAAACCTTGCTTAGAGAAGCCAGCCAACACATTCAAAGTGTTAACTTACCTAAGAACATACAGCAAGCGCTGAGTAAAAAACTGCAAGACGCTACTAATACTTTAGAAAAGCAGGCAGTAAAACAGCAGCAAGAAGGCTTGCTAGCACGCCTACAGAACTTACGTGCAGACGACGACGCTTGGCAACAAGCCTGCACACTGCCTTTACCTAAAGGCTATTCTGATGAGCAGTTTACGCAAGCTCGTAACAACGAGCCTAACAGCGAAGAATCTGCCCAAGACTTATGTTTGTTGCTTGAGATCGCTAAAGATCAAGAAAGCGCCGCCACCGACCAAGCACGTCGCATGGCATTGCAAGTACAGCGTCTAGCACAAGGTTTGGGTAAAAGCTTAAGCACTGAAGACGAAATACATGCGCTGATTGAACGCTGGTTAACGGTGGATGCCGACGACAAGTTAACGCAACGTTTTGTTGATACTCTTGCTCTTTAATCGTTTTTTTAGTGCCTTACTCTGTCACTAATGTTCTACGAATCGCTGCTTAGAACTTTTCTAAGCAGCGATTCCTGACTAGAACCCTCAGTTTATTCCGTTATAATGCCTACCTATTTTTAAGTATCCCTTTAAGCAAGACTTTAAATAACCCCATATGCACCGGTTTTACGTTCCGGCCAGCGAGGTATTATGACCACCGAAAATCAGCCTGTTGTTGTCTGTGCGCTGTACAAATTTGTCACGCTCGATGACTACACAGACCTACGCCAACCCCTATTAGATGAAATGATGCGCTTAGGCGTTAAAGGCACCCTACTGTTAGCCAAAGAAGGCATAAACGGTACAGTTGCTGGCAGCCGTGAAGGCATTGATGGCCTGCTCGCTTATTTAAACAGCGACGAGCGCATTCGCGGTATTGATTCTAAAGAATCCATCGACGAAGAAATGCCCTTTTACCGCACTAAAGTAAAACTGAAAAAAGAAATTGTTACCATGGGCATTGAGGGTATCGATCCTAAAAGAATCGTTGGCACTTATATAAAACCCAAAGATTGGAACGCCTTGATTTCACGCGACGATGTTGTTCTAGTCGACACCCGTAACGACTACGAAGTACAGGTAGGTACCTTTAAAGGTGCACTAGACCCAAACACCACCACTTTCCGTGAGTTTCCGCAGTACGTTAAAGAAAACCTAGATCCAAGTAAGCATAAAAAGGTCGCCATGTTCTGCACCGGCGGGATTCGTTGTGAAAAATCGACTGCTTATTTGAAAGAACAAGGTTTTGACGAGGTCTATCATCTTGAAGGTGGCATTCTAAAATACTTAGAAGAAGTGCCTGAAGAAGAAACTATGTGGGAAGGTGAATGCTTTGTGTTTGATAACCGCGTCACCGTTAACCACAAGCTTGAAAAAGGCAACTTCGACCAGTGTCACGCTTGCCGTCGTCCTATTACCGAAGAAGACAAGCTAAGCCCTCACTACGAGGTAGGCATTAGCTGTCATTTCTGTTTTGACGAACTTAGTGACGAACAGCGTGAACGCTTTCGTGAGCGTGAACTGCAAATGCAATTAGCGCGTGAACGTGGTGAAGTGCATATTGGCGATAGCTTAGATGAGATTATTGAAAAGCGTCGCCAAGAAAAACTGGCTTTTAAAGAAATTCAGCGCAAATCAGCGCAGTAATTCGTTTTTCACAGTGATACAGCTATTATAAAATTTAAGGGCGGTTAAAACCGCCCTTTTTTATTGCTTAACGGTTTGGGTAATATACGCACGAATACGACGCACGGAAAAATACATCAAGCCCACCACTATAGGCGCAGAGATAGCCTTAGCGATATCAACATCAATAGTGATACCAACGGTATTCAAACCCTGATAAACAAAGCCCAATAAAGAAACCAAATAGTAGCTGATAGCAACGACCGACAAGCCTTCAACTGTTTGTTGCAATCTCAACTGTAGCTGACTACGACGGTTCATAGACGACAATAGATCTTGGTTTTGCTCTTGAATTGACAGATCAACACGTGCTCTTAACAAGCCAGTGGTACGGGTAATACGACGTGATAAGTCTTCTAAACGATCGCGTACAGAGTTACAGGTCTTTATGCCCGGTGTTAAACGTCGCTCTAAAAACTCTCTTAGGCTTTGCATGCCTTCAATGGGTGTTTCGCGTAATTGATTCAAACGATCGTTAACCAAATCATGATAAGCCACAGCCGCAGAAAAACGATAGTTAGTGCTAGAGCGACGACGTTCGACATCGGCGGCTAACAAAGACAGCTCCTGCAACAGCTTCCTTTCATCATGCTCTGCTTGAATATCAGAAATACTGTCATGCAACTTGGTTAAGTTTTCTTCAATAGCGCGTAATTCATGCCCTGTTTGTCGAGCTATAGGTAAAGCCAACAAAGACATTAAACGATAGGTTTCCAACTCAAATAAACGCTGCACTAAGCGTCCACTCTGGTAAGGCGTTAAGCTTTTATTACGGACTAATATACGGCCAAAGCCATCGCTGTGCAGCTTAAAGGCTGTCCATACTTTGGCTTTTTGATCGGCAATATAAGAACCAGACACACGCTGCCCTTCAAACCAGCGTAACTCTTCTTCGCTTGGCTCAGCGTCAATAAACACTAAGTTAAGTGCCACGACCAACTCGCCGGGCATAGCGGCCAACCAGTCTTTGGGAATGTAGCTGAGCGTGTCGGACGCAAACGGATCAGTTTCAGGGAAAATAAAAGTGAAGTTCGCAAACTCTAAATGGCGTTCCCAGCGCAGTTCAAAGGCACCAAAGTCTTGATAAAAACAAGAAGCTTTAGTGTCAGGCACAGGCACGCTAAAGCGATTACATAGGTCTACTACATACTCTTGGATACTCGCATTCTGCTCTAACAACAAAGTGAAATGCGTAATCTGACAAGGGCCATTAATAACAGGCGAAGGCCTATTATGCAGTTCTTCGTATAGGTCAGTGCGCCATGGATGTACTTTTAATACAGCCATAGGTTCAGCGCTAATAGCAAATACAGGTATTTCTTCGCTCATTAGAGTCCTTATATCAATGTGTGTAATGGTTCACCCATTACTATTTGGCTATGTTCGTGACGGCTTTCTTGCCATTTTAGCCAGCGTTCACGCAGCTCGCTGTCAATACGGATGTCGTCAGGAAAAGGCGCCTTCAAGTCGGTTATCGTCATATCTTGTAACAGTTCAACAATGGTGAACTGTTGAGTATTTGGCAGCCATACCCATTGATTTTCTTGGGTCAAAGCCACCAAGCCTTGTCGTTGTAGCTCCTGCAAGCCTACTCGCACTTGTACGTGAGTAAGTTCTTTCACTTTTTTAATCAATTCTCTTTCAGAGAGTAAGGTACCAGCTTCTTGTTGCCTAACCAGCACATGCACAAGTAATAGGCGACGCCACAAGCTGGGCAGCTTTCTACTTTTTGGAGTGTAATGACTGAGCGCGTAACTTAGCTCTGCGCCTAGTAATAACAGCATCCACGCCATATAAGTCCACAATAGAAACAGAGGCACCGCCGCAAAAGCGCCGTAAATTAACTTATACGAAGGGAACAAGCCAATAATTCTGGCAAACAAAAACTTTCCTAACTCTAAAATTAACGCAATTATACAGGCAGCAATTAAAGCATTACGCCAAGGCACACGACAGTTAGGAACCAACATATACATAGCTGTTAGAGCCGCTGTACTAAACAACCATGGAATAGTTCTTACAAAAAACGGTGTGCTTTCAAAATTAGTAATCAATGGCAAAGATGCGATCAACGAGCTTGCGGCTAAGGCACCAATAATAAATACAGGGCCAAGGGTTAACACCGCCCAATAGCGAAAGAAGGTTTGCAAGCCAGAACGCGGTTTATCTACATTCCAAATCTTATTGAATTGAATTTCAATGGTGCGTAATAAGGTTAGAGAAGTAATAAATAGAAACAGCACACCTACCCAAGTTAAGCGCCTTGCTTGCTGGCTAAATGCAATTAGGTATTCAGATATTTGCTCACTCCCTTCTGGCATCACATAACTGAGCATTTTAGTATTAATCTCGCCACCCCATTCATGCAGCGCCGGTATGGCACTTAAAATGGCATAAATAACCGTTAACACCGGTACCAATGCAAATAAAGTGGTGTAAGTTAAAGCTGCGTAAACTCTTCCAAAATCTTTTTAGCATTCGTGGTTCCTCTGCTAACATGTGGCATTTATTATTTTCAGCTCTTTTTGAGCCTTTATATAAGCGATAATTGTATTATGAGTGATATTCGTATTTATCATAACCCACGCTGCTCTAAATCACGTGAAACTTTGGCACTCTTGCAAGAGCAAGGCATCGAACCACAAGTGGTGGAATATTTAAAAGACACACCAACCGCTAGTGAGTTGGCTGAATTATTGCAAAAACTGGGTATTCAAGCACGCCAATTAATGCGTAATAAAGAAGAAGTGTATAAAAGCTTAAGTTTAGATAATTCTGATTTGAGTGAAGAGCAACTTATTAACGCCATGGTAGAGCACCCGAATCTAATAGAACGCCCTATCGTTGTGGCTGGTAATCAAGCCAGAATTGGTCGTCCGCCGCATTTGGTGTTGGAGATTATAAAGTGAGCCAACCCTATGTTTTAGTATTGTATTACAGCCGTCACGGTAAAGTAGCCAAAATGGCACAACTTATTGCCCGTGGTGTCGAGCGTGTTAGCGGCATAGAAGCAAGAATACGCACCGTACCGCCGGTTTCACCCAATACTGAAGCCAGCCTACCGGCTATCCCTGAAAGCGGCGCTATCTATTGCTCTGAAGAAGACTTGAAGCATTGCTCTGGTTTGGTTATGGGCAGCCCTACCCGCTTTGGTAATATGGCTGCACCGTTAAAGTATTTTTTAGACGGTACTAGCCCTTTATGGTTAACAGGCGCTCTAATTAACAAACCTGCTGGAGTGTTTACTTCTACCTCTTCAATGCACGGTGGCCAAGAGAGCACCTTACTGACCATGGCCTTACCGCTTATTCACCATGGCATGGTTTTTTGCGGTATTCCTTACACTGAAAGCGGATTGTTACAGACCAAAAGCGGTGGCACTCCTTATGGTGCAAGCCACTGGGCTGGCAGCAAGAACGATAACGAGCTTTCTAATGAAGAAATTCAACTCTGCCAGGCTCAAGGCGAACGCATTGCCCTTTTAGCTAAAAAACTAACCGCTGAGACCCTTTAATGAAAACAAGCGTTGCTTATAGAATAATGGCTACTTGTTTTGTGCTTATATTATTGATTTTGCTGGCACAAACCATAGATAACGCTCCGAAAGACAGTGATAGCAGCACTGTTTTATTATGGATAAGCGGACTAGCTATTTGGCTTTTCAAAATATTGCCTTTTATTATTTTAATTCCGGGCTTAATCCAAAAAAGACACCGTACCGCTACTTGGCTGTCTTTTATGAGTATGTTTTATTTTATTTTAGCCGTCTTACTCGCCTTTACTCCAGGTGGAAGCTTATGGGGTTGGCTATTAAGCATCAGTACTCTTGTACTCTTCTTCAGCAGCATGCTATATACGCGCTGGAAAAAGGCTGACCCACTTAACTAATATTAAGACACTGACTGAGAATCCAATTATGGAAATTATTGAACGAGATTTTTACGCCCGTGACAAGGAAGACCAACAAGCTTTCTTAACGCAAACCTTCTGCAACACCTGCTTAGAAATGGATTTAGGCATGGTCGAACCAGTAGAGTTTGAACGTGAAGGCGTTGTTTATATTGAAGGGAAATGTGCAAAGTGCGGTGACAGCGTTGTTACTGAAATTGCTGATGACGAAACCGACGGCGAATGGGAAGACTAACTATGAGCTTTAAATTAAGCACTACTGAACGTGATAACACTATAGCGTTATCCAACTATCAGCGTTACCAATACTTTATTGATAAAGTAGCTGAACATGGTGAAATTTGGAGCTTAGCCAACGATGAAGGTTGGGTAACTTTAAGCGCTGAAGGTGATAACTGCTTACCTATTTGGCCACATGAAGATTTTGCTGCTCAATGGGCAACCGGCGATTGGGTTGATTGCACTCCTAAAAGCGTTACTTTGGAAGTTTGGTTAAAGCGTTGGACCAAAGGACTAAAAAGTGATGAAACTCTGTTAGTGGTTTTCCCTAACTTAGAAGAAGAAGCATTATTGGTTGACCCTGAAGAGTTAGACGAAGACTTACGCGGTTAAAACCGGCGCGGTTAATTAGCGCTGAACTGACTTTTTAACAAGTTAGTTTCAAATAAAAAAGCCTAGCTGTGCTCACAACTAGGCTTTTTTTATACAGACAGCTTTATACAAGCAATTTTATACAGGCTGGATTAGTACTGCGCTAGCAGCTGCAAAAATTCTTTTTCATTCAACACTTTAACTTGCAGCTGCTCAGCTTTAGTAAGCTTTGAGCCAGCTTTTTCACCGGCAACCACAAAGCTGGTTTTAGCTGATACACTGCCTGCCACTTTACAGCCCAAAGCTTCTAATCTTGCTTGGGCCTCACCACGGCTCATGCCGCTGTCGACCAAAGTACCCGTTATCACCGCCGTTTGACCGCTTAATGGCAAGTCGTCTGCTTTTACAGGTTCTTGCTCTTGCCAGATAACGCCGGCATTTTGTAACTGTTCGATTACGGATAAGTTGTGTGGTTCAGAAAAGAAGTTACGCACATAAGCAGCCACTATAGTGCCTACATCAGGTACTTCGAGTAACTGCTCAACGCTGGCATCCACAATGCGCTGCAGAAAGCCAAAATGACTAGCCAGTTGGTTAGCGGTAACTACGCCCACCTCACGTATGCCCAGTGCATAGATAAAGCGACCTAGGGTGGTATTCTTAGATTTATCTAAGGCATTTAAGATGTTCTGCGCAGATTTCTCGGCCATACGCTCAAGACCAGCAAGTTGTTCTTTGGTAAGGTAGAAAACATCGGCAACGTTATCAATTAAGTCTTCGTCCACCAGCTGTTCCACTAACTTATCGCCTAAGCCTTCAATATCCATGGCGGTACGTGAAGCAAAATGCTTAATGGCTTCTTTACGCTGGGCTGCACAAAACAAACCACCGCTGCAACGGGCGATAGCCTCACCTTCAACACGTTCTACTAATGAGTCACATACGGGGCAGGTACTGGGCAGTACAATTTCTACGGTGTTTTCTGGACGGCGTTCTAACACCACAGATACTACTTTAGGAATAACATCACCGGCACGGCGAATAATAACACTGTCGCCAATACGTACATTCAAACGCGCGATTTCGTCCATATTATGCAAAGTAGCATTCGAGACTATTACCCCTGCCACTTGCACCGGATTTAAACGCGCCACTGGTGTTAAAGCACCGGTACGCCCTACTTGAAAATCAACGCCTAAAAGCTGAGTTAATTCTTCAATGGCTGGGTATTTATAAGCGACTGCCCAACGTGGCGCACGTGCGACAAAACCAAGCGTCTGCTGCAGCTCTAAACGGTTAACTTTAAATACAGCACCGTCTATTTCGTAAGGTAAAGCGTCGCGCTTTTCGCCAATGTCATCATAAAACTGTTGTGCTTCTGCCAAGTTTTTGGTTACGCGCATTTGTTCGTTAATACGCACGCCCCAGCGTTTTATTTGTTCTAAAATTTCGCTGTAGGTTGCTGGCAAGGCATAATCATCACTGACTATACCCATACCATAAGAGCAAAACTCTAAGGGGCGAGTAGCGGTAATAGCGGAATTTAACTGGCGTAAAGAGCCAGCAGCGGCATTACGTGGGTTGGCGAATACTTTATCGCCCTGTTCTATGGCTTTTTGGTTGAGTGCTTCAAAGCCTTTTCTGGGCATATACACTTCACCACGAATTTCTACACGCTCAGGTACGTTGTTGCCCTGTAAGCGCAACGGTACGTTTTTAATAGTACGCACGTTTTGGGTAACGTCTTCACCGGTTTGACCATCACCACGGGTAGCAGCACGTACTAATACGCCTTGTTCGTACAGCAAGCTAATGGCTAGGCCATCGAGTTTTGGCTCACATACTAGCTCTACTTCTTCGGTGGTTTTTAAACGTTCTTGTAGGCGTTGGTAGAAGGTAGCAAACTCAGCAGCATCCATGGCGTTGTCTAACGACAGCATGGGCATTTCATGGGTGACTTCAGCAAAGCTGGTTAAAGCGGCTGCGCCTACTTTTTGGCTGGGGGAGTCTGAAGTAATAAGTTCAGGGT
>SMEQ01000322.1_pt1 | contig 18224 bp, 20 predicted proteins | sample 2456281 | NCBI WGS metagenome assembly SMEQ01 (sample SAMN10132596, study PRJNA489261) | soil metagenome | isolation source: day1 antibiotic-loamy sand soil ammended with raw manure from dairy cow... | place: USA | collected 2015-04-01
CAAACCAAAGAGAAGACTTATCAAGGATTTCCATGACAACAAGTCATCGAGAATACTTTGCGTATTTTCAACGGCATACTTTCCCATGTGAAGCATGATTAATCAACTCAAACAAATTCAAGTCTCATTCCATGTTGAAAGAACATACATTTCAAAAACAAATGTGCGCTTCTTACAATAGCTTCTGGTCAAAAATAAGAAACTCCAAAATGGTGCATGACTACTTTGTTGAGATTTTCAATCTTCAGCATCAAGTCATTCTGATCACTCGATTTTTCTATTTTTGAATGGTGCTTAAACCAATTTTTCACTTCCATCATTTTAAAGCAAAACGAGCCCGATTTCAACACGATTTCCAAGCTTGCTAATTGCGCTTCAATGGCTAGTTTTTTTTGAATAACATCTTCAATAATTTCAGAAGCTGATTTAAAATCTAGCTTTCCTTGCTCGTAAGATTTTAAGACTTTACATTCAAACATTCCACATTGTTTTGGCCGTTGGTCGTAAATGGTACATTTCTCACAAAACTTTTCACAAGGATGTAGAAAAAAACCAATTTCATCCGATTCTTCGATTTCCAAAACACCTTTCAATCTTGAAAATTCAGCAGCTTCCACTTCCACAAAACCAATCAAGGTTCCGTCGCAACAGATACCGCAAGCCAAACAAATGTTTTCTGAATCGATCATATATTAAGATTGTAATTGAAGTCTAATCCAATTCATTATAAAAAGCAAAATCAAACTTGCTAAAAAATAAAGTTGAATTTTATTTACTTTTTGGATCCCGAATTTTCGAAGAAATATCCTATCCAAGAATAAAAGTACTACAATTAACGGAATCCAAAGGAGATTAACCCAACCTTGTAACCTTTGATCCATTCCATTGCCATTGATTAAAATCAAAGATGAGATCAGAATGCTGACGCATACCACCATATAAATCCAAAAAAATAGACTTTGCTTTTTCAAATGGGTTTAAATTCAATCTAAGAATTCTAAAAAGATCTTTGTATAAAAGTACTCTTTAATTGAATGATAATTGAATAAAGTTCAAAGCTCCTTTTCAAACATATTTGAAAAGGAGCATGAGTAACCTGTTAGGTTGAATAGTGGTTGGTAATGTTTTAAATATCTTAGTTCGTATTTTGTCACTTACCTGCAACAAAGGTGCATTGTTTAAAGACAATTCCGATTAAGGGTTAACCCTATAAATTTAAAAGAATGATTTTAAACAAATATTTTAAGACTACTTTTATTGAAAATTACTATTAATGAGGTTTATTCTATTCATTTTACTATTTCTAGTTGCTTGCAGTAAGGATTCCTCTCAAGAAACAAATCATTTTACAGAAAGTGAGTCAAAAACTCTTGCTATTCTTTCTGACCGAAGTCAACTTTTGGATCAAAATATTACGCTCGATTTTTCGAGTTTTACAAGTTGAAATTAAAAGAAGAAAGACCGAGAGTTATCCTAGCAGCGCTAGAAAATGTAGTTGAAAGTGAAAATTACAATCAGTCCATCAATGAAAAGTTCAAAGAAACGCTTATAGATTTTCATAAAAAACACGCAGCTGTTTTTGATGCCTACGACTGGATATTTTACAACAACTACCTTGGGAATTATTATTTCGAATACTCGGAATTTGACAAAGCCAATCATTATTACAACCTTGTAAACTCAATGACTCCCAAAGATCGAAAGTCATTAAGAAACATCACCTATTCCATTACAGATCAAGCATTTTGCGAGGCTGCGGCAGGTCATTTCTTTAATGCTTTGCATCTCAACTACAAAGCCATACCCATGTTTAAAGAGCTAGAGAACGAAACGGGCTATGCAACCGCCTTGATGAACATTGGTTTAATAAACCTCAATACAAACGATTACCAAAAAGCAAAGGATTATTTAAACCAAGCAACAGAAATATTTTTTAAAATTAAAGATTATCGAAATTACATTACTTGTCTTCACAACACGTTAATCCTTTATGAAAATTCAGAAGATCCTGACTTTTATGAGAAGATAAAGTTTGCATATAATGAATATTACAAATATGATTTAAAAGATCTCACAACTGAAATATCCATCAAAACGTATTATACACGATATTTAATCGAGATAAAAGACTATAAAACAGCCGAAAAAATTCTCGATGATATAAAGCAAAAGCTTGAAATCTTAGATTCTGAATACTCAGAAATTGAATATTTGATTGCGCAGGCAGAGCTGGATATGGTGACATCGGGAAAATTAAGCAATAAGGAAGAAATAATTGGCAAGCTTGAAAGAATCGAAGAATCTGAACATTACAAAAAACTATTTGCTTTATACAGCACCCTAGCTGAGAGCGAAGTGCGAAATGAGAATTGGAAAGAAGCGCTATATTACGAAACGAGACTTTCGGTAATCAAAGAGAACTTCTCCAATGAAGTGGCTCAAAAGCTTTCTCAGGAAATACAAGGAAGCTACCAGAAAAAATTATTAGAACAAAAAATTCAAACTAAAGATGCTGTAATCAGCATGAAGAATATCTGGATTTATGGTCTGATGGTTTTTGCCTTCCTGACTTCATTTTTGTTTGTCTTGTTCATCTTTCGAAGAAAACAATATAATTTACGAAAAGACAACATTCGAAATCAAAAATTTACAAGGCAATTGATTGGTGAAATTGAGGAAGAAAGAAGGAGGATTTCAGCCGACTTACACGACAGTGTGAATCACGACTTGCTGAATATAAAAAAAGGACTCGACCAAAACAACCTTCCACAAGCGAAGTTACTTGAAAATGTCATCAACGACATTCGCAACATCAGTAGAAATATTCATCCGGTTTTGTTTGAGCAAATTGGACTGAAAGCGAGCGTTAAAAACTTAATCAACACCGTGGAATCCAGTCACACCATTCCCATCGTATCAAAAATAAATTACAACCAATATTTTGATACTTTCCAAGAATTAAACTTATACCGAATTATTCAAGAATGTTTGAGTAACGCCATCAAGTACAGCCAAGCTCACGCCATACAACTGGTTATTAACGATACTCCCAACAATTTTGAATTGACCGTTAAAGACAATGGGAAAGGATTTGATGTCAAAAAGACATTGGCTACCAAAAATGTTTTTGGACTAGAAAGCATTTACAACCGAGCAAAAATCTTAGATTGTCAATGCACTATTTCTTCAAGTGAAAAAGGAACAACCATTACCATTAAAAAGTCAAAATGATAAAGATATTAATAGCCGATGATCATCCATTATTGTTGAATGGCACGAAAACTTTTCTAGAAAATCTAGGTCATCAAGTGGTCGAAACATGCACCAACGGACAAGCAGCATACGCCATGTTGAAAGTGAAACTTCCAAACATCCTCATCCTGGATATCAACATGCCGGGAATGGACGGCTTGGAATTGGCGGCTAAAATTCAAAAAGAAAAATTGCGAGTAAAAGTAATTCTTTTGACCATGCACGATGAAATTGAAGTGTACGAAAAAGCAATTGATTTAGGTGTTTCTGGTTATGTATTGAAAGATCAAGCCGAACAAGAATTACAAGCCTGTATTGAAAGCGTGATGAGAAATGAAGTTTTTTTGAGTGCTCAATTAAAAGCAAACACGAAATCCTCTTTTTACATGAATGAAGATTTGAATCTTTCTTTAATTGAAAATAAGATCGTGCAGTTTATCTCACTCCAAAAAACGACGAAGGAAATTGCGGAACTTTTATTTCTTTCTCCAAAAACCGTAGAAGCACATCGCTCGCGAATTATTGAAAAGCTGGATCTTCCCAAGGAAAAGAATAGCTTGCTGAAATGGGCGATTCAAAATGCGGATTTACTGAGCTAATTTAACTGAGCAAAAGCGAATCATTTTCTTATTTGCTTCACACCCCCAATCAAAAAAGGCATAATCGGCAAACTTTTAATGATTTGAAAGTCTTCGATTAACGAAGTTTCATTGCCTAAAAACTTCAGAATCAATTCGGGTGATAGTTTATCAAACATGATGGAGAAAATCACCTTCCCTTCTAGTTTCTTCGAAATCATTACTTCTAACAAAGTTCGGTCGTACCATTCAAATCGTCTATCTCGCATACTCAAAGAAGAATTTGGATCTTTCCCTAGGCTCAACTTCCGAACGATATCGGCCGTATTTTTTTGAATGAACTGAAAGGTATATCCACTACTCGCCTTCGTAAATCCACCAGCAGTTCCGAGATTTACAATTCGTTTATTCGCATCTGGATTTCGAGAAAACTTGGCAAGTGACATGGGAATTACACCGTGTTCGATATGCTTAATTTGATAATTATCAATTTTCAAATCATTCTGAATATAATCTTTCAATTCGGATTCATATTCCTCCTTCTTCAAAACCTTTTCGCTGAACAAAGTGTATTCAATCAGCGCTTGCGTAGATGAAGTTGGGAAAACATACATGAAAGTTGCGCCGTTTCTTTGAGGTAAACTAAAATCCATCAACGTGCCAACTTGGGGATTAAAAACAGGTGTATCCGTTTCAATCACCCAGCCTTCAAAGTGTTGCAATAAAGAATTTTCAATGTTAATTGTCGGATTAAATAAACCGGTAGAATTGAAAACATACGCGGCGATGTACGTGCCATTTTCGGTCTTGACGAGTGCCGTGTTGTTATCTGATTTTATTTCTTGAATAGATCCATATTGGAATGTAACGTTTTTAAAATCCTGGGCAAATTGCAACACAAATTCATAAAAATCAATTCCTTGAATCATTTTGTATGCATATTCTTGCAAGTCAAATCTCTTGGTAAAATCAGAAGTTTTAAATTCAAGCGACTTCCACTCGTGCGTCACAATTTCCTCAAAAAGTCCAGCGCCATTCTCCCAATAGCACCACGTTCGATCGTTGCTATCTTTCGCAACCTTATCCAGAACCAAAATGTTCTTTTGATTTTGATTTGGGTCTTTCAACATTCGATAAAGGAGACTAAGTCCAGCACAGCCAGAACCTGCAATAATGTAATCGTATGTCATGGTTTTTACCTTCTACTTCCACCAAAAATTCCACCGCCACCAAAACCACCGATTCCGATGATGAATCCAAGCCAATAGAAAAAACCGGTGTTGTTTTCAGCGTAAATTCCTACATCCATGCCAAACAACTTGCCGAGTAAAGAGAAAACGATGATAAATCCATGCCATAAGCCCGAGATAAACCCATAAGGCCTTGGCTCATATCCCGAAGGTGCACAAGCAGTTAAATTGATCAACGCGAGAAAAATGATGATTCCAAATATCCAATTTCTATTTTTCATGGTTTTTATTTGAGGTTTAAGCTACATAAAGTTATCTAAATTTACGAATAATCACGGATAATCCAATTCAATTTCAAACAAACTGAAAGGTCCGTCTTTGTAATGCGCTGGCAAATCAGGCGTCCAATCGATTGAAGTAATTCCTTGATAGGCAAAACCGCACTTGATGTAATGTTGGTTCAAGCGGTCATTGCCGCTGTGGGTATCCAATCGAACAAAATCAAGTTTATTTTCAAGTCCATAATTAACTGCCCAGTCCACAATTTTCTGCACGTACGAACGTCCTCTGAAATTCGGGTTGGTGGCAATTCGATGCAAATAGATCGACTTATCGAGCCCTTCATCATTCCACAAAACTGGATTTTTAAAAGCAATCAAAAAAGTACAAGCAAGCTCTTCGCCTTCTTTGATTACAAAATGCCGATTTTCAGTGATTTCTTTTTCAATTAATGACTCTTCAAACCCTTTCCAACTTTTATTATTGACTGTTTTTTGATAGGAAGTTGCTGCTTCATAAAGGCTGAAGATTGCCGGAATATCCTCAAGTGTACTGTTTGTAATTTTCATTGTGAATGGTTTGAATTTATTTGAATGCCTTGTAAAGATAGAAAGCTATTTAAATTTTATGCACATCCATCCTAAAAAAGGATAAATTTGGTATATTGGAATAACATCAGACATCAACCTTAAAAAACAGGAGCATTTACTCCAAATTCGTACTTCCAAATTTAATTCATTACGCTTGTGGAGGTTCCTCCTTTTCAAAACAAAGAGAGAAAATAATTCCACTAGCACACGGAGAAACCTTGGAAATTGGCGTTGGAACAGGGTTAAATATTCCTTTTTACGACGGAACCAAAATCACCAAATTAACCGCGATCGAACCATCTATAGATACTTGGAAAAAATGTCAAATAGATTTGAAAAGTTTGCCATTTGAATTTGAGTTCATCCTCGCTTCAGCGGAAGAACTTCCATTTGAAAATAACTGTTTTGATACCATCGTAATGACGTACGCACTTTGTACCATTCCCAATCCTGAAAAAGCGTTATCAGAAATGAAACGCGTTTTAAAACCAAGTGGTAGAATCTTGTTTTCAGAACATGGAATAGCACCTGAAAAACGAGTTCGATTCATACAAAACAAGTTGAACCCGATATGGAAACAATTTTCAGGTGGTTGTAATCTGAATCGAAACATTCCTGAATTAATTGAAAACAGTGGACTTCAAATTGTAAAACTGGAAGAAATGCACATTCCGGGATGGAAACCTGGGAGTTACAATTATTGGGGAAGCGCCAAGAAATATGACAAGTGAAAAATGACCAGTTTTCAGATTACATTAATTCTTTGTTAAAAACGCAAGCTAATTCAGAATAAGGCGTAGATTTGTTTAAGTTTATTTTACAAAAGTTAAACAAAAGTGCATTATGAAGCAATATTTAGTCATTGGTGGATCATCTGGAACTGGGAAAGAAATTATATCAAGGAATGATTGTTAGTTACAAAGTGAGTCCAGTTGCCGGAATCAAAACGGATTGGGTGACGGAGATTACGCACGTAGACAACATGCGTTACTTCGTGGACGAACAGCGCATCGGACCGTATTCGATGTGGCATCACCAACATTGGATTGAAGCTTTACCAAACGGCGGCGTGCTGATGAGCGACATTGTTACCTATCAACCGCCCTTCGGTTTTTTAGGAGCCATTGCAAACAAAATCATGATTCGAAAGAAACTGGATGAGATTTTCGCATACCGAACACTCGCGATTGAAAAAAAGTACGGCGTTTATGAAGAAGGAAATTCCTAAACTTGGGCAATAAATTACGGATTAAGCGATATTGCTGGTGAATTTAATTGTTTCATTTTGACACGGTAATTCTTCAAGACTACTGCTCTTGATTTAAAAAAACACCTTAAAAATTCAGACCGTCAATCGAAAATTTAACGCAAATAAAACATCCGTTCGAAAATAAATGAATCAACCTATCTTACTTTCGAGTATCTTTGTATTAATTATGGCAAGCATAACTTATCAATCCTTGTTTACTTAAAAAATCTCTTCCATAAAACATGTTGAATTACGCTGTATATCGAAATGAAAACACCACCAAATGGGTCACTTTTGTTCATGGAGCAGGAGGAAGCAGCAGTATTTGGTTTCGACAAATTAGAGCATTCAGAAATGAATTCAACATTTTGTTAATCGACCTGCGCGGGCACGGAGAAAGTAAATCGACTTTGAGCCTCAACAAGAAACAGAAATATACTTTTGAAGTAGTTTCGAATGACATCTTGGAAGTTTTAAAACACCTAGAAATTGAAAAATCACATTTCATCGGAATCTCTTTGGGAACGATTTTAATTCGCGATTTAGCAGAGCGGAATCCAGAAATGGTTCAAAGCATGGTAATGGGTGGCGCCATCTTAAAATTCAACGTGAAATCTAAATTCTTGATGGGGTTCGGAAATTTTTTCAAGTCGGTTGTTCCGTATATGTTCTTGTACAAACTGTTCGCTTTTGTGATCATGCCCAAGAAGAATCACAAAGAGTCTCGTTCGTTATTTGTAGGAGAAGCGAAAAAATTATGTCAAAAGGAATTCAAGCGCTGGTACAAGTTAACCGCAGAAATCAACCCATTACTTCGGTTCTTTAGACTAAACGACATTAAAATCCCAACTTTGTATGTGATGGGCGAACAAGATCATTTGTTTTTGCCAGCCATCAAAGAAGTGATTTCAAAACACATTTCCTCCCGTTTGCACATCATTAAAAATTGTGGTCACGTGGTAAATGTGGAGCAACCTTTGGAATTTAATGAGGAAGTGATTTCGTTTTTGAGATTACAAGGGAATTAATTTATTTCCCTATCCATCCCAAATGGGTATGCTTGAAATCGTCTGTATATTTTAATCTGTAACCAAAAATTCGATCCATGGATGCGTGTCCGAAAAGGATAATTCCGGTGAGTTCTACGATAGAATTTCCAAGCCAAAAACCAATCACAAGTATTCCAATCGCCAATAATTTATGGTGAACTAAATTATAAACAAAAGTGCCCACTTTCGTACTGAACGCGTAGCTAATCATCGTTAAATGCGAATCAGCGCGGTCTTCCAGCATCGCAAAACACTTGGCTAAGAAACGCTTTTCTATTTCATTCCACTTGGGAAATTCGTCACAAAGCTGTTTGTAATTCTCTTTGCTAATGGTTAAGATTTCTGAATCTGTCAAGGCCTGAATCGACCATCGGTTTGGTTCTCCAAAAAAAGAAACTGGAAATTTCAGTGATGAAAAAATCAGAAGTTGAAATCCATTGGGTGACTTCTTTACCGTCATCCATGTTGAAAACCCGTAAAATGCCTGTTTTCTGGAAGCTAAAACGATTACAATACTTTCCTTCCTCCATAAAAAACTCATTTTTAGCAATTTTCTCCAAGTGAAAATAAGAAATCATTTGCTGAATTCATCTTCGGTTAATTCGCCAAAATAGAATGAAATTACGTCTTTAGATTCTGTCATATACCGTGGATTTTTAAATCTGAATGCTTGAAAAGAGGATTTTTCAAACTTCTAATTTCAAACTTTAAAAGTACCACATTTAATCCACAATCGTTCGAAAGGTCAAATTTACGCGTGGCTTCGTCACTTTTTTTGTCGGAGGCAAACGGTGCAACCAATGAGATTGTGTTGTGTCTTTCATCACCAATAAACTTCCGTTTTCCAGAAACAACTCCACTTTTTCTTGTGTTTCTTTGTGTTTGAAAGCAAATTTTCGTTCTGCACCAAAACTAAGGGAAGCGATGGCGCCATTTTTCTTCAAATCTTTTTCCGCATCGCTATGTCAAGCCATGCCTTCATCGCCAGAATGGTATAAATTCAGCAAGCAGGAACTAAAAGTTTCCCCTGTTTCTTTTTCGACCACCGATTTCAATTCCAGTAATTCTGCTGTCCAAGGCAATGCTTTTTTGGTAGTATTGGAATAGGTATATTCAAATGGTTTTTCACCGTACCAAGCTACTTTTCGTTTGGTGATGATTTTCTTTCCAAAAATAACTGCTTCGTCGTTGCGCCATTCGATGGATGCTAATAATTTATCCAGATAAAGATTTGCTTCCTCGCGAGTGAACAACGTTCCATAATAGTGAACTGTTCCATCTTTTGGAAGCCAGTTTTTATTTTTATCGAAAGATTGATTGAATAAATCCATTTAGAATGTTGTTATATTTCCTGAAGTTCTTTTTACAAAATAGTCTTTAAATTAACCGTTTTCTTCGTCAATTGATTTGCGTTGGAAAAATAGTGTAAAACTAAGTTATTATTCTCCACCTTCATGGATTTCATAATCCCGTAATCCATTTCAGAAGCGTCTGAAATATCTACTTTCAACTCTTTCTTTGTATCGAAATTATAAATGATTAATGTTTCAAATTCTTCATTCCTAATGTGTGTGATTAAATTGGGTTTGTCTTTAACTTGCTGACTGAATGAAAAATACTCGTTTGGACGTTGTTCTTTGGTAAAAACAAAAACCTCGGTATAGCATGGTCCGCCACAAGTAAAACGAATCAAGGTATAATCGTCGGTACACGTTTTTATGGCTGCTAGACCGAGCGGAAGATCCATGGTGTCTTTTCTGATCAGTTTTCCATCCAATGTCTCAATGCTTAAAATGAACGCATTGCTATCCAAACTTTTGTTCTCGGCTAATCTCGATAAATAAACGGTATTATTACAACTGCTAGTAAAATCATACCGGTCTGCAGGTGGCGCATTTCTTCTCTTTTGCAAGTTGATGCGGCTTTGCTCCCACAAATCATCTTTTCCATTGCAAGAAACGAGTATTAGAAATAAGATGGAACATGCTGTGCTGATTGTTTTTAGATTCATTTCTTAAATTAAATTGGAGTGTTATGAAAAAATAATATCTTGTTAGTAAATAATAAAATAGAAACTCATCGATTAAAAAGCATCCAAATGTTGTGTTCATCTACCAGCATTCCGATTTCCATTTCTAAATCTGTTTTTTCCGTTTTATCGTTATAGGAACTAACCTTCACGATGTTTCCTCGGTATGCATGAAAGAAAAAATAATCATCTAAATTCTCAATATCAGAAAGGTGTGGTACTTCCATTTTAAATTTCGTCAACACGGATCGAATTTGTGGAAAAAAGATCGTATACGTTGGACTTTGGTCCGTAGAATTTTTATAAAAACTGATTGCTATTTGCCGGCTATCGGAAACCAATCGATCCAGATCAAAGAAAAAATCCTCTTTGAATTCAAACCTGCTAAAATCCCAAGATACGAATGATTTCCTTAAGCTTTTAATGGAATCGGCCGATATTTCATTTTTAAAATCTCCCGAATGTCCATAAAGATACCATTTTGCATCTGTCTCAAAAATTGCAGCTACAATAGACTTGAAGTCCACCTGTTGAAATAGGTCGATCTCGTTTTCTTGAGATACTTGTCTCCAATTTCTTTTAGAATAATAGATCGCTCGTTCTTCCACGTAAACGTATGGTGAAAAACCTTGCTTATTTCTTTTAAAAGTATAGATGGGATATTGATCATATATGTGGCTGTATGCATTATTTGAAATAGGGTATATAAATTTAAACACTTTATTCGGTTCATAATTTCGCTGCACTTTTAAAACGCCATTTTCATCCCAAACAGACCAGACTCCAATCCTTTGTCCATTATTAAACGAACCCAAGACCTTCAATTTCCCATTCGCGTATCGCTCTCCATACACGCCATCCAGATGATTGTTTCGCAAGTTAAAATGAACGGTAGTTTCCCCCATTTGGATGGTTTGATAATCAGATTGTTTTTCATTTCTCCCAATTCTGAAACCTATATATCGAGAAGAACTATCTTGATATTCATAATGCAGTTTTCTAAAAGCATTACCGGGTACGTAATTCATGTGGTAGGAACCGTTATAGACAACTTTCCTTTTCATTGAAGGTGGGTAATCCTTATCAGCTTCGTAAACATAATCTAGCCCAAAAAAATTGAAAGATGACTCGTCATAAGAATTTAAAGTCCAACACTCTAATTCACTCATTCTCTTCTGACCATACACTTCATTGCAGGCTAAAATCTGCGATAACAACGGAAGACCGTACTGCTCATTGTTTCCTTTTTGTTTCGAAAGTCCAGTCAGCCAAGTACAATAATTTCGTGCCACTGACCATGAAACTCCAGGCATGGGTTTGTCTTGCAACTCAGAACTTGCCAATATTTCATTCACCATCTTTTGATTAATCGTTATCGATTGAGGAAGTTGAGCCCGATAGAACGCACTGGATGAATCACGTTTAACGGCTGACAAATAAGTTTTGAACTCTTTGACTGTTACCAAACCTGAGATTTGAAAAGATTTAACAGTCATTGTCTTTGCGTTAGTGTCTACGTGTCTCAAATCCAATTCTATTTCAGGAACGGGATAAAATTGTGAAATTCCGGACGTACTTAATGAAAGTAGAAAAAGGAGCAAAAGCTTATAGCGCATACAGTATATAGGTTTTAATTTCTTTATTTGAAGTTGAATGATCTAATCAAATATAGTTATTTAGCAATAAGAAAGTCAAAATTTTCAAGTTCTCACTATTGAAATGATCGGAAAACTAAATTGAATGTATTTGCAAAATATTACTAAAACGTATTGGAAATATTTGAGTCAGAAAAGTGTAAAATGCTCTTGATAGAAATCAAAGCTTTACCCTTCATCACTTTTCAAAAAGTATCGGTTTATCCTTAAATTTGAATAATCAAAAAAACGAGTGGAATAAACAGTAGTAAAAGTGCAATTGTTGTTTGTTTAAAGGTAACAGCTTGAGCAGACTTAAACGTTTTCAATCCAAAATAAACAATGAGATTGAGAATTATTAAAATTGGATAAACAAATAGGAATATCACAGCTGACTTATCGGAATCGGTTTTTAAAACTTGTAAAATTAGATAAGTGATTAGAAGAGCATTTACGAGGAATGCGAGGAATTTTTGGAGAAAAGGTTTTGAGAACATGGGGTAATTAAGTTAATATACTATTTCTAAATTTTAATAAAAAGAAGTGCTCAATCAATGGCCTCAAGTTCATCAATTTTTCTTTTTTCATTAACAAAATAATTTAAAAATTCAAGTAATAAAATTGATCTTAAGGCATTTACTTGATTTCCATAATCTGTTGATTGACCATGCATAACAAGATGTCTATTATAGCTGCATCTTATATTTTTTTCAACTAACAAGCTTGGATCTTTAGAATACATTATTATTTCATTATCGGTAATTCCTAACTGATCAATAAAAGAATTCGAAAGTCCAAAATCAACATCAGCTAAATTTAGATACAACTTTAATGAATGTATGTTATCTTTTTTTTTATTTTTATCAAAAAATCCAAACCCCCATATTTCATTACATATTCCGTCGGCTATTGAATAACTTAGAGCAATGACCGAAGAAAAAAGTCCCAGTTCATAGGCTTTAGAAATTTCACTTAAGATTTGTTTTCTATGAATAAAATTTCTAGCAACTGAATTAGTTACTGAGTTAATTTTTGAAAGCTCTCCGAAAAGAACAACCATTTGACTATCAATCACTAAGGGCTTTGTATTCGGACATAATTTATTTAAATCAATTATACTTATTTCTCTTATTAACTTGGGGCTAACAAACCATCCAAAAGATGAGAGCTTTTGGATGTTATCTATTGTAAAGCCTAATGTTTCATTAATAGTAACATGGGTCTTTTTTAAAAAATGATTTATTTCATCAAACGATTTCTTAAATAAATCAAATCTTCTTTTGCTTTGCGTTTCAATATTTTGAATTCGATTAACTTCTTGCTCAGAATAACCATGATTGTCAGGATTGATTTTTATCTCATTAAGCGCATCCAAAATATAACCTATTGATTCAATATGATTTGAAGGTAATATTTCTACGTTAAAAACTTTATAGTTTATTGACATTAATAGGGTAGTTATTTGCAGATTATTGAAATGTTTTTATCTCATAATAAATCCATAATTGAAAAATTAAAAGACAAATTAGTTTGATTCTGAAAAATCTTTACAAGAATTAAAATGATTCTGTAATTATAGAATAACTATTACTTATTAATACATTCTAAATAACTTATTAATATATCACTCTTTTTGATACTACTGTCATAAATATAGAGTCTAACATCAGTGATTTTGTTTTCTAATAGTAATTCAATTTCTTTAGAAGACAATTCTATAGATGCTGAATAAGTATAACTAGTTCCTTTTGACCCAACAGCTACATTAATCTTTTGTCCTGGTCTTTCTATTTTGAAACCATTCTCAAGTAGAATAATTAAACCCGTTTTTTCAATATTTAAAGTTGAACCTGCCACATTAATTGACATGTAAGTTTTAGTTAAGTTTTCTTTTATTGATTTTGAAAATGAAATTCCATCTATTGAGTTCGATCGAATATTAGTTTCACCTGTAAATTTATCTATTGTAGTTTTAACATCTTTGCAATAATATCCTTCGGGGAAATCTAATCCTCCTATCACTTCTAATTCAAAAGCAAAAGGATACTTACTGTCGTAATCATAGAAAAGAGTACCTAAATCCTTGTTTATTAGTTCCAAAACATAAAGTCTTCCATATTCTGCAGAAACTATTGAAGTTTGATTATAGATTTTTACTACTTTGAATTCTTGACCCACTAATTTACTATAATCTGAAAGATTAGTGTTTTTCGAAAATGCTCGGTATCCTTTTTTACTTTTCTCTACTTTTTTGGAAACCGTATCAAACTTTACATAGAAATTTCTATAGGCAGTTCTTTGATCGTTGTCAGACAATGATATAGGTTTTACAGTTCTATTTAACAATAATTCTACGTCTTTACCTGGGAAATTTTGTCCAAAAGAGATAAAGGAAATTGTAATAGACAAAAACATAATTATCGTTTTCATAAATTTGCTTGTTAAGGTTTGGTTATTAAACATATATTATTCCTTAAAGGTAATCTAATTATTATCGAAAAGCTCATTTCTAATGATAAATATATAAAGCGCTTCAAATCAGCTATGTAAATCATTCACTAAAGAAATTGTCATAATAAAAAAACAACGAGTGAGCAATACTTTTTGTTGATTTTTCAGTAGTTTTAAACTATTCATTCACCTGCTCATAAATCAACTCCGAAATTCCATCTTCATTGAAATATCTGTTTGCTACCTCTTGTAAATCAGAAGATTTCAATTCATCAATAGCACCGTAAATTTCTTGTACAGAATCGATTTGATTGAACAGCAACAAGCTTTTCCCTAAACCGAGCATTAGTCCTGAATTGCTATCAAAAGACAAGGCCAAATGACCTTTCAGTTGTTCTTTGGCTTTCTTGAGTTGGATTGGTGTTATTTCTTGTTCGCGCATCAACTTGAGTTCTTTGTAAACCAGTTTTAGGGTTTTATTGATATACTTTTGATCAGTTCCGAAATAAATCGACCAATAACCAGTATCGGCAAATGGCGAATACGACGCTCCGCCCAAAATGTTAGTCAGTAAGGTCATGCTTCTTCGGTCTTCGTTGTCGTAACCCGGAGCGATGCTTCCAACCATGACGTGCGATTGAAAATTGGCTTCTTTGGAACGAATTTTAAACGGTTCGTAACCTGAAAACCCTCTGGGTAAAACCATTTTTGCAGAGTGTTGCAAAGAACCAAAATCAGACTCCAAGCGGCGAATTAGTTTCTGAATCGGCACGTCACCAACAAAAGAAACCACCATGTTTTCTGCAAAAAAGAAGCGTTTGGTATAGGCTAATAAATCATCTTTATCAAATCCACTAACCGATTCACGAGTTCCTAAAATATTTGTTCCAAGTGGATGATTTTTAAAAATCAAGGATTCAAAATCATCAAAAATACGATCGCCAGGAGAATCTAAATAGGAATTAATTTCGTCCAAAACGATGTCTTTTTCCTTCTGAATTTCTTTTGGTGGAAAATTGGAATGCAAGACGATATCCGCCAACAATTCTGAAGCTCTCTTCAGGTGTTCAGTTGTAAACGAGGCATATACACAAATCTCTTCTTTGGTGGTAAACGCGTTTAATTCGCCACCAACTGAATCCAAACGGGATAAAATATGCAGGGAACGTCTTTTGGTCGTTCCTTTAAAAATACAATGCTCTAGAAAATGTGCCAAACCTTCTTCGTTACTTTCTTCGTAGCGAGAACCGGCCAAGATGGTCACGCCCATGTGCGAAACTTGCGAGCTGGTTGGTACATATACCAAACGAATTCCATTGCTCAAGGTCACAATGGCGGGCTGAACCTCCATCATTTTTAGTTACGGATTTTTACGGTAAATTTTCCAGGAATCGTTTTCCTTTTCAAATACAATGCGATCGTGTAAACGCGAAGGTCTTCCTTGCCAAAACTCCATTTTTTGAGGCTCAATCACAAATCCACCCCAATGCGGTGGACGCGGAACTTCATTCGGATATTTCTTATCTAATTCGATCAATCGTTGTTCCAATTCATCGCGGTTTTCCAACACGTCACTTTGATGAGATGCCCACGCGCCCAGTTGACTTCCACGTGGTCGAGAAGCGAAATATTCATCGCTCAATGCAGTAGAAACCTTGGTTGCAACTCCTTCGATTCGAACTTCCCGTTCCAATACATTCCAAAAAAACAAGATGCATGCATTTGGATTGGCTACTAAATTCTTCGCTTTCTCGCTGTTGTAATTGGTGTAAAAAACAAAACCATCCTCTGCCAATTCTTTCAAGTACAAGATTCTAGAAGTTGGTTTCCCAGCTTCCGAAACAGTAGAAAGTGACATCGCATGTGGTTCCGCTTGAATGGAATCAAATGCTTCTTTGTACCACTTTTTGAAAAGTATCAAGGGATTATCACCGAAGTGATCTGATAATTTACCTTTATCAAAATTGTGGTGATCGTTGCGAATTGCTGCTAGAAAATCTTCCATTGCCAAATCCTTTATCAATTATTAAGCAGGATCTTCGTCGGAATATGTATCCTCGAAATCGCTGTCCTCATCCTCCATTTCCTCTTCATCTTCACCAAAATCAGAACCTGGAGCTGAATAAACTTTACGTCCAGTTAGAGATTCGATTTCATCCTCCTCTATTTCTTGTTTTTCAGCAACAACTTCCTCCATCGGACGACGACTGATTTCTTTGTCCAATTCTTCTCTGTATGGGATAACCTCAACAATTGGAGAAACCGTAATAGAAGGAATTATGAAATCTACCATCAAAGTTGATAAACTTTCTTGCAGTCTTTCGTATGCTTCCTTTACTGATTGAGCTGTAATCAAGAAATTTTGAGTAACTTTTTTAGGCTTTTCAGAATCTTCTGTCACACCTTCGTAAGTGATTTTACATTTATACCAAGTATCACTATCTTCATAATAAAAAATATCATGATAATCTGTTTTCGCAATACTAGTAACATTCACTTCTCCACGAATAGTAGAAGCCAACTCTTCTTGAGTTCGCATTTCTGCATCTGTAAAAGTCATAGCTGCAATTAAATACGGTTCAGTCACTCTTTTAAAGTCCCCATTTTCAAGTTGTTTCGTGTATTTTACTTTTACTGTAAACCAAGTACTCATAATGTCTTTTCTTTAAATTCATTCAAAATGGATTGAATTTTCTGCTGTAAAAAGCTGTTTCAATCCGTTTTCATCGACCGTAAAATTAAGAATAATTAAGCACATTGCAACTACAGATAACGAATGCATTGCAATTATTTGGAGAACATTTTAAAGATGCGATTAGAAGTCGATATTTTGAGGTTTTATTGCACGAAAGATCTTTTATTAATGGTGCTCGTTTTAAAGAATTATCTTTTAAAAGCTTTCGTCATTTCTCGTTTTCCCGGCGGACCAGGAACGCTTTCTACAACAAATCCGGCGGCTTTTAAATCTCTTTTCACTTGTCCTTTGGCGCAATACGTTACCAACAAACCATTTTTTTTTAGAGAATTGAACAACATTTGAAATATCTCCAAATTCCACAATTCTCCTTGAACTCGTGGACCAAAAGCATCAAAATAAATGATATCAAATTGATTTTCTTCAAAATTACATGCCTCCAGCTGATCGTGAATTTTGTGCAAGGTAAAATTCGGAGAAAGAGCGTGTTTCTCATTCCATTCCACTGCGTGCATTTGAAGGTACTGTTTTCGAGCTACCTCATCTACTAAAAAAGACTGATAATCCAAAGCCACCAGTTCCTCTTCTGATACCGGATACGCTTCCAGCGCCGTATAATCAATTTTCAAATCGTGAATCGTTGCTTCTTGACACGTCAAAATCGCGTTCAAACCCGTCCCCAAACCGATTTCCAAAATGTTGATGTCCTTTTGAGACACATAATCAGCTAAGCCATTTTTCAAGAAAACATGTTTTGCTTCTTGCAGCGCTCCGTGATGCGAATGATAGTTTTCATTCCATGCTGGGATGTGAATGGTTTTTGAACCGTCACTGGTTTCGATGATTTCACGTTCGATTTTCATAATTACAAAATTACATTTTGAAATGAAAAAATGAACTTATTTTATTAATTATGAAGCAACATCACCTAAAAAAAACACGTGTTTATTGATTCGCGGAACTTACACGAGAACATCCAACACATCATTCATTTTACCGCCAAAGGTAGCATCGCAGATATCGCAAAGGAGCACGAAGTAAATCCGTGTATCTGTGGCAAAAACAAATACACCCCCGCGAAAAGTTAAAAAAAAGTCAAAATACCACAAAAAGGCTACTGTCTAATCAGAATAAAAGCAGGACTTTTGTCGAAGAAAAAAATACTATTTATATTAAGTCTAAATAAATTTAAAGAATAAATGAAAAATTTTATCTCCAGATTCAACAA
>SMEQ01000220.1_pt1 | contig 18201 bp, 13 predicted proteins | sample 2456281 | NCBI WGS metagenome assembly SMEQ01 (sample SAMN10132596, study PRJNA489261) | soil metagenome | isolation source: day1 antibiotic-loamy sand soil ammended with raw manure from dairy cow... | place: USA | collected 2015-04-01
TTCTACCACACTCGCCGACAACGACGTAGTGACCGTCATCATGACATCAAACGATCCATGTGCGACAACACCAACCGTACCTTCAGCAGGAGTTACCATTTTTGTTTGGTCAGAAATAGAAGCTACAATCACTTCAACTGATATTTCTTGTGGATCCACTAATGATGGAACGGCAACGGTAGTTATTTCTGGAGGTACAGCTCCTTTCACCTACACTTGGTCACCTAGTGGCGGAACAGCAGCTACTGCAACTGGATTAGTTCCAGGAACTTATTCTGTGTTGATTAATGACGCTTCCGGGTGTACAAAAACACTTTCTACCACCATCAACGGAACTTCCAACATTTCAGTTACCACTTCATCATCACCGGTAGATTGTGGTGCCAAAAATGGAACTGCTACAGCAACGGTTATTGGTGCTTCTGGAAATGTAACCTACGTTTGGAGCCCTGGAAACCTAACAGGCTCAAGTATCAACAACTTGACTGTTGGAACATATACCGTAACTGCTACTGATAATAGCGGTTGTAGTGCAACATCAACAGTCATAGTAGATCAAAACGGTTCACTAAACATACAAGCAAACCCCTATTCGGCAGTAGTAGAGGAAGGAAATTCCATTAGTTTAAATGCCAGTTTTTCTCCATTTATTGCAGGCTCTGAGTACAATTGGACTCCATCAACCGGATTGAGCTGCACGGATTGTCCAAATCCAATCGCAACACCAAGTTCAACCACAACCTACAACGTCATGATAACAACACCTGATGGTTGTACAGCAGACACAAACATTACACTTATTTTTAAAATGAAATGCAGTGAACTTTTCGTACCAACCATCTTTTCACCAAATGGTGACGGAAACAACGACGAATTTAAAGTATACGGAAAGTGCATCGCATCCATAGAAATGAAAATATACGATCGCTGGGGCGAATTGGTTTTTCAAAGTGATGACCAAGGCTTTGGTTGGGACGGAACATACAAGGGGCAATTGATGAATTCAGCGTCCTTTGTATACGTAATAGATGTTCATTTTATGGATAATAGTACTGAGCATTTAAAAGGAAATGTAAGTTTAATAAGATAAGAATAAAAAAAATCATAACTTTGAATCAATAATATGAAAACCACATACTTTACTATGAAAAAAAGAATCCCTTCTTTCGCGATCGTTATATTCAGTTTTTTTATACTGAGCCATACGCATGAGCAAGATGTTTGGACGAGCTATATTAGTTCTGACGAATTTAAAATCAGTTATAAAAGTTTCCAGTGCATCGATGACATCAACGGAACAGACCACAACTATATTTTATTGCGTTTTGAAAATAAAACCGATGAAAAAATAAGCATTTCGTATAAGCAAGAACTTTGGTACGATAACATTTGTGTGAACTGTGAGAGCAAATCAAACGAACACATCAAAACCATTGAATTACAGCCTAACGAAGTAATTGAAGGAAGCTGTTCTAGCAGTTCTAAATACAAGATTTTTCAAAATATGCCAAGTGGCCTTACGAAAAGATCACTAACTAAATTTGAGTTAAAAGACATTAGTTCCAAAGAACTGAAATAAAAATAACATGATCAATTTAAAAAACGTACTACTTACAATCAGTTTATCCATATTTGGTTTAAACCACCTGAATTCGCAATGCACACTTAACACATTCTCTACAAAAGAAGACATTACATGTGGTGATTGTGTAACCTTGTCTGTATTTGGATCGGGGACAGGAAACGTAGCCTTTGAAGAGAATTTCAACTCTGGTTCACCAATAGGTTGGCAATTCACTCAAAACGTAACCATTGCAAATAACACGTGTGGAGTTCCTTCTCCCGATGCAAGCAATTTCATGTGGATGGGTGACGCTTCAACCAACCCAAGAGACATGACAACTGTTCCATTTGACCTGATCTTAGGAGGTGTTATTTGTTTTGAAATGCGCTATGCAATTCAAGGACAAGCATCTCCTTGTGAAGGTCCAGACTTGCCAAGTGAGGGTGTTTATTTACAGTACTCAACCAACGGTACAAACTGGATTACCATAGAATATTGGGATCCAAACGGAGGAATAGCTTCGTCCCCACTCTCTCAATGGGATCAATATTGTGTAGCATTACCTCCTGGAGCTTTAACCAATAGTACTCAGATTCGCTGGCATCAAGATGATGTATCCGGAGCAGAATACGATCACTGGGGAATTGACAATGTCAAGATTACACTAAACGACCCAAACTATGAAATAACTTGGGTGCATGATAATTACGCATATGGTGCGGGTTCATCAGGAGGTGAAAATCCAACCCCCGTATGTCCACAAACCACAACAACCTATACAGCAAACATTACCGATGGTACCAATACCTGTACCTCATCCATTACAATCAATGTTGTGCCCCCAACCATCATTGTAAATGCCGGGTTGGACAGTTCGATTTGTGCAAACCAATGCATCGATTTACAGGCGGAAACTTATAAGTTAATAAGTCCTGCTAAAACACCTACGTATGCCAACTCTGAAATTAGTGCAATAATCGGTAATCCACAACTACCATCCATCCCTTGTTTAACTTTTTCTGGATGCAATTGCTGGGATAATACGAGTGTTTCCATGGGTCAAAGTTGCCCTCCTCAACCTGGAGAAGTAAAAGCCAACATGGAAATTAACATTCAAGACTTAAACACAACCGCCCTAACTTCGAACTCTATTACAAAAGTCTGTATCAATAACTTTAATTTATTTGGATTTGGTTGTACAGGATATACTTTGGCCAGTATGGAGATCGTATTAAAAAGTCCAAACGGAACTGAAGTGGTATTGGCACCTACAGGAAGTTTGTCAGGAAGCACCATATCCAACATGTGTTTTGAAATAGGTGCGCCGAGTTTTGCCTCTAGCACCAGTCCATACACTGGAACATTTAACCCAGTAAACTCATGGACAGCATTAAACGGTGAAAACCCAAATGGAGTCTGGAACATGATTCTGCGAGGAGGAAACACTGAGATGTGTGTTCCTGGTGGATCAATCAGCGGTTGGTCGATTTCATTTGATGACCCCGAGTTACGAGAGGATGTTGATTATGTTTGGACACCAACAACGAACATGACCAATGAAACGACCTTGACTCCGAATGTTTGTCCTCAAACAACAACGACTTATACATTGACATCTTCTGACATACATAATTGTGCAACTAATTCAGATCAAGTTACTATTTCCATCGTGGCTTGCTGTGATTTAGAAATTGATGACGTTCAATTAATAGCACCAACCTGTGGAAGTTCAAACGGAAAAATAACAATTTTATACTCAGGAGAAATAGCTGGATTAGCGTTCAGTATCGATAACGGTGTTACCTTTCAATCAAGTAACGAATTTAATAATTTAAGTTCTGGTACTTACCAAATTCGAATCATCGACGATGCTGGTTGTCCAGTAGATCGAACCGTAACATTGGTAGATGCCAATGCACCCGTAATTGACGCAATTAACACAACAGATGCTGCTTGTGATTCTGATGACGGAACCATTACAGTTTCGGCTTCTGGTGGGAACGGTGATTTATCATACAGCTCTGACAATGGAGTCACTTTTCAAAATAGTGCTGTTTTTTCAGGTTTATCTGTTGGATCTTACACCATCATTGTTAAAGATGAAGATGGATGTGAGGTATCTCAAGCAGCTGAAATCATCTCTCCAAACGCTCCGATTATTGATAATGTTAATACAACGAATCCCGACTGCGGAATGGATAACGGCGAGATCAACATCGTTGTTTCAGGTGGTACAACACCTTACAGTTATAGCATAAACAACGGAGCTAATTATCAACCAAATAATAACTTCACTAATTTAACAGCTGGAGCATATACCTTAATCGTTAAAGATGCTAATGGATGTGAAGTAACACAACAGGCTTCATTAAACTCGTCTACTCAGCCAAACATTCAAGCAGGAAGTAATCAAACAATCTGCCTGGGGGAAGCAATAACATTAACAGCAAGTGGCGGTATAACATATACTTGGTCGAATGGAGTAGTCAACGGTCAAAGCTTTGTACCTTCAGTAACTACAACCTACACCGTTACGGGAACAGATGCAAATGGTTGTTCAGCGACTGCTACAGTTACAATTACAGTAAACCCAGTACCAGATGCAAACTTCACAGCAGATATTACAGCAGGTGAGCCAGTTTTAAATGTTACGTTTACAAATACAAGTACCAACGCAACTGCTTACATTTGGGATTTTGGAAACGGTTCTGCACCAAACGCAACCAGCTCAAGTGCCAATCAAAATGAATCATTTACAGCTCCGGGAGTTTATACGGTTGAACTCACTGCAACCAATGGAAACTGTGAAGATTCATTCAGTATGCCGATAACCGTATTTGGGTTGCCTGAAATAGGAATCCACATACCAAACGTATTTACACCGGACGATGACAAAATAAACGATGAATTTTTCATAGACGTAACAAATGGAAAAACAATTCAAGTAATCATTTTTAATCGCTGGGGGAACATCATGTATGAAATGTCGGACTTTAATGACAAATGGAGTGGATCCGGAGCTTCAGATGGAGTCTACTTCTTTACCTATGAAATAACAGACCTACAAGACAAAATGCATACTGGACACGGACACGTAACATTAAAACGTTAAGAATAAAATGTCAAGGCGAACTCAAAAGGTTCGCCTTTTTTGTGAGCTGTTTCCAAGAAAAAAATGTTTAATTTTGCACGAAGAGATAAAACAATCAAAAGTTACTCAAATAAATCCATGTCAGAAGAAATAGATGAATTAGGAAATGATGATGAAGAAGAATTATTTGAACATCATTTTATAAAAGCAGATCGCGGTCAAGAAGTTGTAAGGATTGATAAATTTCTTTTGGATAGACTACCCAACACATCGAGAAATAAAATTCAAAATGCAGCTAAAAGTGGAACTATTTTAGCTAATAAAGTACCCGTTAAACAAAATTACAAGGTAAAACCGGGTGATGAAATCTCAGTTGTTTTGCCCTATCCCATTCGAGAAATTGAGCTGATAGCAGAAAATATTCCAATAGACATCGTATATGAAGACGCGTATCTTGCCATCGTAAATAAACCTTCAAACATGGTTGTTCACCCTGCTTACGGGAATTATACTGGTACATTAGTGAACGCTATGATTTATCATTTTGAAAACTTACCAACAAAAACCGAAAACTATTACGGAAGACCTGGACTCGTGCATCGATTAGATAAACACACCACAGGAATCATGGTGATTGCCAAAACAGAACCCGTTTTAACTAACTTATCCAAACAGTTTTTCGATCGAACTACTGAAAGGAAATACCATGCTTTAGTATGGGGAGATGTCAAAGAGGATCAGGGCGTTGTTGAAGGAAATATCGGCAGGTCTTTAAAGAACCGAAAAATGATGGCAGTTTTTCCAGATGGAGACTTTGGAAAACATGCAGTTACCCATTATAAAGTACTGAAACGCTTTGGTTTAGTCACCCTAGTAGAGTGCAGCTTAGAAACAGGAAGAACCCATCAAATCCGAGTTCACATGAAGCACATTGGTCATCCTCTTTTTCATGATTTAGAATATGGTGGGGATAGCATTTTAAGAGGTACAACACATACTAAATACAAACAATTTATTGACAATTGCTTTAATTTAATTCCAGGACAAGCCTTACATGCCAAAACATTAGGATTTACACATCCAATTACCAAAGAATGGATGGAATTTAATTCAGAACTCGCAAGCGGATTTCAAGAGATTGTCTCAAAATGGGAAAAATACACACAAAACATGTAAGAAGTCCTTTCGTTTGAAGAAAAAGTTAAAAACAAGTTCAACAAGCTCAACTGGCTAACCTAGTGTGAGTTAAGTGAAAAATGCATCCATAAAGTAAAATTGGAATAAAATAAAATAAAAAAATTGACCCTAAATTATTGGTTAAGAGAAAAATTATAGCTTAATTCGGGGTTGATTTATGACAATAAATACAGATCTATGAAATTAAAACTACTGTTTTCTATTTTTTTTGTAAGCTTATCATGGCTTGCACAGGCTCAAAAAAATCACGTTAAAATAGCAAATGAAAAATATCGGAACGAAATGTTCTGTGAAGCTGCTGAAAAGTGTGCATTTGCATACACCAAAATCGTTCGTAAAAGTTCTGGAGCTTTAAAATTAAAAGGCGAGATGGCCTTCAAAACTGCTGAATGCTATAGACAGACTGAAAACCCAAAACTGGCAAGTGAGTGGTATGAAAGAGCGATTCTATTGAAATATCAAGAAGAGGAGCCGATTGTATATTTATACAATGCTGATATGTATCGCGTTGTAAGGAATTTAAAAAAGGCTAAAGAAAACTATGAGTTGTACAAAAGCCTAGTTCCTGACGATTCACGTGCCGATGTCGGTTTGAAATCGTGTGAAAAATCGGATGACTTTATAGCCACTAAAACACGTCACATTGTTACCAATGAAGACAAGCTAAACAGCACAGGTATTGACATGGCTCCGATGTTTGGTGATAGAAAAAACATCCAGATGGTTTACAGTATCTCTAAATCTGATTTAGGTGGTATCGACCCAAGAAGCTGTGAAAACTACATGGATCTTTGGGTAGCTGAATTAGATAAAAATGGAAACTGGAAAGCTCCTACACCAATCCAGGGTGAAGGAATTAACACGGAAGACAACGAAGGAACAGTGTGTTTTGATGGTCGTGGAAAGAAAATGTTCTTTACAAGATGTCCAAACGTTAAAAAGCAAAACTTAGGTTGTGATATTTGGGTTTCTGAGATGTCAGGGAAAAACTGGGGGAAACCAAGCAAGTTAATTCTAAAAAACAACGATTCAATCTCTGTTGGTCATCCATGTGCAAGTGTTGATGGGAGATTCTTAATCTTCGCTTCAGACATGCCTGGTGGATTTGGCGGACGTGATCTTTGGTACACAACTTACGACAGAAGATCTGACAGCTGGGCAACACCAACCAACATGGGCCCCGGAATCAACACACCCGGAAATGAATTATTCCCAACTTTTGCAGAAAATGGAGATTTATTTTATGCCACTGATGGACTACCAGGTATAGGTGGTTTGGATATTTTTCGCGCAACAAAAGTTGGTGATGAAAACAAATGGGAGAACCCAAAGAACATTGGTATGCCTATTAACTCCGAGTACAATGATTACGCAATTGTAGAACACACTCCAAGAACTGGTTATTTCACATCTGAAAGAAAAGGTAAAAGCGAATTCAAAGCAGATATCTGGAAATACGAATTACCACCCAACTTATTTGATCTTGCTGTAGTGGTAGGTGAAGTTGGTAGTAAAACCAAAAGAATTGCTGGTGTTGAAGTAATTGTTGAGGCAAGTTCTGGAGATACGTGGAATGGAACAACAAACAATGACGGAAGGGTATTTTGGGACAAGAAAACAGATGGAAACAGATTCGTCAATGAAGACGATACATACAGCATTAAGTTAGGAACTCTTAAAGGGTACAAAGACAATGATAAGGTTGAGAGAATCACAACTGTTGGCTTAAATTACGGTCAAAGTTTCGTCGTAGATATGATGATGGTTCCTGAAAGATCAATCAGACTTCCTGAAGTTCGCTACCCATTGAGTAAATGGTCATTGTTAGTAGATGAAACCATCAACTCTAAAGACTCTTTAAATTATGTTTACGAGTTGTTGCAAGACTTCCCGAAAATGGTTTTAGAGTTAAACTCTCATACGGATGCTCGTGGATCGGATAACTTAAACAGAGTTCTTTCAGATAACCGTGCAAAAGAGTGTTACAGATACTTGGTTGAAGAGAAAGGAATTGATCCAAGAAGAATTATTCCAATTGGACGTGGTGAAGACATGCCTGCTGTAATTGAAGAAGATGGTAAAACCATTACGTTGACAGAAGCATATATCAACCGTTTCAAAAAATCTGATCCTGCAGAGTACGAAAGACTACATCAATTGAATCGTAGAACGGATGCACGTGTAATTTCAATGGATTTTGATCCGGAAACAGCACCACCCGCACCTGCAAGATATAGAACTTTCAACAAGTTACCGAGATAAGAAACTTGAAAAATATCTTTAAAAGACCGTCAAAAACTTGGCGGTCTTTTTTTTGTTATTGAATTCAGAAATCAAAATGCCGCTTATCGCGTGAATTTTTACTAATTTTGCTTTTTAATAAAATCATCATGTCAGACATAAGATACAATCTAAGGGGCGTTTCAGCGGGTAAAGAAGATGTACACAATGCCATCAAAAACGTAGATAAAGGATTATTTCCTCAAGCATTCTGTAAAATTGTTCCAGATTACTTAGCTGATGATGATGATTACTGTATTGTGATGCACGCAGATGGCGCTGGTACAAAGTCGGCTTTGGCCTACATGTATTGGAAAGAAACAGGTGATCTTTCCGTTTGGAAAGGAATTGCTCAAGATGCATTAATCATGAACATCGACGACTTATTGTGTGTTGGTGCAACGGATAAAATCTTGCTATCATCAACCATTGGAAGAAACAAAAACTTGATTACCGGAGAAGTTATTTCAGCCATCATCAACGGAACCGAAGAATTATTAACTGATTTAAGAAATCAAGGAATTGGAATCATTTCCACTGGTGGAGAAACTGCAGATGTGGGCGACTTGGTTCGTACGTTAATTGTAGATTCAACCGTTGTTTGCCGCATGAAACGAAGCGATGTCATTTCAAATCACAACATTCAAGGTGGCGATGTAATTGTTGGTATGGCTTCTTTCGGACAAGCAACCTATGAAACTGAATACAACGGTGGAATGGGAAGTAACGGCTTAACCTCTGCACGACACGATGTTTTCAACAATTCACTAGCAACCAAGTACCCTGAAAGTTTTGATGCAGCAGTTCCTGCTGACTTGGTTTACTCGGGCTCCTATAACCTAACAGATCCTGTTGAAGGAAGTCCAATCAACGCTGGAAAACTGGTATTATCTCCAACGAGAACCTATGCACCAATCATCAAGAAAGTATTGGATCAATACCGTTCTCAAATTCACGGAATGGTTCACTGCAGTGGCGGAGCGCAAACCAAAGTCTTGCATTTTGTTGAAAACGTTCACGTAATCAAAGACAATTTATTCCAAATTCCACCATTGTTCAAGGCAATCCAAGAAGAATCAAATACGGATTGGAAAGAAATGTACAAAGTATTCAACATGGGTCACCGCATGGAGCTTTATGTACCTGAAGAAATTGCAGCAGGAATCATTGAAATTTCAAAATCATTTGGTGTGGATGCACAAATAGTTGGTCGCGTTGAACAATTTGACGGTAAAAAATTGACCATCGAATCTGAACACGGTACTTTCAACTATTAACTCATCACGCTCTGATCTTAATTTCAGCAGCATGGATGTTTGAAATTGAGGCAAAAACAAACATCTAATCCAACAAAATGGACAGCATATTAAAGAAATTAGAAGCAATACAATACCGATTTATTGAAGTAGGAAATTTGATCGTCGATCCAGACATCATTTCTGACATGCCTCGATATGTCAAACTCAATAAAGAATACAAAGATTTGGAAGAAATTGTAACCGTTTATATCGGCTACAAAAATGTTTTGGACAATTTGGCGAGTGCGAAAGCTATGTTGGCTTCAGAGCAAGATCCAGACATGCGCGAAATGGCAAAGATGGAAATCGATGAGCTGACCAATAAAAAACCGGAGTTCGAAGAAAAAATTAAAATCTTACTGATTCCTAAAGATCCGGAAGATGACAAAAATGCCATCATGGAATTCCGTGCAGGAACCGGTGGCGATGAAGCGTGTATTTTCGTAGCAGATTGTTTCAGAATGTACACGTTGTTTTTCAAAGAAATGGGCTGGTCATATGATGTCATCAACTCACACGAAGGCAGCAGTGGCTTAAAAGAAATATCCATTGAAGTTCAAGGTACTGGGATTTACGGTATGTTAAAGTTTGAATCTGGCGTTCACCGCGTTCAGCGAGTACCTGAAACAGAATCACAAGGAAGAGTTCACACATCGGCCATTACCATTGCAGTTTTACCCGAAGCAGAAGAAGTGGATTTTGAATTGAGCATGACAGATGTGAGAAGAGATACTTTTAGAGCTTCTGGTGCTGGTGGACAACACGTAAATAAAACCGAATCAGCGATTCGTCTGACGCACATCCCAACCGGAACTGTAGTAGAATGTCAAGATGGTCGTTCTCAGCATAAAAACTTAGAAAAAGCAATTTCTGTTTTACGGTCCAGACTTTACCAAAAAGAATTAGACCGTTTGCACGAAGAAAGAGCTGCGCATAGAAAAACGTTAGTTTCCTCAGGAGATAGATCTGCAAAAATCAGAACGTATAATTATCCACAAGGAAGAGTAACGGATCACCGCATCAATAAAACCATCTATAATTTAAACGCTTTCATGAATGGAGAAATTCACGAGATGATTGACGCACTAAAGATGGCGGAAAATGCAGAGAAGATGCGTGGAGATAATAATTAAAAAAGTTAAACAACATGTGTTAAGATAATTCGTTTTATCTTTGTCATTCTTACACTTAACACGTTCAGAATAAAAGATGAAAAAATTATTTACACTCAGCTTTTTTATTATTCTAATAGTAAACTTACAAGCACAAAACAAATTTACTATTAGTGGTAGTGTTGTAGATGCCTCTAGAGGAGAAGAAATTATCAGCGCCCGCATCAAAGTCAAAGATCAAGCGATAGGAACTAGTTCTAACGAATATGGCTTTTACTCTTTGACACTTCCCGAAGGGAAATACACCTTGGTTGTCACAGCCTTTGGTTTTACAACGGAAGAAAGAAACATCGACCTACAAGAAAACTTGCAAATCACGTTTCAAATGGGAATTCCCGTTGAAGAACTGGATGAAGTCAGTGTTTCAGCCATTCGTCAAGATGCAAACGTGAAAGAGGCCATCATGGGTGTAGAACGTTTAGACCCAAAACAACTGGCTAAAATCCCTGTATTACTAGGAGAAAAAGACATCATCAAAAGCATGCAATTACTTCCGGGCGTTAAAAGTGCCGGAGAAGGAAGTTCAGGTTTTTATGTTCGTGGAGGAGCGGCAGATCAAAACTTAATTTTATTGGATGAAGCTCCAGTTTACAATGCTTCTCACCTACTCGGCTTTTTCTCAACTTTTAATTCAGACGCAATCAAGGATGCTGTTTTGTATAAAGGGAATCAACCAGCAAATTACGGTGGAAGACTTTCATCTGTCTTAGACATCAAGATGAACGAAGGGAATAACAAACGTTATAATGTAAGTGGTGGAATTGGATTGATCTCTTCCAAACTCAACGTAGAAGGCCCGATCGTAAAGAATAAGGGCTCTTTTCTGGTTACCGGACGGAGAACATACGCAGACTTGTTTTTATTAGCAACAAAAGACTTTAAGGATACAAAATTATTTTTCTATGATTTAAATGCCAAAGCAAATTATCGAATCTCCAAAAAAGACCGTATTTACCTATCCGGATACTTTGGACGAGATAAACTTGGCTTGGGAAATACCTTTGGACTCGATTGGGGAAATGCAACGGGTACTGTTCGTTGGAACAGAATCGTAAACGATAAATTGTTTTCCAACACCACCTTTGTTTACAGTTCATACGACTATAAAATCAAAATTAACAGTGGTGATGTTGACTTCACCATTTTATCAAAGATTGAAGACTTCAACCTGAAACAAGAATTTCAATATTTTCTAAATTCGAGAAATAGATTAAAATTTGGAGCAAACGTCATACATCACAACGTAACGCCAGGACAAATTGAAGCAAAATCCATGGTTGGTTTGAACGTGAAAAAGCTAGCAAAAACACCTTCTTTGGAAAGCGCTGCATACATAACAAACGATTGGGCTTGGACAGAAAACATCAATGTAAACTACGGAGTTCGAATGACTGCTTTTTCTGTACTTGGTAATGGAGATGAAATGTACCGATACGATGAAGAAGGCAACATAAGCGAAACAAACGTTTACAAAAGAAATGAAATGTTGAAAACCTATTGGAATCTAGAGCCGCGTTTATCTTTAAGTTATGCGTATAGCAAAAGCGCTTCATTCAAAGCGGCATATGCGAGAAATGTTCAAAACATTCACTTGATTTCGAACGCTACTTCAGCTTCTCCAACCGATGTTATATTAACTTCCACTTTAAACACCAAACCGGAAATTGCCGATCAGGTTTCTGTAGGTTGGTTTAAAAACTTTAAGGAAAATAGCTACGAATTTAACGTAGAAACATACTACAAAACCATGGATAATCAAGTAGACTACCGAAATGGTGCAAACTCACAAGCCAACGAAAAACTGGAAGGTGAATTGCTTTACGGAATTGGTCGCGCATACGGCGTAGAACTGATCTTAAGAAAGAAAACAGGTAAATTTACTGGATGGATTTCGTACACACTATCCAAAACAGAGCGTAAAGTAGATGGAATCAGTAGCAACAACTGGTATCTGGCGAAACAAGACCGAACGCACGATTTATCCGTTGTGGGAATGTATGAAATCAATCCGAAATTAAACGTTTCTGCTTTGTTTGTATTCTACACTGGAAATGCTGTTACTTTTCCAACAGGAAAATACGAGGTAAATGGTGAAACACAGTTTTCATATACCGAAAGAAATGCTGGAAGAATGCCCAATTATCACCGATTGGATTTGGGGGTAACATGGACAAACAAAAATACTGCGAAGTTTGAAAGCAGTTGGAATTTCTCTATTTACAATGCCTATGGAAGGTCAAATGCATACCAGATTACATTCCGTCAAAATGCAGACGATCCTACCAAAACGGAAGCAGTTCAAACCACTTTATTCAAATTGGTTCCAGCAGTTACGTATAACTTCAAATTCAAATAACTAAGACGATGACTAGATTAATTTCCTATTTGAGTGCGATTCTATTGGTTTCAACTTTATTCTCTTGTCAAAAAGTAATACAGTTGGATTTAAATGAAATGGAACAAAAATACGTGATTGAAGGTTTCATCACCGAAGGTGAAATAAGCCATCAAGTAAAAATCACCAAAACCTTGAGTTTTGATCAAAATTCAGCATATCCAACGGTTGACAATGCTATCGTTGTAGTAACAGATAACTTCGGGAATTCAGCAAATTTTACGCTAATTGCCCCTGGATATTACGAAACTACTGGATTCTTAGGTGTTCCAGGAAGAACCTACACCATAAGCGTAACAATTGACGGGGAAGTATTTACGGCAGAAAGCAAAATGCCAAACGTAACAACCTTAGATACCTTGATGCTGGCTGAAATTCCTTTTGGTGCGCAGTCTTTCATTACAATTGTTCCCACATTTCAAGATGAATTGAATATTGAAAACTTCTATTTATTCAACGTGTATATTAACGGCGAAAAATCAAGTGGAATATCCGTAAGGGATGACAAAAACTTTGACGGACAAATCAATCAACAACCTCTATTTGACTTTGTAGAAAAAACGGATACCGTACGAGTGATTATGCATTCCATCGATAAATTAGCGTACAAATACCTGTATTCGATTGATGCTAATACTGGAAGCATTGCTTCACCAGCGAATCCAGAATCGAATTTTGGAGCCAGTTGTTTGGGGTATTTCTCAGCCCGCGTTTCGAGTGAAAAGACAATTATTATTCCGGAATAAAGGGTGTTCTTGCTGACAAAGCGAATTCTATCGACAGGGAAAAGCCACGTGTCAAATTGAGAAGTTCTATTTCGGAATTTTAAAATCTTGGTATTTTACCTCCATTCCAGATTCAGTATACTCAGGAACCCAACCGGAAGTATCTATGAAAATGCGAATAGCTTTCACAAAAGGATGATTTTCACCAGCGTCAAACCAATGTTTTGCTCCTGCAGGAACAGAGATCAAATCACCTTTTTCACACAACAAGTTGAAAATGGGTTCTTCGCTATCCAAGTTAAACCAAAACAGGCCTTGTCCGTCCACAAAAAACCGAATCTCATCTTCGCTGTGAATGTGCTCTGCCAAAAATTTATTTCGTATGGCTTCGTAATTTTCAGTTAGCTCATTGATCGAAATAACATCCGCAGTTTGATATCCACCTGCTTCCATAAACGGCTTTAGATCGGCAGAATATGCTTCTAAAATCTCTTCTTGACTTGCTGTATTTTCAAATATTACATCACAATCCCATTGGTCAAAAAAGATGCCGCGTTGATTCATAAAAGTGCGAATTTGAGTCACATCTTTGATCACAATTTGCTTGTCTGGAATGGATAGAATTGCCATGTTATAAAGATAAAATATTAGTACTGAGAACGATTAATCTGCATTTTCTGAATTGTGATTTCCATCAAGTATTCAAACGCCTCTAAATGCCTTTTGGCTTCAAATAAATTATCACCCCAAGCATAAAAACCATGTTTACGAATCAAGAAACAATGATTTTTAAAATCCGCTTCGTGCTGTCGCATCAACTTAGAAAACGCAACCATGTCTTGATCATTGTCTAAAATCGGAAAATGAATGGTATTATCGTGTGTAGATTGACCAGCAAAAGCTTTTTGAACTTCATACCCTTCAAACGTTACTTCTTTGTCAAAAAATTCAGAAATTAAAACAGAATTTACGGAGTGACTGTGTAATATAACGGTTGTTTTAGGGAATAATTCGTAAATCACGCTGTGGATCAATGTTTCTGCCGATGGACGAGCACCTTCAAAATGGAAGGTTGGTTTAGCATCAAAATCTACTTCAATGAAATCATTTGGATCAAAATTAGATTTATCAATTCCAGATCGCGAAACAAAGAATGTAGGAATATCAGGAGATTTTCTAAAAGAATAATTCGTTGAAGTCGCTGGTGACCATCCCTTTCGGTTATAAGAACGGATGGTTTTAGCCAGTTGGTGTCTGTTTTCTTGTTCCATGGTACAGTAAAATTAACAAATAGATTCGAGAAGATCTTCCATTTGTAAATGAAGTGGTCAAACCTTTACTTTTTTTAACGCTAGATTTCGTTTTAAATCTTAAATAAATGCTTTTGCTTTTAAAATTCCCTTCATTTCCAATTGAAGTTTTTGGGCTTCATTCCCAGCTTTCTCTGCGAAATCTTCTCCAGAAGAAGCATATAAAATTTGACGGGAGGAATTGACTAACAATCCACAATCGTCGTTCCATCCAAAATTAGAAACGTCTTCCAAGCTTCCACCTTGCGCTCCAACTCCAGGAACCAAGAAAAAGTTATTCGGAACGATTTTACGAACTTCACCTATTCCCTCTGCGCGTGTTGCACCAACCACAAACATCATGTTGTCAGGTTTACCCCAAGAAGCTGACTTTTTGAGAACTTTTTTATACAATTCTTCGCCTTTCATGTCTGTTATAAATTGGAAATCCAATGCTCCACGGTTCGAGGTCAACGCCAATACAATGACCCATTTATCTTTGAACTCCAAAAATGGCGTGATGCTATCTTCTCCCATGTATGGTGCGATGGTTACGGCATCAAAATCCATCAATTCGAAAAAAGTTTTGGCATAATAACGCGAAGTATTTCCAATATCACCACGTTTTGCATCTGCAATGGTGAAAATATTTTTCGGGATGTATTCTAACGTTTTACGAAGAGATTCCCATCCTTTTACGCCCAAACATTCATAAAATGCAATGTTCGGTTTATAAGCAACACAATAGTCTTTGGTTGCATCGATGATTGCTTTATTAAATTCGAATATTGGATCTTCTGTTTCTAATAAATGAGCTGGAATCTTATCCATATCGGTATCTAAACCAACGCACAAAAAAGATTGTTTTGCTTTAATTTCTTTAATTAATTCATCTCGAGTCATGGAAATTCCGTTAAAATGAAGTAGCAAAGATAAGTAAGTGATGTGATAACTAGTCTATTCTTTTCAGATTATAATTCACCGAATTTGAGACTAATCCTATTTTGAGATGGTAAGCTTCGATAAATGAGCTTTTACAGAAGCAAGATCATCCCACTTTCTTTTTTTTGCTTGATCAAAAAGAAGAAACAAAAAAAAATAAAGTCTCCGTCATTGCACTCGCTTTCGTAAACTACAGCGTTTTTTCGACTTCTAAAAAGTGACTCATGCGATGAGCTATCGCTATCTCAATCGTTAACACTTTTTAGTGCATCTCAAAAACCGTCCAATAACTATGACAAATCTCCTAGGACTAAGATTTCAATTAAATTTAGAATTATTTGTATACAGCTTAACAATAGATTCTTCTCAACACTTCAAAATAAAACAGTTAACAATAAACTAAAACCAATTGATTTTCAAGCATTTTAAACTTGCAATTAAGTATACCAAATTTGGAAGCTGTAGAAACATTTTGATTTTCAAAATCAACAAGAATCACTTCTACTTCATTTTTTAAATCTTTAAAATCACCACCGTAAAATTTAAAAACCGCTTCTTTTGCTCCCCAAATCACCTGCAATAAATCATTTGACAATGTTGAAAATCGAGATTTTTCTGAATCATTCACAAAATAATCAGTTATTTTCTGAACCTGATTGGTTGCAAATTCAATGTCAATACCAACGGGTTTAGTTTGAGAAAAATAAATAGCAAACCAATTTGAAGCGTAAGAAATGGAAATATTAGGTGCGTTTTCACCCAGTAAGAATGGTTTTCCATTGCGATCATGATGTAGTTGCAAACCTTGCTCTTTTTGAATATATTCAACCACATAAGGTAGCATTTCTCGCTTGCTCAATCCCTGCTTTTCAAGTTGAATTAGGATAATTTTTCCTTGGGAAGTTTGAATGTAATTTGGAATCAAAAGATGAACAATTTATCGAATTTAAAAATCAAATTTAAGAGGAAAATGCTTAGTATTTGATAATTCCAAGAACTATTGTACATTTGTTACATGATCGACCTAAAAGATTTAGACACCTTTTTAAAATTTGCTACCGAAGAGTTACTCTTGGAATCCTCTGAGATTAACCCGAGGTCTGAATTTAGAAATTTAAGAACTTGGAGTTCATTGAATGCCTTGGTGCTAATTTCTAGAATCAACGACGAAACCGAAATCATGATTTCTTCCAGTCAGCTTGCGAATTGTAAAACAATCAACGACATTCATCAATTAATTGTTAACGGATAAATGGCATTTTCAAAAGTATCTGGGAGTCAAATTGTCGGAATTCAGTCCGTTGTACCTCGCAACAGAGAGGACAACATGGAATTAAACTTAATTCCAGAAGCAGACCGAGAAGCCTTGGTTCATCACACTGGAATTCGCTTTCGAAGAATTGCTTCACCAAACCAGAACGTCCAAGATTTATTTCAAAGTGCAATTGAAAAATTACTTCATAAATTAGATTGGGATTCAGATACAATAGACGTATTGATTTGTGTTACACAGACTCCAAGCATGGTCATTCCTTCTGTTTCTAATCGCATACATGGAAATTTAAACCTCAATCCACAAGCACTTTGTTTCGACCTGATTGCTGGATGTTCGGGATTTGTATACGGATTACAGACGTTACAGTCTATTTTAAGTAGCATCAGCAAAGAAAACAAAAGAGCGATTTTATGTTGCGGAGATATTTCCAGCCGCTTGATTGATTCGAACGACAAAAGTGTAAAACCAATTTTCTCTGATGCTGTATCAGCGATTGCCATTGAAAATTGTGCTAACTCTGCTGAAATTACCGGCTATTTTAATTTGCAAACCGAAGGAAAAGGTCAGCATGCAATCGAAATGAAAAATGAGGATTTGAATAATTCATTTATGCGCTTGAATGGCATTGATGTTTTTAATTATTCTGTCAACTTAGTTCCTAAAAACATTGTTCAATTATTGGAATTTGCTGGAAAAGAAATACATTTTCCAGATTTATTCGTTTTCCACCAGGCCAACAAACTCATTACGGAATCCATTCGTAGAAAATTAAAAATCCCGGTTGAAAAAGTTCCGTATTCGATGTATGAATATGGAAATACCGCTTCGGCGAGTATTCCACTAACGCTCAATACCACTTGGGAAAATCGCATTTCAACTAATTCTTGGATTGGAGTTGCTGGATTTGGAGTTGGATTTTCAATGGCTTCAGGATTGATTCGTTTTAATCCGAAGATTTGTGGATTGCCAGAA
>SMEQ01000731.1_pt1 | contig 18070 bp, 17 predicted proteins | sample 2456281 | NCBI WGS metagenome assembly SMEQ01 (sample SAMN10132596, study PRJNA489261) | soil metagenome | isolation source: day1 antibiotic-loamy sand soil ammended with raw manure from dairy cow... | place: USA | collected 2015-04-01
CACCATCGGCCTCGACCCAGGCCTGCGTACCGGCGTAAAAGTAGCCGTAGTGGATGGTACCGGTAAAGTGTTAGACCACAGCACCATTTACCCAACGCCTCCGCAGAACCGTTTTGCGGAATCGGAAGCCATATTAATGGCTTTGATTGAAAAACATAAGGTCGAGTTAATTGCCATTGGTAACGGTACCGGTAGTCGTGAAACCGACAAGTTCGTTGGCGATATGCTGAAGAAATTCAACGCTAAGCAAGTACAAAAAATAGTAGTAAACGAAGCCGGTGCCTCTATTTATTCAGCCTCTGAATTGGCTTCTAAAGAATTTCCAGATTTAGACGTCACCATTCGTGGTGCTGTTTCTATTGCTCATCGCCTACAAGACCCATTAGCAGCACTGGTTAAAATTGAGCCTAAATCCATTGGCGTTGGCCAATACCAACACGACGTTAACCAAAATCAACTAGCACGCTCTTTGGATGCGGTAGTAGAAGACTGTGTGAACTCCGTGGGCGTTGACCTAAACACCGCTTCCGCACCCTTGTTAACCCATGTGTCTGGTTTAAACGCGACGTTAGCGTCTAATATTATTACTTTCCGTGATACCAACGGTGCTTTTACTAGCCGTAAAGACTTACTCAAAGTACCTCGCTTGGGTGAAAAAACCTTTGAACAGGCCGCCGGTTTCTTACGCATTATGAATGCTAAAAACCCACTCGATGCTTCGGCCGTTCACCCAGAGTCTTACCCTGTGGTTGAAAAAATCGCTAAGCAATACGAGCGCGATATTAAAAGCCTTATTGGCGACAGTGCTTTGCTAACTGCGGTTAATGCTGAACAGTTTATTGATGATAAAACCGGTGTTATTACCGTAAAAGACATTCTTAACGAATTACAAAAGCCCGGTCGTGACCCGCGCCCTGAGTTTACTTTTGCAGAGTTCAAAGAAGGCGTTAACGACATTAAAGACTTAAAGCCCAACATGATATTGGAAGGCGTTATTACTAACGTGGCCGCCTTTGGTGCCTTCGTCGATGTCGGCGTTCACCAAGACGGTTTGGTGCATATCTCTGCGCTTTCAGACAGCTTTGTAAAAGACCCGCGTGACGTGGTTAAAGCCGGTGATATTGTTAAGGTGAAGGTAATGGAAGTCGATGTGCCGCGTAAACGTATCGGGCTTTCTATGCGCCTAACCGATGACGCTGAGCAAAAAGCGAATGAGCGCACGCCCGGTGAAAGGCCGCAGCGTAAATCAAACCAGACCCAACAGCGTGATTTTGGCAGCAAGCAAGAGCCACAAGGCGCTATGGCCGGTGCATTAGCTGCGGCATTTGCCAAAACGAAGAAGTGATTAAGGTTTGTTGACACCAATGCCAGGCAATCTAAAATCTACGTACCTAACTTATATATAGAGGAATAATATGAATACTTTTAAAATTTTAGCTGTTACAGCGTTAGTTTCTGTATTAGCGGGTTGCTCTACTACTACTGTTCGTAGCATCCAAGAAATGGAATCGCATAATGGTGATTTAGTTCTAAAGTATGGTGAGGTTAAGTACAGACAAAACCTATTCTCTACCGAACTAGTATCTAACGAACAAAAATTGCTAACTGCAAACAAACGGCTGAAGAGCTAAATTGTAAGTCATTAAAAGTGGCTATTGATGGCGAGCCTCTCATTCTTAAAAAGAAATAACTTTGCTTTAAATATCACACTGTTTAAAGCAGTGTGATATCTTCTTATTACTTATATTTATTTACTCCTTTCGAGATTGCCTTGGCTACTTATCAATACGCTCTGTCTTTATTTTCTGATCCTTCCCAATTAGCTCTACTAAACCAGCTTAATCGGGGCATTGAAAAAGAAGGTCTACGCTGTTCGCCTAAAGGCATTATCAGCCAGAAAGCACACCCAAAAGCACTGGGTTCAACCTTAACCCATCCGTCTATTACCACCGATTATTCGGAAGCTTTGCTCGAGTTTATTACACCGGTATTCGACAACGCTCACGAAACTCTGGCGTATTTAGATATCGCTCATCGTTTTACGTTTAAGCGTATTGGTGACGAACTTATCTGGCCAAACTCCATGCCCTGTATAGTCCAAGGCGAAATGAGCGTACCTATTGCTCAGTTTGGTAGCTCTAACTCAGGTAAGCTTAAAGAAGTATATCGACACGGTTTATGGCACCGCTATGGCCGTATTATGCAGTGCATTGCCGGTATTCATTACAACTTTTCTATTCCAGATGAGTTATGGAAAGTCTTACAAAAACACGAAGGCGACGAGCAGCCCTTACAAGATTATATTTCTGGTCGTTATTTTGACTTAGTACGTAACTTCCGTCGTCATTCTTGGTTGTTACTCTACTTATTCGGTGCTTCGCCAGCGGTGTGCAGCAGCTTCTTAAAAGACCGCAAGCACAACCTAGATACCTTGCACAAACACACTTTGTATAAGCCTTATGCGACATCGTTACGCATGAGTGACTTAGGTTATCAGAACAATGCTCAAGCCGAGTTAAAGGTCTGTCATAACTCTCTGCCCAGTTATATTGAAACCTTGTCTAAAGCTATTTTTCAGCCTGTAGCTTTGTATGAGAATATTGGCGTGCAAGACGAGCAGGGCAATTACAAACAGCTGAATACCAATTTATTACAAATTGAAAACGAGTATTACAGCGATATTCGTCCTAAGCGTATTCCTAAAGACGGCGAGTTACCGTTGCAAGCATTAGAAAAGTACGGTGTTGAATACATCGAAGTACGTAACACCGACTTAAACCCCTTTATGCCTTTGGGTATCGACGTACCGCAAATGGCGTTTTTCGATACCTTCCTGACTTGGTGCTTGTTAACACCCAGCCCAGCCATGAGCGATGAGGAAGAGCAATTCCTTAAAAACAATCAAGAAAAGACGGTGTTTGAAGGTCGTCTTCCTGGTTTGATGCTTGAGAAGACGGGTGGTGAGATTAGCTTACAAAGTTGGGGGTTAAACGTACTGCAAGAAATGGAAGAGCTAGCCAAGTTAATGGATAAATCCAGCAACAGCTCTTTCCACTTAGACGCTTTAAACCAACAGAAACTTAAATTGGCTGACAGCAGCTTAACGCCTTCTGCGCAGATATTAAGCAAGCTTGAACAAACAGGTATGGAATACGGTCAATTTACCTTGAACCAAGCCATCGCGCATAAGCAGCTCTTAAGTGAGCCGCTTGGCCAAAATACTGAAAAAGAATGGGAAGCACTGGCAGAACTGTCTTTAAAGCAGCAACGCCAGCTAGAAGAAAGCGACACTCAAAGCTTTGCTGAATTCTTGGCCGATTTCTTAAAGCGTTAGTTCTGCACGACAAAGTTGCTGAAGTATAGCGCTTCAATAACAGTGTCGTCGGTAAGCTTCAGCATGCGTGCGCGTAAGTTATCTACTGCAATTTGACGCAGACTTTCGCGCCCTTGCGGGCTGTTAATAACTTCAGGCTCTTGGGCGCTGAACAATAGTATTAAATCATTACGCAGGTACGGTGCATGCGCTTTAACCTTTTCTGCGGCCTCTGGTGAACTTACCTTTAACGCTATTTCTGTGCGTAAGTACTTCAACTTACCAACACTGCCAAAATTCACAGTAAAGGGCGGATTCAGATAGACGTATTCGCTTGCCTGCGCTGGTAGAAGATATAACTGTCCAAATCCTAACAATAACATCAATAAATAACGCATTAACCACCCCAATATTTTTAATATAGTTTAATTTTAGTGCATCTCTGGCATTTGTCAGGTTATGCGATAAAAGGCCATGATACACTCTATAAAAATTTGGAGAATCTTATGTTCAACACTCTCTCGTTGCGTCATGGCTATGCGGCAGGTTTTCTCTCTTGTACGGCTCTAATGGCGGCTGCTTTCTATTTTGAATACGTTATGTATTTAGATCCTTGCCCACTATGCATGGTGCAGCGCGTGGCGACAGTACTGACCGGCCTAGGCTTTTTAATGGCGTTTTTTTTACATCCTAAAGCGGCTCAACAGCCTAACTGGTGGCTAAGAGCGGCCTTACTGTTTACTTTAGCCGCAGCGATTTTTGGTTGGTGGTCTGCAGACCACCATGTTTGGTTACAGGGACTGCCCGCTGAAGATGTTCCCGCATGCGGCCCAAGCTTTGAACATTTAATGAAAACTCTGCCGTTATCTGAACTACTCAGTATTATGCTGCAAGGCGATGGTAACTGTGCAGAAGTAGGCTGGAGTTTATGGGGCTTAAGTATGCCCGCTTGGTTAAGACTGTGGTTCGTTGGCTTTACTGCTGCCATCATTTTTGCTTTGTTTAAAACTCGCCCAACTAAGAAAGGTTAGTTAGGTTAGGCTCTGTTAACGCAGAGCCTTTTCCATTTCTTGTTGGCGTGCTTGCAGTAGTCTTTCTATATCCTGCGCTTGATTTATTAATTCGGGAATTTGCATTGGGTTCACTGTTGCTGGCACAAAAGAGGGTTTTTCAGGCTTTAGTTCTGGCTTAGGCTCTGAAGCTTCTTTTGGTAATTTCACGCTTGGAATAACATTTGCCGCTGAATCAACCAGCACTGTTTCATACTCTATCCCTTTAGGTGCTGAATCAGATAAATGCCATTGACCTTGGCTGTCCTGCCACTTATAAACACTTTGTTGAGTACCGCTAGAAGAGACAGAGCTTTTATTTAACAGCTTACTTACCGCCACTGCCTTTTTAGCTTCTTCACTATAAAGTGAAGTAAGAACAATTGCCGTTATGGCCATTAAAATTAGTGCTATCCTTATCATATTAAGCTTCCTGAATTAGACTTTCTAATAAACATTTATTAGAAAAAGATGTTAGTAAATAAATAGCTATGCTTACAAATCAAAACGACAGGACAAGGTAGCGCTGATATGACTGCGGATATGACATCGAATACGACTTTGAGTACGACTTCGAGCTTAGCGCCTGATGATAGTTCTCGCATTATAAAAAGTGAAGCACCCATTCGTATTATGGTCGCTAATGCTAAAGGCGGCTGTGGTAAAACCACTATCGCCACTAATTTGGCTAGTTTTATGTCTTATGCTGGCTACAAAACCGCTATTATTGATTACGATCCGCAATGCTCTTCCATCGACTGGCTCAAAGACCGTGACGAACACTTACCCGTAATTCACGGTGTTCCCGCAGCACAACGTACAAACCCGACCGGCAGTACGCGTAGTTGGAGTTTGAGAGTACCATCAGGCACTACGCGCGTTATCTTAGACACGCCTGCTGGCTTAACCGGTAACGAACTATCTGATTTAATTCAGTACTCCGATATTATTATTATTCCTGTAATCCCTTCTGCTATTGATATTCGAGCAGTTACTTTTTTTATTAAAGACCTTTTATTGTCTTATGCGTTTAGAGTTAACCCTAAGCCCATAGCCGTTGTCGCTAACCGTGTTCGTAAAAATACTTTAATTTACGCTAAACTAGAAAAGTTTTTAACCACGCTAAGCATCCCTTTTGTTGCTACTTTTCGTGATACGCAATATTACGTGCGTGCCAGCGAACATGGCTTAGGTTTGGTAGATTTTGATCAGGCTGAAGAAAAAGATAAAAAAGAATGGAAAAAGTTATTAGACTGGATAGATACAAAGATAATATTGAAAGAACAGAAAGAGCTGAAAGATAAACTAATACCGACTGCACAGAATCTCGACCCTACAGAGTAACGATAAATCAAACTGATTTATTCGTATTTAATATTAGTTGTTCAGTGAATAACGTATAAAAGAGCTGGCTTGCTGGCAGCTCAAATTGCTTAATGTCTTTGCTGGTATCATTCAGATCGTTATTGAAAAAAACAAAATTCTTTTCTAAAAAGTGCTCTGCATTAACCTCAGCAGAGTTAGCGTGAGCACTGGTAAGAAAAGCGACGCCCTTTTTTTCGGCACTGAGCTCGGCGGTTAATAACTGTGAACGCAAAGGTTCTTCATCTTTCACCAAGCTCATTCGCAGAGCACGCAAAGGAATAATCATTTGCTGGCGCCAGCTAAGATACTGTTGCAACTCTGATTGATTCGGCCATGCTAGCTTTTCTTTTTTTAGCCAAGCGTCCATCAGCAGTAACAACACATCAATGCCGTATTCATTTTGCGCGCGCAAGCACAGCTCCTTAACGCCCGCTTGTGCGTAGGTGCCGAGCATAAACTGCCATAAAGAATTGGATGTGCTGTGGTTAGACATATGAATACATTTGGTACAAAGAGTTGAGTATATTAGAATCACTTAACGAACACCAAACCCCCCGACTTAAGAGCCAAAGCCTCAAGCTAACCCTATGATAGAACTCAGCAAGATTACCTTACAGCGTGGCGTTAACACGTTGCTAAAAGACACCAGTTTACGCATTAATGACGGTCAGAAAATTGCCATCATTGGCCCTAACGGGGCGGGTAAATCGACCTTATTTGCGTTACTTACGGGTGAAATTGGCCTAGACGCCGGCGAGCTCAACATGCCGCCTAAGTGGCGTATTTCTCATATGCGCCAAGAAGTCGATGCCAGCACGCGCAGCGCTTTAGATTACGCAATGGACGGTGACAGCATCTTCCGTAATATCGAAAAACGGATTGCTAATGCCAGCGATGATAACGACTTAGCCCATTGGCTAAGCGAGATGGACAGTCATCAAGGTTATAATGTACCCGTCATTGCCCAGCAGTTATTACACGGCTTAGGTTTTTCGCAAGACGAACTGAACAAACCCGTTAACAGCTTTTCTGGTGGTTGGCGCATTCGTTTAAACTTGGCCAATGCGTTAATGATGCCGTCTGATCTATTATTACTGGACGAACCGACTAACCACTTAGATTTAGAAGCAACTATGTGGCTAGAGCAGTGGCTAAAAGGCTATCAAGGCACCTTACTGTTTATCTCGCATGACCGTGATTTTATTGATTCGGTTGCCAGCCATATTGTGCACTTTCATCAACAAGAACTGACGCTTTACCCAGGTAATTACAGCGCTTACGAGCGCATTCGTGCAGAAAAATTAGCACAGCAACAAAGCCAGTACATAAAACAACAAGAGCGTGTGGCTGAAATTGAAAAATTTGTTGCTCGTTTTCGGGCTCAAGCAACCAAAGCAAAGCAAGCACAAAGCCGTTTAAAAGAGCTACAACGCATGGAACTGATTGCCCCAGCGCATGTTGACTCTCCGTTTAAGTTTGAATTTCCCTGTTATGAAAAAATGTCGGCACCTCTGTTAGCCATTGATAATGCTAACTTAGGCTACGGCGACAACGTTATTTTACCTAACGTAAAACTGTCTATCGTACCCGGCCATCGTATTGGTTTGCTTGGCCCTAACGGAGCCGGTAAATCGACTTTATTGAAAACACTCTGCAATGAAATACCCATGCTTTCGGGTGAACGTAATGATGGCGAGCATTTACGCATTGGCTACTTTGCTCAGCATCAGCTTGAAGCTTTAGATACCGACGCTTCCGGAGCATTATTATTACAACGCTTACGGCCACAGGCGTCTGACCAACAGATTCGCAATTTCCTAGGCGGCTTTGGCTTTCATGGTGATAAAGCATTAGAGGTTATCGCTCCTTTTTCTGGTGGCGAAAAAGCCCGTATGGCCTTGGCCTGTGTTGCTTGGCTCACGCCGAACTTACTGATTATGGACGAACCCACGAACCACTTAGATATTGAAATGCGTTCAGCCCTAACCATGGCGCTGCAGTATTTCCCCGGTGCTATCGTTATCGTCAGCCATGATCGTCACTTATTAAAAGCTACAGTAGATGAATACTGGTTAGTTGATCAGGGTAAAATTAGCCTGTTCGATGGTGATTTAGAAGATTATCACGCCTATATTTCTCAACGCCCAGAAGAGGTCAGTGCAACAACGGCTAACGATTCATCCAAGCCTGTTGTAGACCGTAAAGAACAAAAGCGACTTGAAGCAGAAAAAAGACAACGCTTAGCACCACTGAGAAAAAAACAACAAACCGCTGAAAAGCAGATGGAAAAACTGCAAGCTAAGCTTTCTGAAATTGAAGAAGCGATGGCCGATACCGGTCTTTACGAAGCAGCACGCAAAGATGAACTGCAAAAACTGCTACAAAACCAGGCGCAATTAAAGTCTGAGTTAGATGATGTAGAAATGCAGTGGATGGAATTGAGCGAAGAGTTAGAAGCATTTGACGACTAACTCAGCCTGCATGCTATGCTTTAAAACATAAACACAGCTAAGCTAAGGAGTTGCGCGCCATGTCAGACAAAGTTTTAGTAGTCGGTAGTGGTGGTATTGGCAGCCTGTATGGTGCCTTGCTGCATAAAGCAGGCTGGCAGGTCGATATGGTGGCCCGCTCTGACCACACTATTATTAAGCACCAAGGCGTAATGATAGACAGTATTCTTGGTGACTTATCGTTCAAGCCTGACAATATTTATTCTAATATCGCCGCTGCAGGCGTTGCTGATTGGCTAATGGTCGCCATTAAAATCTTACCTAATACAGATCTTGCAACCCTATTAGCTCCCGCCATTGGCGCAAACACTAAAATTTGTTTGATCGCAAATGGCTTGGATATTGAAATCCCCATAGCTGAAGCATTTCCAACCAACACCTTAAAAAGCTGCGTGGCTTTTGTAGGTGCTACTCGCATTAAAGGTGGCCATATCAAACACAACTCGTTTGGTAATATGGTCATCAGCAATTACTTACAGGAAAATGATGAGCACTGCCAAAAGTTTGCTGATGCGTTAAACACTACTGGTATTAACGTGCAGGTTTGCGCTGATATTAATATCGAACGCTGGAAAAAAAGTATTTGGAATGCCAGCTTTAATCCACTCTCTGTGGTTACTAACGGTGCCGACACGGGCAAAATGTTAGCTACTGCTGAGTCTGAAGCTTTAGTTCGCTGTTTGATGGCTGAGGTCATTGCCACTGCCAGAGCTGAAGGCTATGAGTTGATTGATGATCTTATCGATAAAAACATCGCCACTACCCGCAAAATGCCCGCTTACTTAACTAGCATGGCACAAGACTATCTACACGGTAACGATATTGAATTGGAAGCCTTGGTAGGCAGTGTAGTGAGCTACGCTAACCAGCATAAAGTCGCTATCCCTCACCTTAATACTCTGTATCAAACATTAAAACTTCGTTACTAATGTTACCTCAGATACATATTGTTACACTTAGTGTTACAAAGTGTTACCGAAACTGTGAACTTCGGTAACACTTTTCTGTCAAAAACCTCGTCACACTTTGGAATCAATCATAAGTATTTGATTTATAACGATATTATAAAGTTGGCACGCTACCTGCTATATACTAAGTAAGAGTAACGACATTATAAAAATAAAAAAAGTTACTCAGGCCAAACAATAAAAATAACAAGCGGCCGAACACCAAGCGAACAATAAAAATAATAAACGCTGGTAAGAAGAATTTTTTGTTATGAGTGCGCAGCTTTCTTTAATTTTTTTGGGGCCTGCCAATATATACTCTAGAACGTCCGATATAATTTTTATTGCTTCCATGCAAACTGTAAGTAAGCAGATTAACACTCCAGAGCAGCTGGCGTTTATATTGTTATTTTTCGTTTACACAAACCTTCCCTTAAAATTTATAACCTAAGCCAACCATGTAAACGAGAGGCTTTATGTCTACGTCGACTTTTGCGTGTGCAGCACCACCAGCAACATCCACTGTCGCCACAGTATCAATATCGATATAACGAATTTGACCGTTAAGCATAATGTTCTCTGTTAGCATGTAATCTGCACCAATTTGTGCAGCCCAGCCCCATGAATTCTTAACTTTTAAGTTTGTTAGTGGGAAGCCAGCTAAGTTACTACCTGCTTTTGCACCAGCACTGACTTTTTCATCAAAGAACCATGTGTAGTTCACACCTAGCCCTACATAGGGTTGGAATGCAGAACCTGCATCCATTGGAAAATAAACAGCACTCAATGTCGGTGGCAGGTGTTTTACTTTTCCTAATGACCCATCTACTGCGTTTGTGCCTTTAATGGTGACATCGTGTTCAAACGGGCTAGCACCTAATAATTCCACGGCAACTTTATCTGTCACCATATAGGCAAAATTCAAACCCAATTGAGTGTTGTTATTTAAAGTCGCCTGACCACCTAAGTCGGTACTCCAGCAACTGAGCTTCTGTCTACCACCACACCGGATGTGTTTTCACCGGTTGTTACTGTAACAACACCTGCACGCACAATAATATCACCAGCTTGGTGAGCTAAGACGCTTGGTGCTGCCATGGATAAAGCAAGAATGGATGTCGCTAATATATTGGTTCGCATAGATTACTCCGTTGTAATTACCCCTTAATGGGGATAGGGGTATTCTTTACCGAGACCAAGGTTAACGATTTGATGTGTATCAGTTTTTCTAACCTGAGGTATTACAAACTAAACAAGCAATAGACACAGCTCAATTATCCTTAGTATTTATAAGGTTAAACGAGCCGATTTTATTTAACCTGCAGACAATAGTTGATGCTTCTAAATTGTAATAGTCTCTTTAGTAATGTAGACGCTGACCTATAGCGCCTTCATTACTCTGCTGTAAGCAGCAAGTGGTTGTTGCTGTGATTTTTGTGCTTCGCGCATTTGTTTTAGCATTTCAACCATATTACGTAAGCTAGTGATTAAACTGCTTTCATCACCAGTTTCAAGTGAAATGCGTTCGCCTGGCGACCATTGGTAATTAAACTGATCGGCAGCCATATTCTTAAGTGCGGTATTAAAATCAAAGCTATTAGGATTACTGAAATCAGCCATGGCTGCTTGCGCCCACTGACGTAAATCCATTTGTTGTAATTTCCCCTGCACCAGCGTGCTAACCTCATTAGATGCCATTGTTAAAGATGCACCGGTAGTGACTGTTAGAGGCGTCCTTATGTTCATTGCTGCACCGTTTCTTAAATTAGTTAAGCTGTTGCTATTTAAGCTATTTGCAGAGCTATTTAGCTGTAGATGGACTTCTTGTATCAACAAGGTTTTACCTTGTTCAGACAAGCCCACACCTGTTTGTTTAATGCTACCCAGAGCTTTACCCTCATCACTTAAGAGCTGGTAATCCGAGCTAATTGCACCTAAGTAAATTGCCCCTAAGCCTGCGTCTTTGGCGCTAATAAATACGGCACCTTCTTCATTAAATGTGAGCATACCCAGTTGGCTATAAATGGAATCGTTAGCGTCTATCCAACCGTTACCGTCTTCATCGAACTGGCGTAACTCTTCAAAACCATCATTAGTCATAGGCCCAAATAGCTCGCGGCCATTATCAATAACGCCGTTGTTGTTTTTATCAAAGGCTAAATAGCCACTGCCTTGCGCTGTTTTCAGTAATCCTTTATTGCTGCCGTTGGCGAGCAAGTCAAAATCAAACCATTGATCGGTTAAGTCTACCGTGCCGCCATTTATATTGAGCATTAGTGGATCGATCATTTCTACGCGACCAGAGAAGTACGCAGACTCTTGTATTTCTGTACTGCGAACAAAGTCTAATGCCAACATAAAATCGATTACCCTACCGTCCTCAGTTTGTACTTTACCCAAGGCTTCAAAACTCAAACTTTCTTCTGCTTTTACTTGAGTAACCGACTGTATTTCAATCAATTTACCGCGACTACTGCTCTGTAAGTTACCTTGCCACTGGCTAATATCAATTTTACTTTCAGTGATGGCTTCAGTCAGTTGCTTGGTAAATTCAGAAGTATAAAAACTGTTCTGGCGACCATCAGCAGACCGCACCATACTTGTAGCCTGCAGCGCTAATTTTTGTTGGGTTTTACTGCTGAGCGAAAGACTGACTTCGCTGCCTTTACCTTCTTTGGCCTCTTTCACACTTAATTGTTGAACTTTGGCGGATATTTGCTTGTAATTATGCTGCCCGTTTAGAAACACAGCAGATTGTTGAATTTTCATATATTCGGCCCTTTATCTCTTATTAGAGTATGTATCGGCCGTTTTGATTATTATTTGAGCGACCTAGCGTGTCACTCATGTAGCACTTGTCGCGTTTTGTCTAATTTGATATAGCGTTAACCTTTAAGCAACTTACTGCTTATAACCTTATGAAAAAGATATATTAGTATTTTTTTTAAAAACCAGTATGTTTCACTCTAGAAAAATTGATTTGAGGATACAGGCTGTGGCCAAAGGAAAAGAACCAGAATACTTTACTGACTGGACCGACGAGATGATCGAGCGCTTTTTAATTAAGCGTACCAGTGCCGGTGAATTAAACGATACTGACTTTGATATAGCTATTTACGCTTATCAGTTTATGTTGCCTGAAGTGTTTGCTCGCTTTTTGGTCTTATTTAAAGAAGCTAGCTTTAATATCAACGCTAAAAACGTTGAAGGCCAAACCGTACTGCAATACATTTCTACTCATGGCCGTTCTGAAGAATACGTAAAAGCACTGGCAGCAGCTGGCGCAGAGTAAGCCTTTATCACACACCAAAGGCCTCTAAAATCGGACAGGGGCCTTGCTTGGTGTGGCAGCATTGATCGGATAACTTAGCCAGTGAATTACGCGCTTGCTGCAATTCCGCAATTTTAATATCCAACTCATAAATACGGGCTTCCGCCATTTCGTTGGCACGAGCGCGATCATTGCCAGCATCCAAACTTAGTAACTCTTTAATCTCCTCCAAGGTAAAGCCCGCTGTTTGTGCTTTGCGAATAAACTTTAAACGCCGTAAATCTTCGCTGCCATAACGACGTACGCCACCCATGCTACTTGGGGTAGCTAACAAGCCTTTGCGTTGATAAAAACGAATGGTTTCTACGCCAACGTCACCCGCTTCAGCAAACTTTCCTATGGTGAACATAAAATTTGACTCCGTACTTAGGTACGGGGTCTATAATGCTTAATACAAAGAAACATTTCCAGCGCTGACCGAGCGGGAGTTACAGATGACCAGTAACAACACTAAAATTAACTTACCTATTAATGGTATGAACTGCGCCTCTTGCGTAAGTAAGGTTGAAAAGGCTTTGACGGCTTTAAAAGGTGTGCAAGCCAACGTCAACCTCGCCGCAGAAAAAGCCGACGTCAGCGTACCGGCAGGCGTGGGCAGTGCCGATTTAGAGCAAGCACTGGCCGGCCTAGGCTATACCAGCCGTTACGAACAATTTGAATTAAATATTATTGGTATGCACTGCGCTTCTTGCGTTGGCAGTGTCGAAAAAGCCCTAACGGTATTGCCAGGCGTGGTTAAAGCGACGGTTAACCTCGCTAATGAAAAAGCCTATGTAAAAGCCTTGGCCGGTAACGTTGATATGCCCATGCTGATACAAGCCGTTAAAGCCGGTGGCTACGAAGCCCAAGCGGTTTCTAGCGACAGTGGCGACGACGACAGCCGCAAAGAGGCAGAGTACAACGAGCTAAAGCGTGATGTCTGGCTGGCGGTTATTTTAACCTTGCCCGTATTTATACTGGGCATGGGCGAGCACATGGGCTTAGGCTCTTGGATTGCCAACAACCTCGGCCATTTTTACAACGGCCTAATCCAGTTTGCTTTCACTACTGCTATTTTGTTTGGCCCCGGTTGGCGCTTTGTTAAGTTTGGTATTCCTGCGCTTATGCGTCGTGCACCTGATATGAATTCCTTAGTGGCACTGGGTAGTGGTGCCGCTTGGTTATTTTCCACGGTGGTTACTTTTGCCGGCGACATTGTGCCTGAGGCGTCACGTCATTATTACTTTGAAGCAGCCGCCGTCATTATTACGTTAATTCTTTTTGGGCGTTTATTAGAAGCACGCGCTAAAGGCCGTACCGGTGAAGCCGTTGAGCGCTTACTCAACCTGCAAGAAAAAACTGCCCGTAAAGTAGTGGGTGATAAAACCGAAGAAGTGGATATCAACAGCCTGCAAGTGGACGACTTAATTATTATTCGCCCCGGTGAGCGTATTTCTTTAGATGGTGTGGTTGAACAAGGCCAGTCATTAGTCGATGAGTCTATGCTTACCGGTGAACCCTTAGCGGTTAATAAAACCGTTGGTGACTTTGTTACCGGCGGCACTTTAAACAGCTCGGGGGCGTTAACCGTTAAGATTACCCATGTGGGTAAAGAAACCCGTTTAGCCCAAATTATTAACATGGTTGAACAAGCGCAAGCCGCTAAGCTGCCAATTCAATCGATGCTCGATAAAGTCACCGGTGTGTTCGTACCCTTGGTTATGCTCGCCGCTGTTTTAACCTTTCTGGTGTGGTTACTCTTCGGCCCCGAGCCTGCACTGACCATGGCCTTAGTAAACGCTGTGGCGGTACTTATTATTGCTTGCCCTTGCGCTATGGGCTTGGCAACACCCACTTCTATTATGGTCGGTACCGGTCGGGCTGCTGATATGGGCGTTTTATTCCATAAAGGCGATGCGCTACAAACCTTAAACCACTGTAAGGTGGTCGCCTTTGATAAAACCGGCACCCTAACCGAAGGCAAACCAAAACTGACAGATATTATTGCCTTAGCGGAATACAGCGAAGAACAAGTTCTCGCTTGGGCGGCCAGTGTTGAACAAGGCTCAGAGCACTCATTAGCGCAAGCGATGTTAACAGCCGCCGCTGAGCGTGAAATTGGCTTGCTGCCGGTTGAAAATTTTGAAGCCTCAGTCGGCAAGGGTGTACAAGCAGAGATAGACGGCAAACTGGTTGCGCTTGGTGGTGATGCGTTGTTAGAAGCTATGAAAATCAATGACCCACAATTAAACGCCCAAGCACAAAAGCTGGCCAGTGACGGTAAAACTCGTTTGTTTATGTTGGTCGATAGAAAACCGGTCGCCTTATTTGCAATTACCGACCCCATTCGTGACAGCGCCAAGCAAGCGATTATCACTTTGCACGCAGCTGGCTTAAAAACCGCCATGATTTCTGGCGATAACCAGCAAACTGCAGAGTCTATTGCTCGCCAACTAGGCATAGACGAAGTTTATGGTGGTGTCTTACCTGAAGGCAAAGTCGCCAAGATAAAAGAGCTGCGTGAGCGCTTTGGCGTGGTTGCTTTTGTGGGTGATGGTATTAACGATGCGCCGGCACTGGCGGAAGCCGATGCCGGTATTGCTGTGGGTTCTGGCACAGACGTGGCCATTGAAGCGGCCGATGTGGTGTTGATGAATACTAACTTAAACTCGGTGAGTAACGCTTTCCGTATCAGTGCGGCTACCTTACGTAATATTCGTCAAAACCTATTTTGGGCGTTCGCTTATAATATTCTACTAATACCCGTAGCCGCTGGTGTGCTGTACCCGTTTTGGGGCATATCACTGTCGCCTATGTTGGCGTCTGCTGCTATGGCCATGTCGAGCGTATTCGTAATTACCAATGCGCTTAGATTAAAACAGTTTAAAGCGGCCTAACCAGCCGCTTATTAGCTCAATCTGTTTTAATTCGGCATTCGCTATTAACACTTAAGCATTAAGCTCTGTTTACTCTAAACAGAGCGAAACATTAAGTCCCACACCCCATGGCCTCTAAGCTCGCCACGACGTTCAAACTTCGTTAACGGGCGGCTATCTGGGCGGGGAACGCAGTTACCCGTTCCGGCAATATTCTCATAACCTTCGGCAACATCCATCACTTCCAGCATGTGGTCTTTATAGGCTTCCCAGTCGGTGGCCATATGAAACACACCGCCTTTCTTTAAAACACGACGGATAGTTTGAGCAAATTCTGGCTGCACAATTCTGCGCTTGTTGTGTTTTTTCTTGTGCCAAGGGTCGGGGAAGAACAACTGCACGCAATCTAGGCTTTCATCGGGTAACAGCTTTAACACCTCAATGGCATCGTCTTTATAAGTACGCAGGTTGGTTAGCCCCATTTCTTCGGCCAAGTGCAACAAAGAACCGACACCAGGCAAATGTACTTCGACACCAATAAAATCTTTCTCAGGTGCTGCCTGAGCCATAGCCGCTAAGCTTTGCCCCATGCCATAGCCAATTTCCAACACCACGGGTGCATTACGACCAAATACTTCGGCAGGGTTAATGGCACCTTGTTCTAATTCCAAACCCATTATTGGCCACTGGCGTTCTAACGCACCTTCTTGGCCTTTGGTTAAACGTCCGGCACGGATAACAAAGCTTTTAATGCCACGACGAAAAGCGGATTTTTCTTTAGGGGTGTTTGTTTGCACAGACTCTTCTTCAGACACAGGAAACCTATCTAGTTTGTTTAACTTGTTTTACTTGCTGACCAGCGACTATTAGCAGCCCCCAGCCAATTAACCAACTGCTACCACCAATAGGAGTAACAGCACCTAATATACGAATATCGGTCAGCGCCATACTGTATAAACTGCCGCTAAACAGCAGCACGCCAAACACCATAAACCAAGCACTGCGGCCCAGCCATTTTTGTGGTTGTACTAACTGCCACACGCCCATCACTAATAGCACCAGCGCATGTATTAATTGATACTGTACCGCCGTTGCCCACCAGCCCAGCTGCTGAGCCGTTAGTATTCCTTTTAAGGCATGCGCACCAAAGGCACCGTAGGCAACACCAGACAAACCAAGTATCGCTGCAAATTGAATCATACTTCTGGCTTGCATAAGGAAACTCGTAGCTGTGAAAGGAAGGCGATTATATCTGTTTTATCCGCTTTTGGCTGCTATCATAGCCGCCTCAGTTTAAGCATTGGACACCAGCGTGAAATACGTCGACTTACGTGACTTTATTAAACAATTAGAAAAAAAGGGTGAGCTGAAAAGAATCAGCTACCCCGTAGACCCACACTTAGAAATGACAGAAATCGCCGACCGCGTCTTACGTGCTGGCGGCCCTGCGCTGTTATTTGAAAACCCAATTGGCTACAACATGCCGGTATTAGCTAACCTGTTTGGTACCACTAAACGAGTTGCCATGGGTATGGGTGAAGAATCAATCACCGCCTTGCGTGGTGTTGGCGAGCTATTGGCTTTCTTAAAAGAACCCGAGCCACCCACCGGCATGAAAGACGCTTGGCAAAAACTGCCTATTTTCAAAAAAGTTTTGGCCATGGGGCCTAAAGAAGTTAAAAAGGCCGCCTGCCAAGAAATTGTACTTGAAGGCGATGCTATCGACCTTGGCACTATTCCGGTAATGCAATGCTGGCCCGGCGACGCAGCACCGCTTATCACATGGCCGTTAGTAATAACCAAAGGCCCGCATAAAGAACGCCACAATCTTGGCATTTATCGCATGCAGGTAATTGCTAAAAACAAAGTGATTATGCGCTGGTTAAGCCACCGGGGCGGTGCTTTAGACTTTAAAGAATGGCAAGACAAACACCCAGGCGAACCTTTTCCTGTATCGGTTGCTTTAGGTGCCGACCCTGCCACCATTTTAGGGGCAGTGACACCGGTACCCGACACCTTAAGCGAATACGCTTTTGCCGGTTTATTGCGTAACAGCAAAACCGAACTGGTTAAAAGCATTGGTAATAACCTGCTAGTACCTGCTTCAGCCGAAATTGTGCTGGAAGGCTTTATTTACCCAGGCGAGATGGCCGACGAAGGCCCTTACGGTGACCACACCGGTTATTACAATGAAGTAGACAGTTTCCCAGTATTTACCATTGAACGTATTACCCATCGTAAAAACCCGATTTACCACAGCACTTATACTGGCCGCCCACCGGATGAACCAGCGATATTAGGCGTGGCCTTAAACGAAGTGTTTATTCCTATTCTACAAAAGCAGTTTCCTGAAATTGTCGACTTCTACCTTCCGCCAGAAGGCTGTTCTTACCGCATGGCAGTGGTGAGTATGAAGAAACAATACGCAGGCCATGCTAAGCGTGTGATGATGGGCGTGTGGTCATACTTGCGTCAGTTTATGTACACCAAATTTGTCATAGTAGTAGACGACGACGTTGACGTGCGTAGCTGGGAAGACGTAATTTGGGCGATTACCACCCGTATGGACCCAACCCGCGACACCACTTTGATAGACAACACCCCCATCGACTACTTAGACTTTGCCTCGCCCGTGTCTGGCTTAGGCTCGAAAATGGGGATGGACGCTACCAACAAATGGCCGGGTGAAACCGACCGTGA
>SMEQ01000225.1_pt1 | contig 18066 bp, 23 predicted proteins | sample 2456281 | NCBI WGS metagenome assembly SMEQ01 (sample SAMN10132596, study PRJNA489261) | soil metagenome | isolation source: day1 antibiotic-loamy sand soil ammended with raw manure from dairy cow... | place: USA | collected 2015-04-01
TGAGCAAGCATTCTATATGGTCGGCACGATTGAAGAAGCCGTAGAAAAAGCCAAGAAGCTTTAAGCTTCTTGGGCTTGAGGTAAATTCATGGCAATGACTACACAACTTGATATCGTCAGTGCAGAAGCGAACATTTTCAGCGGTTTAGTTGAAATGGTTATCGCCACCGGCGAAATGGGTGAGTTGGGCATATTATATGGCCACGCACCATTGCTGACTGCATTACATCCTGGTCCTGTAAGAATCATCAAACAAGGTGGCGAAGAAGAAGTTTACTACGTCTCTGGTGGTTTCTTAGAAGTGCAGGCTAATGCAGTTAATATATTAGCTGATACAGCGTTGCGTGCCGCAGATATCGACGAGGCGGCCGCTAAACAAGCGCAGGATGCAGCTAAACAAGCAATCACTAACCAAGCAGTTGAGATGGACTACACCCGTGCAGCAGCGCAATTAGCTGAAGCAGCGGCACAGTTACGTACCTTGCAACAACTGCGTAAAAAGTATGGCAAGTAGTTAAAACACACTGTGTTTGATTCTGTACTTTAAGTAAAAAAGGTAGCAATATGCTACCTTTTTTATTCTAAAAAATCCTCATAAGAATAATAGGAATGCACATGGATAATGACATCATTATATTAGCTGCTGGCAAGGGAACACGTATGCGCTCACTTCGCGCTAAGGTGCTGCAAACATTAGCGGGTAGACCATTACTACAACATGTTATTGATACCGCTAAAACCTTAGATAATAGCCATTTGCATGTGGTTATTGGCCATGACGCCGAGCAAGTGAAATCTAGCTTTAATCACGAAACCATCAATTGGATAGAGCAGCAGCAACAGCTAGGTACAGGCCACGCCGTTAAACAAGCGCTACCAGCGATTAAAGACAAGGGCATCAGCCTTGTACTTTATGGTGATGTGCCTTTAGTCAGTTCAAGTACATTAGAAAACCTTATCGCCCAAGTTGATGCAAATAGCATGGCGGTGTTGAGTGTAGATTTAGAAAACCCAAAAGGTTATGGGCGCATACTACGCGATGAGCAAGGCCACGTCGTAGCTATCGTTGAAGAAAAAGATGCCAATGAACAGCAACGTCTAGTTAAAGAATGCAATAGTGGCATTATCGCAATTCATAACAGCTTACTAAAACACTATATCGATAAAATCAGCAACGATAATGCACAGAAAGAATATTATTTAACCGACCTAATAGGTCTACTCGCTGCTGATGGCAAAGCTGTCTATGCGATAAAAGCCAGTAGTGAAGCTGAAGTGCAAGGCGTGAACGATAAAAAACAACTCGCACAATTAGAGCGTAGTTATCAACATTTACTGGCTGATAAACTATTGCTTGAAGGGGTTACCCTACTGGACCCCGCGCGTATTGATATTCGTGGTTCAGTGCAGTGCGGCCAAGATGTAAGCATCGATGTAAACTGTGTATTCCTAGGTGAAGTGATCATTGCTGATGAAGTTAGCATAGGTCCAAATTGTGTTATCGGTAGTTTGGGTAAAACAGTCACTATAGGCCGTGGCTGCGAAATCAAAGCTAACTGTATCATTGAAGAAGCTGTTATCGCTGAGAATGCAGTGATTGGTCCTTTTGCACGCCTGCGCCCTGGGACTACACTTGAGAAAAACACCAAAATTGGCAATTTTGTCGAAACCAAAAAAAGCCATATTGGTGAAGGCAGTAAAGTAAACCACCTCAGCTATATCGGCGACAGCCAAATAGGTAAAAACGTTAATATTGGCGCGGGTACAATTACCTGTAACTATGATGGCGTAAATAAATTCAATACTATTATCGATGATGAAGTATTTGTAGGCTCTAATACGTCATTGGTTGCGCCTCTGAACATTGGAAAATCAGCAACCATAGGTGCAGGCTCTACCATCACCAGCAATGTCAGTGACAATGAACTGGCTGTTGGCCGTGGTAAACAACGAAATATTCAAAATTGGATAAGACCTCAGAAGAAATAATTTATGTGTGGAATCGTAGGTGGAGTAGCAAATCGTAGAATCAGCAAAATTCTCATTGAAGGCTTAAAACGCCTAGAATATCGTGGCTATGACTCAGCCGGTATTGCGGTTTTAGAAGAGAACGAACTGGCAATCTGTAAAAAGTCCGGTAAGGTCGCGCGATTAGAAGCCGCGGTTTTAGAAAAAGATTACACAAGCACGACGGGTATTGCGCATACACGTTGGGCTACTCACGGCAAACCTTGCGAAGAAAACGCCCACCCACACACCTCAAATAATACCATTGCCCTAGTGCATAATGGCATTATTGAAAACTACCAAGAACTTAAGCAAAAACTCAGTGCTGAAGGTTATTGTTTCGTTTCTGAAACCGATACAGAAAGCGTTGTACACCTGTTAGCTTATCAATACGAGATCGATAAACAGTTATTACTTGCAGTACAAAATATCATCCCACAGTTAGAGGGTGCTTATGGCTTAGCGGTAATCCATAAAGACGAACCCAATACTTTGGTTGTCGCGCGAAGTGGCAGTCCATTGGTTATTGGATTGGGTATTGATGAAAACTTTATTGCTTCTGACCAATTAGCCTTACGCCAAGTTACCGATAGATTCATTTATCTAGAAGAAGGTGATATTGCAGAAATCACACCGTATTCCTACCGTATCTTCAACCAAGGGATAGAAGTAGAGCGAAGTATCTCGCAGATGAGTGATGCTGCAGAGAGTAGCGATAAAGGTGAATACCGCCACTTTATGTTAAAAGAAATCTACGAGCAGCCCAATGTTGTGCGTAATACCATGGAAGGACGTATAGATGCTAAAACCATTTTGGCGGATATTTTTACTGGTAAAGCTGAACAGCTTTTGCAGCAGGTAGAACAAGTACAAATCATTGCTTGCGGCACCAGTTATCATGCTGGCATGGTGGCCAAGTATTGGATCGAAAACTATACCAATGTGCAGTGTTTGATTGAGGTCGCCAGCGAATATCGCTACCGTAAAGTCGTCGTAAGGCCGAATACCTTATTAGTCACGATTACCCAATCAGGTGAAACAGCAGATACATTAGCTGCTTTAAAAATGTCAAAAGAGCAGGGCTATTTGGCATCAGTTTCTGTATGTAATGTGGCGCAAAGCTCTATTGTTAGAGAGTCGGATTTCACTATTTTAACGCATGCAGGCCCTGAAATCGGTGTAGCATCGACAAAAGCTTTCACCACACAATTAGTTGCCTTGTTACTACTCACCTTGCATATAGCGAAGCAGCGCAGTGATATGACGCCACAAGAAATAGAGCGCATTTTACAGTCTTTACAAGAGCTGCCGGTGCATATAGAGCAGGTACTAGCGCTCAACAAAACCATAGAAAAAACCTTCGAAAGCTTTATCGATAAAAGTCATGCCTTGTTTTTAGGGCGCGGTATTATGTATCCCGTTGCTTTAGAAGGGGCTTTAAAGCTAAAAGAAATTTCTTATATTCATGCAGAAGCTTACCCTGCAGGTGAGTTAAAGCACGGCCCACTCGCATTAGTAGACGATAATATGCCGGTGGTTGCAGTAGCACCGAACAACGAGCTACTAGAGAAGCTCAAATCAAATCTTGAAGAAGTACATGCTAGAGGCGGTAAACTATTTGTGTTTGCGGATAAGGGTATCAAGCTTAGTGAAAGCCCAGGTATAACGGTAATACATTTACCGAGTGTTCCCGAAGTGTTGGCACCTATTGTTTACACTGTGCCATTACAGTTATTGTCTTACCATGTAGCGGTGATGAAGGGTACGGATGTGGATCAACCGAGAAATTTAGCCAAGTCGGTTACTGTTGAATAGTTATATGTTTTTTGTACAGTTATAACGTTATCTTATAAGCTTATGCTAAAACTCACGTACCAATAATCAATAAAATTCGGCACAATCGCCCAATATGCTAATCTCAATTGAGGAATAATGATGAAACTCGAATCACTTGCCCTGCACCATGGCTACAAGTCTGAAGCAACCACAAAAGCAGCTGCAGTACCCATTTATCAAACCACATCCTACACCTTTGATGATACCCAGCACGGTGCGGATTTATTTGATTTAAAAGTTGCAGGTAATATTTATACTCGCATAACCAACCCAACCAATGCTGTATTAGAAGAGCGTGTAGCTGCTATGGAAGGTGGTGTGGGTGCACTTGCTTTAGCATCGGGCATGGCAGCGATTACCTATGCAATTCAAGCGATCACCAGTGTGGGTGATAATATCATCAGCACCAGCCAAGTTTACGGTGGTACTTACAACTTATTTGCGCATACTTTTCCACGTCAAGGTATCGAAGTACGCATGATCTCGCATGACGACTATGCAGGTTTTGAAGCGGCCATTGACGACAATACCAAGGCAATTTTCTGTGAGTCGATTGGAAACCCAGCGGGCAACGTTGTGGATATCGCTAAACTCGCTGAAATCGCACACAAGCACGGTATTCCAGTGATTGTTGATAATACCGTAGCCACGCCTTTTCTGTGCCGTCCATTTGAGCATGGTGCAGATATCGTCGTACATGCTCTAACCAAATACATAGGCGGCCACGGTACAACCCTGGGCGGCATGATTGTCGATTCCGGTAAATTTGATTGGAAAGGAAATGCAAAACGCTTCCCACTTTTGAACGAACCAGACCCTTCATACCACGGTGTTATCTATACTGAAGCACTGGGTGCAGCAGCGTATATTGCACGTTGTCGCGTAGTACCTTTACGTAATATGGGTGCAGCTTTAGCGCCACACAGTGCATTTTTGTTATTGCAAGGTTTAGAAACTTTAGGCCTGCGCATGGAACGCCACTGTGAAAACACAGAAAAAGTGGCTGAGTTTTTAAGTAATCACGAAAAAGTCAGCTGGGTAAACTATGCAGCATTACCAAGCAGCCCATACTATGAAACAGCGCAAAAAATCACTGGCGGTAAAGGTTCAGGTATTATTAGCTTTGGTGTAAAAGGTGGCATTGAAGGTGGGGCGCGCTTTATAGATGCCTTACAAATGATTTTACGCTTAGTAAATATCGGTGACGCTAAATCGCTAGCCTGCCATCCTGCAAGCACAACTCACCGCCAACTAAATACGGAAGAGCTTGCCAAAGCAGGAGCGAGTGAAGATTTAGTGCGTTTGTCCATTGGTATAGAACATATTGATGATATTCTAGCCGACTTAACGCAAGCGCTAGATAAAGTCTAAATAAGGCAAGATACAGGCCCAATAAGTGATTATTGGGCCTTTTTTTGTTTCAAAAATAGAATCCGCATAATGATTAAACGACTTTTATCTGTCTATAATTTAATCAGATGATCAATAAATCTCCTTATACTAGCCCTTTCGTATCATCCAAGAATAAATCGGCAAGGCTTGTCGATACGATACACAAGGAGCCTATCGTATGTTACAAAAACTATTGAGACTTTTACTACCCGTTGTAGTGTTAATCAGCGCAGGCGTATTTGCAGATAATAAGAATGCGCAAACCGATATCCAGAACTTAATTAGCCAAGCTGAACAAGGTGATACCAAGGCGCAATATGATTTAGCGTTTCGTCTGGAAATGGGTATCGATATCGATAAAGATTGTGAAAAAGCTGTTTATTGGTATACCAAAGCTGCTAAAGAGGGTTTGGCAGCTGCCCAATTCAGCCTTGGCTATTTATATAATGAAGGCCTAGGCGTAAAGCAGGATTACAAAAAAGCCCACCAATGGTATGAGAAAGCCAATAATCAGGGTCTAGCTGAAGCGAAGTATGCAATCGGTGCTTTGTATTACAATGGTGAGGGCGTTGAGCAAGATTATCGTATGGCTAAAAAATGGTTTGGTGAAGCCTGTGATGCTGGAGAGGCACAAAGTTGTGAACAGTACCGTCAGTTAAACGCCATAGGTATCTAAAGCTTATAGCAGGTAACAAAAAAGGCAGCTTTAGCTGCCTTTTTTGTGGTTAAACTATTTAGAATGAATAAACGTAACCAATCATAAAATACTGCAATTTTTGTCTTCTTCTTATATCAACGCTTGAACCCGGATCGGTAGGTACGATAGGCTGAACATCAAAACGATGAGAGAATTTAGATTGACTGGTATGAATATCCGGGTAACGCATATACATAAACTCTAAGGAGCCGGGCCCGAATTTTTGGCCAACCGAAATACCATAACTGATGCCAAAATCGCTGAACTCTTGAGAGGCATTACTGGTTTCGAATTTAGAGCTAGAGAAACCTAAACCAAGGCGTGCTTTCACGTAGGCGTCGCCGCCTAGTTTATAAACAGCATAAGTACCGGCCGCATAATTACTCACTTTCATACTTGTAGTATTGCCTGTTGGCGTATCAACCGTACCAAAGACCTTATCATCGCCTAAAGAGGTAACAAACTGCATCTCGACCAATAAGCTATCTAATATGCTGTAAGAACCCAACATTAAAAGCGATACGGTTTTGGCTCTATCGTTTTTGTAGACAGCAGCTCTGCTACCATTTTGTGGAATATAGTTATTCGTCGCACCCAATTCATGGGTCGAAACACCGATTAAACCACCAACAGTGAAGGGGTTTTCTGGCTGTTCGTATGCATGTGCAGCAAAGCTTAGGGTTAACAAGCTGAAAAACACAATAGATAGGTTTTTCATCGAAGGCTCCATTATTTTGTTATTTTTAGATTAAAACAGATTGATAGTAACGTTTTATGCCATTGATGCCAAATAAGTTTATCGTTGTATAAAAGAAAAAGTAGAGAGGGCTAAATTAGCCATCTCTACACACGGTATTTACTGCTGTCGACTAGCGTAAGCCTTCAATAAAACTCGCTACCGCACGGATTTCAAGATCACTTAATTGAGCAGCTACATCGCGCATAATACGGCTATCGCCATCATTTACCCGTGCTTTTGCTGATTCAGGTTCATCCGCGCCGATACGGAATGCGTGTAATTGTTTTTCGATATAATCAGCATATTGGCCGGCAAGGCGTGGGTAGGCTGCACCTTTATTGCCTAAACCATCGGGGCCATGGCAGCCAGAGCAAGAAGCAACGCCTTTTTTCTGGATTCCAGCGCGGTAAAGACTTTCGCCTTTGGCTAATAAGTCAGGTTTGGTTGTGCCACCTTGTGCGCTTTGCGAAGCATAAAAGGCGGCAATATCAGCCATATCTTCTTCACTCATGTTTGCAACAAAGGGTGTCATCTCAGGTACGGAGCGTAGGCCACTTTTAATATCGATCAGCTGCTTAAGAGCATAACTGGCGTTTTGGCCAGCAATACGAGGAAAGGCAGAGACAAGGCTATTACCATCTGCAGCATGACAGGCAGCGCAAATAGCGGCTTTAGCTTGGCCAGCTTTAGCATCGCCAGCAGCAAGAGCAAAAGGTGTTAAAACACAGAGAAGGGCGGTTAATATCAGTTTTTTCATTGGTGGATCACTCGCAGTCTGCTTATTCTTTAGCAGTGGACATAAATTTAATCAATTCGAGGTATTCAGAGTCAGTACAATCAGGGCACATGCCTTTAGGTGGCATGGCATTTAATCCATTATGTATGATTTCTAACATTGCCTCGTCACTTTTAGCTAATTTGGGTTTCCATGCATCGACATCATGAGTTTTCGGTGCATTTGCAACACCCATAGCGTGACAAATAGTACAATACTGATTGTAAAGAGTCTCCACAGGACGATCAGCAGCACTCAGGAATGCACTGGCTGTTAATAAGCAAAGAGCAATAAGTAATTTGTTCATATGGGTAAGCCCCTATCGGTAAGTCGCAGCCTTAGATGGCCGAGTATTACAGCTTCAATGTATAATTGCGCTGCTATTATATAGAAACATTCACCCAATACCAAAGGCTAGAATAGGATATATTTATAATGCACACCTACTATCGTTCGGCTTGTTTTTTAACAAGCGCCGAAAAACTATCACAATGTCCCCCAGACGAGGGCTTCGAGGTGGCATTTGCTGGCCGTTCTAATGCGGGTAAATCGTCAGCAATCAATACTTTAACAGATCATCGTAAATTAGCCAGAACCAGTAAAACACCGGGCCGTACGCAACTGATTAACTTTTTCAGCTTGGATGAGCAGCGTCGCTTAGTGGATCTACCCGGCTACGGCTACGCTAAGGTATCTGAGACCCAAAAGCTGAAATGGCAACAACATTTAAGTGAGTACTTACAAAATCGACAAAGCTTACGTGGCTTAGTTTTGGTTATGGATATTCGCCATCCCTTTCAGGATTACGATTTATCCTTACTGGAATGGGCTAAGGGCAGCCATTTAGCAATGCATATTTTGCTAACCAAGGCCGATAAGCTCAAGCCTAATGCAGCAAGAACACAGCTTTTTGAGGTTAAAAAATATTTGTTGGATAAGGGTTTCCACGCCTCGGTACAGCCATTTTCGTCGTTAAAAAAGCAAGGTGTGCAGGAGTTAGCACAAGTTCTGGATGCGTGGTATGCGCTAACAAACGATGAAGATTCGCCAAGTCCATAATAATAATAGGTTTTATTGAGCGGGCGATTACGCTAATATCATTTTAGTTAACCCTGTTCTCTAATAGTTCTGTCATTGGTGATGCCGTATATGATGAAATCGATTAATCCATCGCCAAATAATGGCTCTGAACACTCAATGCTACAGCCGTTTAGTCAGTTACTCGAAACGCTCTATGCAAGTTTGTGGCAAGAGAAAGGCATGGAAGAATCGCTGACAGCTTTGCAAGCATACTTCAATTGTTGTTCAGCAACCTTAATGGCAATGCAAGGAGAGCCTAGACACTTGAAGTACGGCTGGGCTGTGGGCACGCCAGAAAAATTTGGCCGCTGGTATATCGAGCACGATATGGTAGCAAAAGATCCATCAGTTGATTTATTCGTCGCAGAAAGTCCCAAAAAGCGAGGTTTCGTTGCCTCATCAGAATTTTTAGGTGATATGCCTTTGGTTGATTGTGTTGATGAAGCGTTTAGGCCATGGCTAACGGAAGAACGTATTGTTGATACAACAGGCTTACTGATACCGCATAATGATGAAGAGCAACTGTTATTAGTACTGCAGCGCAATGAGCAAGCGGGGCGATTTACTGGCCCAGAACTAGAACAGCTGAATTTAATCGTGCCGCATATCAAACAAACGGTGCAGCTATTTATCCACTTTTATCGTCAAAAAAGCCAAAGCACGTCCTTACAAATCGCCATCAATAGCCTGCCGCAACCAACGATTATCCTGAATAACTTATTACAAGTGTTGTACATTAATGGCGCGGCGAAAAAGCTGATTAATAATCACAAGTCGATTACCATAAAAGACGATTACATAACGATTGAACATAGTGAGGTCCACCATCGGTTCATGTTCCATGCGCTAAATTTAGCCACCCGTGCCACGCTAGAAGTCGCCAGTGAATTGAACGCCAGTGTTGCAGTGCCCACTAAAAAAGGGAATGTGCTACTGACCTTATCGCCGATGTTTGATAAGGACAATGAAGAAAAGTCGCGGGGCGTTTTATTACAGCTGTTTGATACGCAATCGGAAAAGTTTCCTGATGCCAAGCGCATACAAGAATCTTTAAACCTTACCACTGCAGAAACCGAGGTGTGCTTATTATTGGCCCAAGGTTATGGCGTAGCGGAAATTGCAGAACAGCGTAAAGTCAGCCCACATACCGTGAGAGAACAACTACGCCGCGTTTACAAAAAAACCCACTACACTCGCCAATCTGAACTAGTAACGGCTATCTTACGGTTGAATTAAGCTTCCGCGTGATCGCGTAAAAACACCCACTCTTTGGTATTGGATTGTGCAGCGCTAAAATAATAGCCGCCATCATCAAACTGTTTAATCGCCTCAGGATTGTCACTGATCTTATTTTTGATGATATACGCTGCCATCATGCCGCGTGCTTTTTTCGCATGGAAGCTAATCACTTTATACTGTTGATTTTTAAGATCTTTAAAGACAGGCGTAATAATCGGTGCTTTAATACTTTTAGCTTTAACGGCTTTAAAGTATTCATTGGATGCTAAATTAACCAATACAGGGTTTTTCATCTGCGCTAACTGCTCATTCAACGCATCGGTTAAAATATCGCCCCAAAATTCATACAAGTTTTTACCGCGTGCGTTATCAAAACGTGTGCCCATCTCTAAGCGATAAGCCTGCATTAAATCTAAGGGTCTTAATAAGCCATACAATCCGGATAAAATACGCAAATGCTGTTGTGCAAAGCTAAAATCTTCTTCGCTAAATTGCTCAGCCGCCATGCCTTGATAAACATCACCTTTAAAAGCCAATAAGGCTTGGCGCGCATTATCGGGGGTAAAGTCGGCATGCCAATCAATAAAACGCTGCATATTTAAATTAGCCAAAGCCGGGCTAATCTTCATTAAGCTTTCCAGCGCCGGCGGGTTTAGCTTTTGCAAATCATCGATTAATAGCTGACTGTGTTCTAAAAATTCCGGTTGGCTAAACGTTTTTGTAGCCAGTGGGGATTCATAATCCAAGGATTTAGCAGGCGAAATTACAATTAACATAAAAAACCTATTTTGCTAGGAAATCATGCCACCAGTTCAGTGGCGTTTGGCCATCTTCGGTATCGTATACATTAGCATAAAGCCATTGGGCATCGGCACCATAAGCTTCTAAAACCTTCTCTAAAGCCGATTCGATAACAGAAAACCCGGCAACCACAGGCACACTAAATACCGCAATGCGCTCGTTTTGATAATCTAGCTGGCCATCTAAAAATGTAAAGCCACTGCGTAGTTGCTCAACAATGGCCGGTAGATCGCGTTTTGCCATGACACGAATACATAAGTTACCACCGTGTTGCTCAACTTCAAAACGGCCAGCAGCCAACAGACGAATGGTATCTAAACGTGCAGCGCCGCGGGCAAAAATGGGCGATGTCAGTAACTGATAACAGCCATCGCCTTTCTCTGTAGCAAATACGTTTTCAAAAATCAGTTGTCCATCGGCTCTTTGGCCAGCAAGCAAGTGGATAGTGGTTTGTTTCTCAGACATAAAACACCTCAAAATAGTCGGCCGATTATAACCCAGTTCAGCGCAGCTTAAAGCCAGTAAACGCTAACAAGGCCAGTTACAGGCTGTTATAATCCCTAGTTAAAACTAACAAAGTATTATTCGTGCAAACATTTCAGCAATTTACTCAACGGCTTAGCGTAGGCATCGGCAAATTAGTCAGTTGGCTGATTTTCGCCATGATGCTAATTAGCTGCGTTATTGTGGTATTGCGCTATGGTTTTTCAATCGGCATTACCGCCTTACAAGAAAGCTTATTGTATTTACATAGCATGGCGTTTTTATTAGGCGCAGCAAGCACCTTGTATTATGACGAGCATGTGCGAGTCGATATTTTTTACCGCCACTTTAACCGCGAGCAAAAAGCCTGGGTAAACGCCACCGGCACCTTATTTTTCTTATTACCGTTTTGCCTGTTTCTTATCTATTTTGGCTGGCAATTTTTTTATGCGGCGTGGGTGTTTCGCGAAGGCTCGGCCGAGCCAGGCGGCTTACCCTTTGTCTACCTGCTGAAAGGCATTATCCCATTAGCCTTTGTATTGTTATTGCTGCAAGCGCTTAGCAGTTTTCTTGCTGCTGCTAACACACTGATTTTTAAACAGGAATAAGCCATGGAACTGATGCCGCTCTACCTGTTTATTGTTATTTGCGTGGTGCTAGTACTGGGTTATCCGGTCGCCTTTACCTTGGCAGGCGTGTCTTTACTGTTTGCCGCTTTCGGTATCAGCCAAGGCGTTTTTCCCCCAGGCTTTATATTATCCTTACCCGACCGACTGTTCGGTGTAATGAGCAATAGCTCGCTTATCGCCGTGCCTTTATTCGTGTTAATGGGCATGTTTTTAGAAAAATCACGCCTAGCCGAACGTCTATTAGTGAACATGTCGCGCTTGCTAGGGCGCACCCCCGGTGGCTTAGCGGTTGCCGTGGTCTTAGTTGGTGCATTACTTGCTGCCAGTACTGGCATAGTGGGTGCCACGGTTGTAACGATGGGGCTTATCTCGCTCCCCACCTTGTTAAAGCACCGCTATGGTGAATCCTTCAGTACCGGTTTAATCAGCGCCACCGGCACGTTAGGGCAAATCATTCCGCCATCAATAGTCTTGGTTTTATTGGGCGATATTTTGTCGTCTGCCTATCATCAAGCACAAATCAAGATGGGCGTTTTTAACCCAAAATCCATATCCATTGGTGACTTATTTGTTGGCGCTTTTATTCCGGGTTTGGTCTTAGTAATTTTATACCTCGCGTACATCATGTTTTATGCGTTACGCAACCGCCACACCATCATCCGCAACGACGAAGCACAAAGTTTATCCCTTGCTGCATTATTAAAAGATTTACTACCGCCCATACTATTGATTTTATTGGTATTAGGCTCAATAGTCAGCGGCACGGCAACACCCACAGAAGCCGCTGGATTAGGCGCCATGGGCGCGTTTATTCTGGCGGTGATAAGCGGCCACATGAACCGCCAAGTGCTACAAGAGGTATTGCAAGGCACATTAAAAATCACCGCTATGGTATTTATGATTTTAGTCGGTGCAGCCATGTTCTCTTTAGTCTTCAGAGGTTATGGCGGCGATGATCTGGTGCAATCTTTATTCGCCGATCTACCCGGTGGTAAATGGTCAGCCATTTTTATTGTTATGCTGATGATCTTTTTGCTCGGCTTTATCCTAGATTTTATCGAGATCACTTTTGTTGTTGTACCCATCGTCGGCCCCATCTTATTAATGATGGGCGTCGATCCGATCTGGCTAGGCATAATGATTGCCCTCAACCTACAAACCTCATTTTTAACCCCACCGTTTGGCTTCGCCCTGTTTTATATGCGGGGCGTAACGCCAGCCCATATCCGTACAGAGAGTATTTATAAAGGCGCGGTGCCGTTTATCATCATTCAGTTGCTTTTATTACTGCTGTTGTGCGTATTTCCCAGCCTGGCCACATGGTTGCCGAGCGTGGTGTTTGGTAAGTAATATGGAAACTCATTTCATGCTAAAAACAGTCGGACTGATTCTGTTCGTGGTGGGGGCAGTACTCACCTATAACCCCGAACTCGTTAGCAGCAAAGCCATTGCAAACACTGCTTTTGAAGCAACAGAACGACGCATTTTGTGGGGCTTATTGATCGGTGCAGGCCTGCTTTTATTATTTCATCATCAGTTACAACCGTGGCTGTTAACGCTAGCGGCCACAGGCTTTGCCCTCACATTCGGTGCCTTAGTCGCAAGATTCGTCGGTATCGCAATGGATGGCTCGGTAGTCAAACAATGGTATTGGGTAGGCGCGGAGTTAGTGATTTTAGCGGTATTTACGTTTGCCTATGTAAAGCATGATGCTATAAAAGAAAGCTTAGCAATGTTATTTAAGTAACCGCGCATTTTAACTCCGCAGGGGATTACTATCTCGATTAAGCTAAAAGACATCACCCACACCGACATCAACTGCTCCAACTGCCAAGCAAGTTGCTGCCGTTTAGAGGTAATGATTCTCACCGATACCGGTGTGCCAGCAAGGCATATAGCAACCGATAAGTGGGGCGCAGAAACCATGCTGCGTTTGGACGATGGCTGGTGTTCAGCTATCAATCGCGAGACCTTTATGTGTACGATTTATGAAAACAGACCGCTGATTTGTCGAGAGTTCGAAATGGGTTCTTATGAGTGCCTTACAGAGCGTGCTGACAATAGTATTGCTAAGGACAAAGTGTCTTAACAATAAACGACGCGCAGCCTTTAATGACTGCGCCCTGTTTAACTAGTCAAAAGCGCTAGTATCTACCTTCAAACCCTGCTCTTCAAATATCTGCTTAGCAACGGTTAAAGCGTTCAATACACTGGGAAAACCGGTATAAGGAATCAGGTGCATAATGCAGCCGACGATTTCTTCTGGCGTTAGGCCAACGGTTAAGCCGGTTTTAATATGCATGCCAACTTGCGGTCTACCTTGGGCGACCAAAGCGGTAATCGTGGTTAATACCTTTTGCTTATTATCCAAACCTGGGCGTGAATAAATGCCAGCAAAAGCAAACTCGACAACGTATTTTTGTAAATCCGGTGCGATATCTTTAAACGCTTCGCCAATATCCATTTCACCGGTGGGATTGCTATCAGGTGATGCGGTTAGCTCTTGAATTTTGTTGATACCTTTTTGATAAAGATCGTTAGCCACTTTATAGTCTCCTTTAATGAATGAATGGCTGTAAGGGTAACAAAATGGTAGATTTTTGTTAGCTAAATCCCTCGCTATGCGGTTCAGCCAATAAGGCTTATCCGGTATTACAACCATACTATGCACAGCTACTTTTTCTGCATGATTTGATTGCCAAGGATAAAAAACACCGTATAACTAAGATTACGTTTTTTTAATCAAAAGGCTATAGCCGAAATGCGCAGGCCTAACAGTGAGAGGCAGATAAAATGCAATGGTATGTAGACGTTTTAAGAAAATACACCGACTTTGCAGGCCGAGCAAGACGAAAAGAATATTGGATGTTCGTGTTGATTAATAGCGTGATTTTGGTGGCTCTAGCAGTTATTGAAGAGCTTATCGGTAGTGGCGGTGTTGTTGGTATTCTTTATAGCTTAGTGGTGCTGATCCCTAGTTTGGCGGTATCTGTTAGAAGGTTACACGATACCAATCGCACGGGCTGGTGGCTGCTGATCAACTTCATCCCTTTGATTGGGTTTATCGTGTTACTGATATTTATGATTCAAGAAGGCGAAAGCAGCTCCAATGAATACGGTGAAAACCCTAAGCTGTTAGCCTAATCACCAGCGAGCGGCATAAACAGCCGCTCATTTTTCATACGCAGCAATTATTCAGTAGCAAGACAATGCCAGCTTATGTAATAAGAATTCTACTAATGATGAGCGTAATCACGCTTTCTTGCTTCGCCTATGAGAAAAATTACTCCAGCAAAGCCGTTGCTATCAGCGGCACAATAGCAACGATAACGAACCTAGCCAAAGGCAAGCGTATAGCGGTTTTACTGAACAGCGAAGGCCAAGCCAAAGGCATGATGCACTTTACCGTAGGCCCAATCTTTGATCGTATTGGGCAATACAAGGTAGGTGATATTATCCTCATAAAGTACTGTAGCGAATGCTACCCTATAGCCAGGATAGGCGATGTGCCAAATATGTATTCCATAACATTTATACTGTGCCTGCTAAGCAGCCTGATTTTTATAGCGCTAATAATGGTCTGGCTGAAAAACAAAAGCTTATTATCGCGCGATTAAGGTCTGAATATTGTTTGTTATTACTACCCAAAGGTCACAATTCATATGAAAACGATCCGAAATGTCATGGTATTGATAGCCGTAATATTCGGCTTGCTAACAGTTTTTGCTGGCACTCGTGTTTTGCTCGGCGCAGACCCCGGCTATATCGTTTATCGGCCGCTGCTGATATACAACACAGCCATGGGTTTTATGTATATTTTGGCAGGTATTACGGCGTTGAGAAGCTTGAAACAAGGCATGTATGCTAGCGTTACGGTGTTTGCTTTAAACGTACTGGTGCTATCAACGATTTATTATCTATACAAACAAGGTAGCCCCATTGCAGTGGATAGCCTACGAGCGATGACATTTCGCACTATGGTCTGGCTTGTGTTGCTGGCAGGTTTTGCGTGGCTGTATACGAGAAACAAAAAGAAGACCCGCTAACGTACTTTTAGTGCCCGCTATTGTTATCATGCACAGCCTCATCACGCGAGAATTTACCTATGGCGCTAAAGCCAACTATCTACAAGCTCACTATCGCCATATCGGATTTCAACCGTGATTATTACGATAGCGCCCAACTTACCGTAGCCCAACACCCATCAGAAACCCTAGAAAGAATGATGGCGCGAATTATCGCCTATTGCCTAAACGCACAAGAGAATATGAGCTTTAGCAAAGGCCTATCCAATGCGGAAGAGCCGGATATTTGGGTAAAAACCTTGGATGATCAAATCAAACTATGGATAGATATGGGCGAGCCCGTACCTGAGCGGATAAAAAAATCCAGCCGCAGTGCTGCAAACGTCAAAGTGTATAGCTTTAACAGCAAATCCAATACCTGGTGGGAACAAACAAAAAGTAAAGTGCAGTCGTTCAGCAATGTAAAATACTACCAATTCGACTGGTCACAAATGCAAGCTTTAGCAAGGCTGGCCGAACGCACTATGGATTGGTCAATAACCATCAGCGGCGATACGGTATACATCGCAGCCGATAAACAAGAATGTGAATTGCTGATAAAAGAGCTGATCTAGCAACTAAAGGCGACTAAATATCGACTTTACCACGTAAAGCTTTGGTTTTTCCGCGCTGCGTTTTTTGATCGGTACGCTTACGCTTAGCACTTCTGCTCGGCTTCGTTGGCGTACGCGCTTTATTCACCCGCGTACCTTCGATAATAAACTGCTGCAAACGCTCAAAAGCATCCAAGCGATTTTTCTCTTGTGTACGAAAAGACTGCGCCTTAATAATTAGCACACCCTCTTTACTCACGCGACTATCGTTACAACCCAGTAAACGCTGTTTCTGCTCATCGCTCAAACTCGATGCTTGAATATCAAAGCGCAGATGAATTGCAGACGATACTTTATTCACGTTTTGCCCGCCCGAACCCTGGGAGCGAATCGCGCTACTCTCAACCTCATAGTCGCCTAAGCTGATGGCATCGTTAATGAAAATCATAGCAGTGCTTTGTGTAAATCCATTGGAAATGAAAGATCATCATAAACGATTTTTAAAGTCTATCCAGTGGGCTATGCGTACCGGCAAAATGCTGCCCCATCACATGCGTATAAATTTGCGTGGTGCTTACATCGCTATGGCCGAGCAACTCTTGTACCGTCCGAATATCTTGACCGGCTTGCAATAAATGCGTAGCAAAAGAGTGACGAAAGGTGTGACAAGAAATACGCTTATTAAAAATTCCGGCTTTTCTAACCGCTAAATGCAATGCTTTTCTAACAACGGAATCATGCAAGTGATGGCGGCAAAAGCCGCCAGTGATCGGATGCGCGCAGACATTGGACGCGGGAAAGATAAACATCCATGCCGCTTGTCGGTAGGCGTTGGGGTACTTACGTCCTAACGAGTAAGGCAAGGAGGGCCCAATACCTTGTGCATTATCAGCCTGTTGAATGGCGATAGCTTTTTCCTGAAATAGTTGAATTTCGGGGATTAAGCGTTGTGGTAATAAGGTCGTCCGGCTTTTACTGCCTTTACTATCATGCACGCTAATGCTGGAGTAATTAAAATCAAAATCTTTAATACGTAAACGTAGGCACTCACTAACACGCAAACCGGCACCGTATAATAAAGAAAAAATTAAACGATCACGTGCATTATCAGCAGCGAGTATGACTTTCTGCACCTCGCCAACGCTCATCACGGTAGGTAAGCGTCTGGGTTTATTAGCAGGCACAAAATGCATTTCGCCTAATGGCTGGCCTAAAAACTTATCGTATAAAAAAACCAAGGCATTCAATGCCACTCTTTGTGTATTCGTTGATACATGATCATGATTAGCTAAATGCGATAAAAACAAACGCACCTCTTCGGCAGCCATTGTTTCAGGATGTCGTTTCTGATGAAAAAGAATAAAACGTTTAATCCAATGAATGTAGGTTTTTTCTGTTGATAGGGCATAGCCTTTTTGGCGCATCGACTGGCTAATAGCATGAAGGAAGGGACTTTTAGACATTTCAAACTCCTTTTGAATTAATCTGCGTAGTCAAACTGTAGCTAAAATACACCCGCAGTGCACATTAATGCTTTCTGATATGCGCGTTTTTCTGGTTTGATATGAAATATATTATTGCAAATCAATAGTTTATGATTTTTGTGGTTGCGTTATAGTGCGCGACAAAAAGGTGTTATTGTGCATGCCTATGTTTATCGGCGAGAAAAGTTGAAATCGGTAAGAATAATCAGTATAAAGAGTAAGTTAAATTATTATTCATAAGTAAATTCTAGAGATGTTATTGTGCATGCTCATGAATAAACTGTTA
>SMEQ01000226.1_pt1 | contig 18056 bp, 14 predicted proteins | sample 2456281 | NCBI WGS metagenome assembly SMEQ01 (sample SAMN10132596, study PRJNA489261) | soil metagenome | isolation source: day1 antibiotic-loamy sand soil ammended with raw manure from dairy cow... | place: USA | collected 2015-04-01
GGTATGCAAGAAATGCTCTACCCCACCAGCTACCTCAAATCTAAAGGTTTAGGCGAGCAATGCGCACTCCTCACTGACGGTCGCTTCTCCGGTGGTACTTCAGGCCTATCCATTGGTCACGCCTCTCCAGAAGCCGCAGCAGGCGGCGCCATTGGTCTAGTACAGGAAGGCGATAGCATCTTAATTGATATCCCCAACCGTACCATTAACCTGCAAGTCAGCGATGCAGAATTGGCTGAACGCCGTGTGGCACAAGATGCTAAAGGCTGGAAGCCGGTGGAAGTGCGTCCACGCAAAGTCACCACTGCGCTCAAGGCTTACGCCTTATTAGCCACCAGTGCCGATAAAGGTGCTGTGCGTAACAAAGCGATGTTAGACGACTTACTCTAAGTCTTGCTGGCATAAAAAAGCCCCAACGCTCGATCTGAGCTTGGGGCTTTTTTGTGTTTACTGCAGTCACTAAACAGCTGCTAAAGCGACATCCTCAAGCAGTTTTGAAGCAATAAACAAATAAATCACCACACCGGTCGCATCACACACTGAAGTAATCAAGGGTGCACTAGCGCTGGCTGGGTCAAAATTAAATTTGCTCAGCACAAAGGGCAAACTCATACCGATCATACAGCCGATCATCACGATCGAAACCATACTCAAGGCCAGCACCAAAGCGACAGTTTCATCGCCACGGATATAGCCTAAAATTGATACAGCAGCCGCCATCGTACAACCCAAAGCTAAAGCGACTAAGGCTTCACGACCAATCAACTGCAGCCAGTCACGCATCACCACTTCACCGGTCGCTAAAGCACGCACCATCAAGGTAGCAGACTGCGAACCCGCGTTACCGCCACTGTCGACCAGCAACGGTAGGAAAAAGACCAATACGATATTAGCGGCAATAATGTCTTCATAGTGCGCAATCCCCGCACCCGAGAACAAGTTACCAAACACCAACAGCACCAACCAAAAGATCCGCTTGCGATAGAGCAGGCCAATACTGGCATCTTTTAAACTGCCAATAATGGTACTGACACCCGCGGACTTATGAATATCTTCAGTAACTTCTTCGCTCGCCACATCCATGGCATCGTCATAAGTGACAATCCCGACCAACACCCGATACTGATCAAGAATCGGCAGGGCCAATAAATCATAACGCGCAATTTTCTTAGCAATATCTTCCTGATCATCGATCACATCAGCACTGACCACATCGCTGATCATCAAATCTTCAATCGTCTTATGCAGATCCGCCAGAATCAAATCACGTAAGGACACGGTACCCAACAAGCGGCGTTTATCGTCAATCACATAAGCTTGGTAAATGGTTTCCGCATCGGGTGCCTCATCACGCAAATAAGCCATCGCCTGCGCGACGGTCATCTCTTTTTGTAAAGTGGCGTAATCCGAGGTCATTAAGGCGCCAGCCGTGCCCTCAACGTAGGCAGACAAGCGACGAATGTCTTCGCGTTCAGCATGTGCTAAAGCGGGCAAGAGAATGTCACGTTGGTTTTGATCAAAACGCTTAAATAAGTCAGTGCGCTCATCGGCCGGCATTTCACTGACCAGTTGCGCCAAAGTCGCCCGCGGAAACTCACGCGCCATACGTACTTGCTGTTCCGGCTCAAAATAGCTAAAAACATCAGCACGATCAGGTAAGCACTCAAGCAAGCGCCAACCTAAAGTGGGATCAAGTTGTTCTAAAATATCAGCCAAATCAACGGAGGGTAAACCTTTAACTGCAGTTAAAGCCTCAGCAAACTTGTTGTGTTCAATCGCATCAATCAGAACGAGGACGAGATTGTTATCGATGTTACTCATGGTGTCTCTCCAAGCGGCCAGCATCGGGCAACTTACGGAGACTACAGATCAGACGAAGCTGGTTTCAGTCAACAGAAAGCTGCGAGCAAGCGCGCTAATAATATGTGATGAAGTCCAACAGGGACTTATACAAGAACTTTCCATATAGCCTTTATTTTCTCTGAAACCGCTTATGCGGCGGGCGAATACTAAGGGAAGTACCCAGCAATAACAACCACAGCATGGTTTTGCTGATTCGTTTAGCCGATCTTTCTGATGATGGTATGCTTAGTTTAATTAAATAATTTTTCTTAGAATAAAGTATTTTGCGCAATGCGCGACAGCCTTTTTGGAGCTTATTTTGACTGCCACAATTGATGATGTAAAAAATTACTTACTGGATTTACAAGACCGTATTTGTGCTACTTTTGAGCAAGCTGATGGTGGTAGTTTTTTTGAAGACAGCTGGGAGCGTCCAGGCGGTGGTGGTGGTCGTACCCGCGTGTTAGAAAACGGCGCCCTAATTGAAAAAGGTGGGGTGAATTTTTCTCATGTTTATGGTGATTCTTTACCACCGTCAGCCAGTGCGCACCGTCCGGAGTTGGCGGGGCGTTCATTTCAGGCGATGGGTTTATCCTTAGTTATTCATCCAAAAAACCCCCACATTCCGACATCACACGCGAATGTGCGGTTATTTGTGGCAGAAAAGTCCGGTGAAGATCCCATCTGGTGGTTCGGTGGAGGTTTTGACTTAACCCCTTACTATGCACACGAAGAAGATTGCGTGCACTGGCACCAAGTTGCTCATGATGCGTGTGCACCTTTTGGTGACGAGGTTTACCCTGAGTACAAAGCCTGGTGCGATCGCTATTTCTACTTAAAACACCGTGATGAGCCCCGTGGTATTGGCGGGCTGTTCTACGATGATATGAATCAATGGGATTTTGACACCTGTTTTGCCTTTATGCGCGCCATTGGTGAAGCCTTTACGGATGCTTATATGCCCATTGTTGAGCGTCGTCGACATACGCCCTATACCGAGCAGGAGCGCGAGTTCCAAGCCCATCGTCGCGGCCGTTATGTCGAGTTCAATCTGGTATTTGACCGCGGTACTTTATTTGGCCTGCAATCGGGAGGACGTACCGAATCTATTTTGATGTCCTTGCCACCGCATGTGCAGTGGAGTTACGACTGGCAGCCAGAAGCCAACAGTCGTGAAGCGCGTTTAACTGAATACTTTTTACAAGATCGTGATTGGCTGGGTGAGGCGCAGGCGAAATGAACAACTACGGCGTCTTTGGCAACCCCATTGCTCACAGCAAATCACCTTTAATCCACCGTTTGTTTGCTGAACAAACAGCGCAACACATCAGCTATGAGCCTTTACTGGCGGCGTTGGATGGCTTTCCCGCTGCTGTGCAAGAATTTTTTCGCACCGGCAGCGGTGCCAACGTGACCGTGCCATTTAAAGAACAAGCCTTTGCCTTGGCCGATCAACTGAGCGAACGCGCACAACGGGCGAAAGCCGTGAACACTCTGAAAAAACTCAGTGATGGCAGTTTATTGGGTGATAACACCGATGGCGCAGGCTTGGTCAACGATTTACTTAACAATCAAGTGCAGCTCGCGGGCAAAAATATCTTAATTTTAGGCGCAGGTGGTGCAGTGCGCGGTGTGCTTGAGCCACTGCTAGCGCAACATCCCGCCGAAGTGGGCATTGTCAATCGCACCGTTGAGAAAGCTGAACAACTGGCACGCGAGTTTACCGACTTAGGCCCGATGACCGCCTGTGGCTATGACTGGATTGATGCGCCTGTGGATATCATTATCAACGGCACCTCGGCGAGCCTTAGCGGTGATTTACCACCTCTGGCAGCGACGTTAATCAAGCCTGGGCACACTGTGTGCTATGACATGATGTACAGCAAAGACACCACGGTTTTCAATCAGTGGGCACAACAACAAGGTGCAGCGCGCACTTTAGATGGTTTAGGGATGCTGGTTGAGCAAGCCGCTGAAGCTTTTTATATTTGGACCGGCCTGCGCCCTGATCCTGCACCAGTCTTACAGCAATTACGCGCGCAATTAGAGTGACTGCTCTAGCGCACAACCTGCCCCGTTAACAAATCACGAATGGTGCTGGGGTTGCTGCTCTGACCCAGCTCGCCGCTGAGTACGGCGTCGAGCTGGCCATGAAAATACTGCTCAATACGTAGCGCATTTTTCGCAGGCAATAAACCACTGGGGTTGGCCGAGGTTGACACCAGCGGCCCCGTTAAAGCGCACAATTGCGCCACTAAAGGATGGGCGCTAACACGAATCGCAACACTGGCATGCTGACCCGTAATCCACTCAGGCACGCGCTGATGATGTGGGACTAACCAGGTATGCGGCCCCGGCCAGCTGGCCTTAAGCTGCGCCATATGCTCAGCTGATAAACCTTCTAACAGCCAAGCAAACTGCTTAATATCAGCGGCAACCAAGATCAAGCCTTTGTGCATCGGTCGATCTTTGAGCGCCAATAAACGCGCCACAGCTGTGGCATTAAAAGGATCACAACCCAATCCCCACACCGCTTCTGTAGGGTAAGCAATCACTGCACCCTGTCGAATTTTTTTTGCAACCTGTTGCAGCTGCCAAGCATTACTCATCACATCAACTCGCACGCGTAAAAAATAGCGAAATCACTAAAAGGCTATCTTAAACCTGTCATGCCTTGCGATACAGCCATAAACTGCCCTCACGACTGACATTGCCATTAATTTCAAAATCAGTCAGCAGATTTAACAGCTGCGCCAGCGACAACTCGCTCTGCTCAACCAGCTGATCAATCTCCAAGGGGCGCGCTTTTAATAACTCTAAAACAGGGTGCTCAGGCTCAGCGGGCGCAACAGGATCAGGCTCTAATGCTAATGTAGTTTGACCTTGCGTCTCGACACTGGGTGCCACCAATTGCCAACCCTGTAAGGATTCAAGTATATCGCCGACGGTTTCAATCAAGGTCGCACCATCACGAATCAGTTGATGACAGCCGCGTGCACCCGGTGAATGAATGGAGCCGGGAATGGCATAGACTTCACGCCCCTGCTCCGCAGCCAAACGTGCAGTAATCAACGAGCCACTGGATGGACTGGCTTCAACCACCAACACACCGAGCGCTAAACCACTAATAATACGGTTGCGGCGCGGAAAGTGGCTGGCATGCGGCGCACTATTGAGCGCCAGCTCAGACACCACAGCACCACCCTGCTCAATGATATCGCGCAGCAAACCGCGATGGCGTGCGGGATAAACTTGATTCAAACCTGTACCCACCACGGCAATGGTTAAACCTTGCGCATCTAACGCACCTTGGTGCGCCGCCGCATCCACACCTAAAGCAAGGCCGCTGGTAATGGTAAAACCACCCTGTGCCAAGCTTTTTGCAAAGCTGTGCGCGGTATCTAAACTCGGACGACTGGCGCGACGACTGCCCACCACAGCCAGCTGCGGCGTTTCTAAAATCGACACCGCGCCTTGCACAAATAATAGTGGCGGCGCAGCAGCAGTTTCTTTCAGCAAGGCGGGATAATTTGGCATATCGTGTAGCACGATATGGTTGCGTGCATGCTCAGCCCAACGCAAGCCCAGCAGCGCTTGCTCACGCACCATGTCGCTGCGACGGGCTTCAATACTGCTGTGCGGCATCCCTATCGCACGCCATGCTGATGCAGGCGCATTAAAAGCCTCCTGTGCAGAGGCAAACACCTCAATCAATCGATAAAAACGCTGCGGGCCAATATCAGGCAGGCTGTGTAAACGTAAACGTGCTTCAAGTTCTGCAGACGAGCAATGCGCCATGGCCATCTCCCTATGTAAAGCGCATCACATCCTGTGTATGCGTAGCCTGCAGTGTAGTGTGGGATCGTTAAAAAGCAAAAAGCGCCCTGAATAAGGACGCTTTTGCTCTGCCATCATTCAAGCTGTGTTAAGGGTTTTTAACCTTATCCAACACCGCTAACTGGCGACTGGCATACAAAACTAAGCCATAGCTGAGCTTGTCATAGGTGCGAAACACCATCAGCAAGCCCGCACGTTCATCGGGAATTTTCACCGAAGTACCACTGATGCGGTCGCGTACGGTTTCACCGGTTTTATAGACCGCCAACACATGGCCTTCACGCACACCATCACGCGCACCCTTATTTAAGGTCACCACGTCAAACTGACCAATCTGCGACACGCCGCGCGGAACATCTAAGATCAAGCCATTGACCTCTTCGTCTGGCTCACTGGGCACAAAAGTCGAGGTGATTGCGCGCCCTTCCGTGGTAAATAAGCGATCAGCAATCCGCACTTCTTGGGTCGTGCGATTTAAGACCATAGTGCCCACTTGATCTTCCACAGCAACAATATCGCCACCGCCAATATCGTCGGCATTAATACCAAGAAACTCTTTAGTGTCAGGATCAATATAGGTGCGACCTTGGCGATAAATACCATAGGTGGTGCCGTTTTCGACATCGCCACGTACATATAAACGATCGCCTTTACCACTCAACACACGCTCAGCATTACCTGCCACCACATAAGGCGCTTGGTTAAACTCTTCTTTGCTGTCGACAATGCGATTGCTCAGTAAAAAACTATTAATGGCTTCCAGCGGGATGGTTGGAATCGCCTCCGCCATCGGCGTGCTGCGCACTTTAGGTGACAATTTAATCGTGCCACGGCTCGCACCGCGATTGAGCATAATGCGCGGCTGACCATTGATATACACTAAACTTAAACGGTCGCCCGGATAAATCAAATGGGGATTGGACACCTGTGGATTGGCATGCCAAATCTGGGGCCACTTCCACGGTTTGTGCAGAAACTGACCTGAAATATCCCATAACGTATCGCCTTGGACCACGGTATAGGTGTCAGGATGACCATTTTTTAACTGCACTTGTGCTTGCACTGCAGCGCTGGCGAGCAGTAACAGAGCAAGTAATGTTTTCCTCATGCGGTGAATCCCTTTATCATATGTTGATCGTGGAATGCGGTATGAGCATTCCAGAACCCTATTTTGGCTTTCCAGCCATTTCTTGATTATGCTGCATATCATATTAGCAGTGCTTTCTTATTTTATTCTATTTAGTACATCACAAACGCATATGGCCATTTTAAATATTCTTGAATACCCCGACCCTCGCCTGCGCACCATAGCTAAACCGGTGGAACAGGTCGATGATAATATTCGCACCCTCATTGATGATATGTTTGAGACCATGTACGACGCGCCCGGCATTGGCTTGGCCGCGACACAGGTGGATGAGCACATCCGTCTGTTGGTCATGGATTTATCCGAAGACAAATCTGAACCTCTGGTGTTTATTAACCCAGAAATTGAAACCCTCACCGAGGACACCGAACTCTACCAAGAGGGCTGTTTATCGGTGCCCGGTTTTTTTGAAGATGTGCAACGTCCTGAGCGTGTCAAAATCAACGCTTTGGATCGCAACGGCACAGCATTTGAAATGATTGCTGACGGTTTGCTTGCTGTGTGCATTCAACACGAATGTGATCACCTCAACGGCAAGTTGTTTGTGGATTACTTATCCTCACTCAAACGCGATCGCATTAAGAAAAAGTTAGAAAAAATTCATCGCCAGCAAAAAGCTTAAGTCTGCCTTAAGTTTGCTGCTGGATTGTGACACCTCTTCTGTATTTGCAAGGTAATTGTATGTCCTCCTCTCTACGTATTGTGTTTGCTGGTACTCCCGAGTTTGCCGCTAGGCATTTACAAGCGCTACTCGATAGCGAGCACAGCGTGGTAGCGGTGTATACGCAACCTGACCGCCCTGCTGGGCGTGGGCAAAAACTCACGCCCAGTCCAGTTAAACAACTGGCTAACGCACATCATATCCCCGTGCTGCAACCACAGAATTTACGCGATCCAGAAGCGCAAGACGAGTTAGCAGCCTTTAAGGCAGACATTATGGTGGTGGTGGCGTACGGCTTAATTTTGCCGCAAGTGATTTTAGATACGCCACGCTTGGGTTGCATCAACAGCCATGCCTCATTACTGCCACGCTGGCGCGGTGCAGCACCGATTCAGCGGGCCATCGAAGCAGGTGACAGCGAAACCGGCATCACCGTGATGCAAATGGAGGCTGGTTTAGACACCGGCCCCATGTTGCTTAAAGTCAGCACGCCCATTGATGCCAACGACACCGGCGGCAGCTTGCACGATCGTCTCGCAGGCATTGGACCCAATGCCGTACTGCAAACCCTAGAGGGTTTAGCCACTGGCAGTATCGACGCGCAACAGCAACTGGATGGCTTAGCCACCTATGCGCACAAGCTGAACAAGCAGGCCGCTTTAATTGACTGGCAGCGCCCTGCCAGCGCTTTAGACTGTCAAATTCGCGCCATGCATCCATGGCCTATTTGTCATAGCACGCTGGCCGGTGAGACGCTCAAAATCCATGCTGCAGAATGTGTGGAGGGACAAGGCCAGCCTGGTGAAATCCTGCATGCCGATCGCAACGGTTTAGTGGTGGCCTGCGGTGAGCAAGCGCTGCGCTTGACGCAAATACAACTACCCAATGCTAAAGCCTTGGCTTTTAGCGATGTGTTCAACAGTAAAAAAGAGTTGTTCCAATTGGGTCAGGTACTGGGCTTATGAACCCTCGTCTCGCGGCAGCGCGTGCACTGACGGGCGTATTAGCCGGTAAAACATCATTAGCCAGCAGCTTACCACTCCAACTTGAGCGCGTGAATGAACGCGACCGAGGTTTAGTACAAGAACTGGCCTTTGGTACCGCGCGCTGGCAACCGCGCTTATCTATTTTAGCGCTGGAGTTGCTGAGCAAGCCGTTTCGTAAAGCTGATTTAGATGTCGAAGCCTTACTGCTGGTGGGCTTATATCAGCTGCTCTATACACGTATCCCCGCACACGCAGCCATTGCCGAAACCGTCGGTTGTGCCACAGCCTTGAAAAAACCTTGGGCCAAAGGCTTGCTCAATGCGGTACTGCGCCGTGCCCAACGTGAGGCTGAAACACTGTTGCCGGCCTTAGAAAAAGACCCTGTGGTACTGACTGCCCACCCACGCTGGCTGCAAAAGTCATTAAAAGCGTTTTGGCCTGAAGACTGGTTGGATATTTGCATAGCTAACAACAGTCATCCGCCCTTTACGTTGCGCGTGAATCAACAACAATTCAGTCGCGATGCGTATTTGGCACTCTTGAGCGACAGCGGTATTGCCGCGCAGCCCACAGCATTCAGTCCGGTGGGGATTACCTTAGTCACCCCGTGTGACGTCAACCTGCTGCCTGGCTTTGCCGATGGCGCGGTCAGCGTCCAAGACGAAGCAGCGCAATTGGCCGCGCAGTTATTGCTCCTAGAGCCTGAGCAGCGGGTGCTCGATGCCTGCTGTGCACCGGGCGGGAAAACCTGCCACATCTTAGAAAGTGAAACGCAGCTGCGCGAAGTGGTGGCCATTGATCTGGAACCCCAGCGTTTAGAGCGCGTGCAAGCCAACCTTGAGCGTCTTAAACTCAGCGCCACACTGCGCGCAGGTGATGCCCGCGCACTGGATGAATGGTGGGACGGCCAGCCATTCCAACGCATTTTACTGGATGCACCCTGCTCGGCCACTGGCGTGATTCGTCGCCACCCTGATATTAAACTCACGCGCCAAGCCGATGACATCACTGCTTTAGCGCAACTGCAAGGCGAACTGCTAGACGCCATGTGGACGACATTAGCTGAGAATGGCGTCTTGCTCTACGCCACCTGCTCAACACTGCCAACAGAAAACACCGAAGTGATTGCGGCCTTTTTAGCGCGCACTGCAGATGCCTGTGAGCTGCCCTTTGCTGCGCCTTTTGGCATAAGCCAAGCGCATGGCCAGCAATTGTTGGCCCAGGTGGGCGGGCATGATGGTTTTTACTATGCACGCCTGATCAAACAGGCCGCACGTACTTAAAGGCAGCCGTATGAAGATTATTATTCTGGGTGCGGGCCAAGTGGGCGGCACATTAGCCGAGCATTTAGCCAGCGAAGCCAATGATATTACTGTGGTCGATACCGATACTGAACGCCTGCGTGAGCTGGGCGATCGCTTGGATATTCGTACTGTGGTGGGTCATTGCTCATTTCCAACTATTTTACGCCAAGCCGGTGCCGACGATGCTGATATGTTGGTGGCAGTCACCAACAGTGATGAAACCAATATGGTGGCGTGCCAAGTGGCCCACACCTTGTTTCGTACGCCCACCAAGATCGCCCGCGTACGTGAATCAGCCTACCTGACACGCACTGAGCTCTTTGATAATGATGCCATTCCCATTGATGTGCTGATCAGCCCTGAACAAGCTGTGACCAATCATATTAAGCGTTTGATTGAGTACCCAGGCGCCTTGCAGGTGTTGGATTTTGCTGGCGGTAAAGCACAGCTGGTGTGCGTACGCGCCTATTATGGTGGGCCATTGGTGGGCCAAGAATTACGCCAATTGCGCACTCATATGCCCAATGTGGATACTCGAGTGGCGGCTATTTTTCGACGTGACCGCCCCATCTTCCCGACCGGCGATACCATTATTGAAGTGGACGATGAAGTGTTTTTTATCGCTGCGCGCGGCCATATTCGTGCCGTGATGAGCGAGCTGCGCCGTATGGAAGACAGCTACCGCAAAGTGATTATTGCCGGTGGTGGGCATATTGGTGAGCGCTTGGCCGAAGCGATTGAAAGCCGCTACCAAGTCAAAATCATTGAAATCAATGCCGCACGCTGCCGTTACTTATCCGACAGTTTAGATACCACTGTGGTTTTGCATGGCAGCGCATCGGACCGTGATTTGCTGGTGGAAGAAAACATCGACGAAACTGATATTTTCTTAGCGCTGACCAATGATGATGAAGCTAATATCATGGCTTCATTACTGGCTAAACGCTTAGGCGCCCGTAAAGTGATGGCCATTATCAATAACCCAGCCTATGCCGATCTAGTGCAGGGCGGCGCGATCGATATTGCCATCAGCCCACAGTTGGCCACCCTGAGTACCTTGCTCACACATGTGCGCCGCGGTGATATTGTCAGCGTGCACTCACTGCGTCGCGGTGCCGCTGAGGCCATTGAAGCTATCGCCCACGGTGATCGCAAATCCAGTAAAGTGATTGGTCGTAAAGTCAGCGCCATTCAATTACCCCCAGCCACCACTATTGGTGCGATTATTCGCAATGATGAAGTGCTGATTGGTCATGACGATATTGTCATTGAAGCTGACGATCATTTTATTTTATTTGTGGTGGATAAAAAGTATATCCGTGATGTGGAGCGTCTGTTCCAGCCGGGCTTAACCTTTTTCTAATCTGATTTGCATATCGATTCTTAACGAGTAACTTGCATGCACTTTGCCGCAATTGGTCGCATTCTTGGTGTGTTATTGATGCTGTTCAGTATCAGTCATGTGCCCCCTTTATTGATTGCCCTGTATGACAATGGCGGCTCAAGCTCAAGTTTTATTTGGGCTTTTGCTATCACCCTATTCACCGGATTTTTTCTTTGGCTGCCAGTACATCATGCGCGTGCTGAGTTGCGGGTGCGTGATGGCTACCTCATCACAGCATTGTTTTGGATCGTACTGGGCTCGTTCGGGGCCATTCCCTTTATGCTGTCGCCCAGCCCCAATATGGGTGTGGTCGAGTCATTGTTTGAAGCCTTTTCCGGTCTGAGTACCACAGGTGCGACGGTGCTGACGGGGATTGATCAACTGCCACGCTCGATTCTCTATTACCGCCAGCAACTGCAATGGCTCGGTGGCATGGGAATTGTGGTCTTAGCTGTGGCAATTATGCCGATGCTGGGCGTGGGCGGTATGCAGCTGTATCGCACCGAAATGCCCGGGCCACTTAAAGACAATAAGTTATCACCACGCATTGCCGATACGGCGAAAACCTTGTGGTTGATTTATTGTGCTCTGACGCTCTTGTGCGCGCTGGCCTACTGGGCCGCTGGCATGAATCTATTTGATGCCATTGGTCATAGCTTTTCGACCATTGCCATCGGTGGTTTTTCCACCCATGACGCCAGTATTGGCTATTTTGACAGCGCACTGATTGAGCTGATCTGCATGTTCTTTATGGCCATTTCCGGAATGAACTTTGCGCTGCACTTTTTAGCCTTGCGCAGCCGTTCTTTAACGGCCTATTTAAAAGATCCAGAATGCCAAACCTACTTGAAAATTTTAGCCGCGGCTTTTCTGATCACCGCAACCGTGCTGATGATTTACAACCATCATGACGACCCATTGCTGTCCATACGTTACGCCGCATTTGAGGTGGTCTCTGTTGCTACCACCACAGGTTTTGGCATCACCGACTTTAGCGGTTGGCCCAGCCTGCTCCCTTTCTTATTGCTCTACACAACCTTTATTGGGGCCTGCGCAGGCTCCACAGGTGGCGGTATGAAGGTGATGCGCGTCATGCTGTTGTACCGTCAAGGACAGCGTGAGATTCAACGCCTACTACACCCCAACGGTGTGTTCACCATTAAACTGGGTAAACGGCGCGTGCCCGACCGTGTGATTGAATCCGTCTGGGGCTTCTTTGTGGTGTATATGGTGACTTTTTTCACTCTTATGCTGGCGTTATTGGCGTGTGAACTGGACCCCATTACCGCGTTTTCCGCCTTGGCTTCGTGCATGAACAACCTCGGCCCTGCATTGGGTGATGCAACCGCACATTATGGTAATTTGCCCGCGGCGGCACAATTGATTCTAAGTCTGGCGATGATTTTGGGACGCTTAGAGATTTTTTCTTTATTGATTTTGTTATCCCCAGCCTTTTGGCGTTATTAAACGCTCTCAGTTGCAGTAGCGCACCGTTTGCGCGCTACTGCAACTGTGCGGCAAGCCCTTATGACGCAGGACTGACGACCTTGTTCAGGCTGCAATCATCACTCCAGCGCACTCATACATAGGCACGCATAGCAACGCCTTGATCCAACCGCCTAACCCAAGCTATGACATGCTGTGTTAGCAATACTAATCACTGCAATAGAAAACCCTAAGCCGCGCAGACATTGATTTGTATTAAGATAGACCCATTATGGACTGTATAGCGCCATTCATTTTTTGCCTTAAAGGTGTTCTTGTGACTGATCAAACTAACCCGTTACTGCACGACTTTGACCTCCCTGAGTACAGTGCGATTCGCCCTGAGCATATTGAGCCGGCAATCGACACCATTCTCGCTGACAGCCGCGCTGCAATTGAACAGATTCTCAGCCAAACCGCACAACACACTTGGGAAAGCTTAGTGCTGCCCATGGATGAGCTGGGTGCACGTTTGGGTGAAGCTTGGAGTCCAGTCAGCCACCTCAACGCAGTGTGCAACAGCCCTGAGCTGCGCGTTGCCTATGAAGCGTGCCTACCCAAACTGTCTGACTTTGATACCGAATTAGGCCAGAACCGTGCCTTATTTGATGCTTATCAAGCCTTAGCCAACAGCCCAGCCGCTGCGCAGTTTTCCACGGCACAAAAGACTATTTTAGCCGACGAGCTGCGTGATTTTCGTTTGTCGGGTATTGATCTAGCGCCTGAGCAGCAAAAACGCTATGGCGAAATTCAAATGCGTTTATCAGATTTATCCAGCAGCTTCTCTAATAATTTGCTCGACGCCACTCAAGCCTGGACCAAACATATCACCGACGAAAGCATCTTAGCGGGCTTAACCGACTCAGCTAAAGAGCAAATGGCCCAAGCCGCGCAAAGCAAAGAACTCGAAGGTTGGTTAATTACCCTCGAGTTTCCGAGCTACTACGCAGTGATGACCTACGCTGATAATCGTCCATTGCGTGAAGAGGTTTACCGCGCCTACAGCACGCGTGCCTCCGATCAAGGCCCGAACGCCGGTCAATTGGATAACTCACCTGTCATGGAAGAAATCCTTGATCTGCGTTTAGAGTTGGCGCAATTGTTAGGCTTTAACAACTACAGCGAATTGTCCTTAAGCACCAAAATGGCTGAGTCAACCGAGCAAGTGCTGACTTTCTTGCATGATCTTGCACAGCGCAGCAAACCTTCTGCCGAGCAAGATTTAACTGAGCTGCGTGCCTTTGCCGCAGAGCATGGTGTGAGTGATCTCAACAGCTGGGATGTAGGTTACTTCAGCGAAAAGTTGCGTGAGCAACGCTATGACATCAGCGAAGAAGAACTGCGCGCTTATTTCCCCATCGACAAAGTACTCAGCGGTTTATTTGCTATTGTTGAGCAGCTCTATGGTATTCAAATCACTGAACTGAACGATTTTGATAGCTGGCATCCTGATGTGCGTCTGTTTGAGATTACTGAAGACGGCAAACATGTCGGCCGCTTTTTCTTTGATCTCTATGCCCGCTCGCACAAACGTGGCGGCGCTTGGATGGACGGTTCACGCGACAAATACCGCGCGGCGAATGGCAATCTGATCAATCCGATTGCTTATTTAGTCTGCAACTTCACGCCAGCCAGCCAGGGCAAGCCAGCACTGCTGACGCATGATGAAGTCACCACCTTATTCCACGAGTTCGGTCATGGCCTGCATCATTTACTGACACGTATCGAGTTTGCTGGAGCTTCAGGCATCAACGGTGTGGCCTGGGACGCAGTTGAGCTGCCCAGTCAGTTTATGGAAAACTGGTGCTGGGAACCTGAAGGTTTAGCGTTAATCTCTGGTCATTACGAAACCCAAGAGGTGCTGCCCAAAGCGCTGCTGGATAAAATGCTCGCTGCACGTAATTTCCAATCGGGTTTAATGATGCTGCGCCAGCTTGAGTTCTCTCTGTTCGACTTTGAACTGCACTGCAGCCACGGTGACGGACGCAGCGTCTTGGATGTGCTGAGCAGCGTGCGCGAACAAGTGGCAGTGATGGTGCCGCCGAGCTGGAACCGTTTTGCCAACAGCTTTGCGCATATTTTTGCCGGTGGTTATGCGGCGGGTTATTACAGCTATAAGTGGGCCGAAGTGTTATCCGCTGATGCCTTCTCACGCTTTGAAGAAGAAGGTGTGCTCAACCCTCAAACAGGTCGTGCATTTCGCGATTCGATTCTGGCTAAAGGCGGCTCACAATCACCGATGCAGCTCTTTGTTGAGTTTCGTGGGCGTGAGCCAAGTATTGACGCATTACTGCGTCACAGCGGTCTGAGCGACAACCACGCAGCATAATTGACGAGATCATCATGACTGAAGACAGTATTATCACGCAAAAACGCTTTATTGCCGGCGCCGTCTGCCCTGCTTGTCAGGTGATGGATGGTATTCGTATGTGGGAAGTTGATAGCGTACCGCACCGTGACTGCGTGCATTGCGGTTACAGCGATACGCTCAATGCCGAAGGCAACTCGATTCCCAATGAAATACCGACGCGCGTGAATATCAGCGCGTTGCAAAAGCCCAAAGAAAGCAAAAGCCAAGCCTTGCAGTTCTTTCCAAATCCAAAGCTCAAAAAAGATCAGTAAGCACCATCAAAAACGGCCTCATCAAGAGGCCGTTTTTTATTCGCTTAAGCTTAGTTCGCTACTTTAGCAAAAGGTACCGGACGCGGTGTTGCCGGTGTTGAAGGTGGCAACATCGGTAGTGCAAAGCTTGGCTGCTCACCGGTTAAGCTTTTCAAGAATTCAGTGATCTGACCGAGTTGTTCTTTTTCCAGCTTACGACCCAACTGTAAACGCGCCATCACGTCAACCGCTTCTTCTAGATCCCAGTAGGCACCGTCATGGAAGTAGGGGTAGGTGAGTTCGACGTTACGCAGTGTCGGCACTTTAAACTTAAAGCGGTCTAAATCGTCACCGGTTAAGCCTGCGACACCTTCTGAAGGGTTCGCTGTTTGATAGGCTTCTACCAGACCCATTTTCTGGAAGGAGTTACCACCTGCCGCAGGACCGTTATGGCATGCGGTGCAACCCACTTCTTTAAAGAGTTTATAACCGGCTTTAGCTTCGGCTGTCAGCGCAGTTTCATCACCCATCAGCCACTTATCAAAAGGTGAGTTGGGCGTAACTAAGGTTTTTTCAAACTCAGCAATCGCATCAGTCACTTCATCAATGGTGATGGTTTCAGTTTTGTAGACATCTTTAAATGACTGCACATATTGTGGAATCGACGCCAACACACCCACGGCTAAGTCATGGGTAAAGCCCATTTCCATTGGGTTATCAATAGGGCCGCCCGCTTGCTCTTTGAGGTCAGCGGCACGGCCATCCCAGAACTGCGCCAGGTTTAAACTGGAGTTCAAAACTGTTGGCGAGTTAATCGGACCTTCTTGCCAGTTGTGACCAATTGAAGTCGGTAAGTTGTCAGTTCCACCCATGCTTAAGTTATGGCATGAGTTACAGGAAATGAAACCTGATTTGGATAAACGCGGATCAAAAAACAGCTGCTTACCCAACTCAACTTTAGCTTGGTCGGTAATAACCGCAGGCTCGATGGGTTGGATTGGCTCATATTTTTGTGGGGCAGCAAACGCTGCTGCACTCATACTTACGCTCAAAGCTAAAACGGATAATCTAAGCATCATCCTCTTCCTCTATGGGATTTAATATGTCCAGCTTGCTGGATAGCACTCTGACGCAGATTGATCCGTGTCAATTTAAAGGTGCTATGGATTATATATTAACCCTAATAACGCCTCAGGGCTGTTTAAAAGACGCACTATGCTCATTAAATCTGCGCTGCGCGGATAACGCTGGCTGGGTCTAAACTTTGCATCGCCGCATACTGACTGACAAACACCTGTCCACCAAAGTGCTGCAAGAACTCAGAACGATGGAGTTGATCCATCACAGGCCCTTTCACTTCCGATAAATGCAATTGCACATCAGCCGCTTTTAAGCGCTCGGCAATGGCTTCTAAACTGTCTAAAGCACTCGCATCAATCAAGTTAACCCCTGAACACATCAGCACCAAGTGCTTACAATGCGGGTACTCAACCATCAGCTCAGTAATACGCTCTTCTAAATAGCGCGCATTAGGGAAATACAGACTTTCATCCACCCGTAGCGAAACCACAGTTGGGCTTTGAATCACCGCAAAACGCTCAATATTACGAAAGTGTTCACTGCCCGGTAACTGCCCCACCACCGCACTGTGCGGACGGCTGGTGCGCCATAAGAACAGCAGCAAAGATAGGCTCACACCCATAATAATGCCGATTTCCACACCCATAAACAGCACACCAATCATCGTCGCGGCTTGGGCAATAAAGTCTTGTTTAGAAAAACGCCACGTGCGTTTGAGTGACTGCAAATCCACCAGACTCAACACCGCAACAATAATAGTCGCAGCTAAAACCGCATGGGGTAAGTTGTGAAACAACGGAGTGAAAAACAACGCAGTTAACGCAATCCCTACCGCGGTTAACACGCCTGCCATGGGTGTTTTTGCACCGGCATCAAAGTTCACAATAGAGCGCGCAAAGCCACCCGTCACAGGAAAGCCACCGCTGACGGCTGCAGCAATATTAGCCGTGCCTAAGCCCACTAACTCTTGGTCTGGATCAATTCGTTCACGACGTTTCGCCGCCAAGGTTTGCGCCACCGAGACCGATTCAACAAAACCGACCAAGCTGATTAACAAGGCTGCGGGTAACAACTCAATGGCCAACTGCAGATCCATAGTCGGCAGCCTCAATAGCGGCAAACCTTCTGGAATCTCACCCACGACTTGCACACCAGCACTGGCTAAATCACCCAAGGTGACCGCCATCACCGACACAATAATCGTCAGCACTGGACCTGTTTTAGTCAAGGCATCTGCCCAGCCTTTAGAACAGCCTAAGCCCAGCAACAGCCCTTTCAGGCGCGTGCGCACCAGCTGTAAAAACACCAAGCACAACCCACCAATCATTAAAGTGGGCGTATGCACAGACGGCAGTTGCGCAACCAGCGAGGGCAATAGCTCTAACACGGTTTGCCCTTGCGCCTGGACACCTAAAATATGCTTCAGTTGGCTCAGTGCAATCAGCAAACCTGAAGCACTGATAAAACCAGAAATCACCGGATGACTGAGAAAGTTGGCCAAAAAACCTAAGCGAAAAATCGCCATCAGCAGCAAAATCACCCCAGACAACGCCGCCAACAACATAGCCGCGCCCAGATACTCAGCCGACTCCGCCGCAAACATCGGCCCTAAAGCAGCAGCCGTCATCAAGGACACGACCGCGACAGGCCCTACTGCAAGCGTGCGACTGGAGCCAAAAATCGCATATAAAAATAACGGCGCGATACTGGCGTACAACCCAGTAATAGG
>SMEQ01000545.1_pt1 | contig 17992 bp, 11 predicted proteins | sample 2456281 | NCBI WGS metagenome assembly SMEQ01 (sample SAMN10132596, study PRJNA489261) | soil metagenome | isolation source: day1 antibiotic-loamy sand soil ammended with raw manure from dairy cow... | place: USA | collected 2015-04-01
AAACAAGATGGCAACTAAGATTCAAGCAATCCGCGGTATGAACGACATACTGCCAGCACAAACACCGGTATGGCAGTATTTAGAAGCCACCGTTAAAGATTTGTTAAGTGCTTATGGCTATGCAGAAATACGCATGCCTATTGTCGAGCAAACGGCTCTTTTTAAACGCTCTATTGGCGAAGTCACCGATATTGTCGAAAAAGAAATGTACACCTTTGAAGACCGCAACGGCGACAGCTTAACCCTGCGCCCTGAAGGCACCGCCAGCTGTGTACGCGCCTGTGAAGAACACGGCTTGCTGTACAACCAAACTCAACGTTTGTGGTACACCGGCCCCATGTTTCGTCACGAACGCCCACAAAAAGGCCGCTACCGTCAGTTTTATCAATTTGGTGTGGAAACCTTTGGAATTGCCAGTGCCGATATAGACGCTGAAATCATTATGCTCAGTGCGCGCTTATGGCAGCAGCTTGGCCTAACCGATGCCGTTACCCTGCAACTCAACACCTTGGGCAGCAACCAAGCGCGTGCAGACTACCGTGACGCTCTAACCGCCTACCTAAGTGAACGTGTAGAACAATTAGATGCCGACAGCCAACGCCGTTTGCACACTAACCCTTTGCGCGTATTAGACAGCAAAGACCCAACTACTCAAGCTTTGCTGGTGGACGCACCTAAGTTACACGATTATCTAGATCAAGAAAGCATCGAACACTTTGCCGAGCTGCGTCGTATTTTAGATGCCGCTGGTATTAAGTACGAAATAAACCAACGCCTTGTGCGTGGTTTAGATTATTATTGCAAAACCGTATTTGAATGGGTGACCGACAAACTCGGCGCTCAAGGTACTGTTTGTGCCGGTGGACGTTACGACGGCTTAGTAGAACAGCTTGGTGGTAAACCTACCCCAGCCGTTGGTTTTGCTATGGGCGTAGAGCGTTTAATTCTATTATTAGACACCCTTGAACTCGTGCCAGAAGAAGTTTTAAACACCTTAGACGTTTATGTATGCCCAGTGGGTGCCAATGCCAGCCTCAATGCATTATTGTTGGCCGACAACTTACGCACAGAACACAGCTGGTTACGTATTCAAACGCATTGCGGTGGCGGCAGTTTTAAAAGTCAGCTAAAAAGAGCCGACAAAAGCGGCGCGCGCTTTGCCTTATTACTAGGCGAAGACGAAGTTGCTAACAACAGCGTAACCGTAAAAGACTTACGTACAGATGCAGAGCAACAAACCATGTCGCTTGAAGTCGTGTCTGAATGGTTAGCAGAACATACCTTTTAATAAAAAATCGAGGAAGCAGCATGGCCGAGTTACGGACTGAAGAAGAACAAGTAGAAGCGATCAAAAAGTGGTGGAAAGAAAACGGCACCACTTTAGTACTGACAGTATTAATAGTGTCTGCTGGTTGGTTTGGTTGGAATTTTTGGCAAGACCAACAACAACAAACCCAAGAAAACGCTTCACAGTTATACAACCAGCTAGTGCAAACAGCGGTACAGCCAGCAGTAACAGAAGCAGGCTTAAACAGCATGAAAGCCTTAGCGACAGAATTAAAAACAGAATACGCCGGTAGCAGCTATGCCGAATTTGGTACTTTGTTCTTAGCTCGTTTTGCTGCCGAAGAAGGCAACTACGACGAAGCCGTTGCAGAGTTAACTAACTTAGTGAAAAACAGCAAACATGAGCCGGTTAAATACACCGCTCAGGCACGTTTAGCGCAAGTGCTTATCCAGCAAGAAAAACTGGATGAAGCTATCGCTTTAGTAAGCACCTCGCCAAGTGCCGCTTACGCCAGCCAGTTTGAAGAAGCCAAAGGCGATGCTTTGTATTTAAAAGGCGACTTAGCTGAAGCTCACCAAGCATACAAAACTGCATTAGCAGCTGCGCAGAACATTGGCTTACGTGCTGACACGCTACAGCGCAAAATAGATATGCTGGCTAGCAACGGAGACATTTAATGCAACGTATTCTCGCAACTATTTGCGGACTTATTTTCTTATCAGGCTGCGCTTCTTCGCCCAAAGAAACGGCAGATACGAGAGAGAATTTGCATTACACTAAAGAAGCGAGCCTTAAGGTTCGCTGGCGTACCAGTATTGGTGAAGGCTCTAAAGGTGCCTATTTACGCATCCAGCCAGAAGTAGTTGAAGACATTATTTACACCGCCGACCCCACAGGTCATGTCTACGCGCTCAACTTGAAAAACGGTAAAACCTTGTGGAGCAGCAAACTTGAAGAGATTATCAGTGCCGGCGTTGTCGTTACCGACTCTTGCTTAATTGTTGCCACCCAAAATGGATTTCTTCACTGCTTAAGCCCGGACAATGGCGATAAAATTTGGCAGAGTCGTTTATCCAGCGAAGCGATTTCTACGCCTGCCGCCGATGACAAACAAGTCTTTGTGCATACAGTCGATGGCCGTGTTACCGCTTTTGATTTAAGTGCCGGCCAGCAAGTCTGGAGTTACGAATCCGCTATGCCGGTGTTAACCGTGCGTGGTACTGGCTCGCCCTTAGTGTTGGATCAGCTTGTCATCGTGGGTTTTGCAACCGGTAAAGTAGTCGGCCTCGATAAACCCCTAGGCGTACCCCGTTGGGAAGTGCGTTTAGCCAGCCCCGATGGTCGTTCCGAACTAGAACGCTTGGTCGATATAGACGGTCAGCCTATTTTTGAAGGCGGTTTAATTTATGCCGCCAGCTACCACGGCAATATTGCTGGCATAAGTATGCGCGGTGAAACCATTTGGGAAGAACAAGGCTCATCTTACACCAGCCCAGAATTTAGCTTAGGCAGTTTGTATTTAACGCTGGATAATGACCATATCCAAGCGTACGATGCCGGCAACGGTGCCAAAATATGGCAACAAACTTCTTTAGCCGGTCGTAAACTTAGCCAAGTAACCGCTTATCAGCGTTACTTAGCAGTTGCCGATAACGACGGTAATTTGTACTTAATCAGCCAAATAAATGGTGAGCTAGTTAATCATCGTTTGTTAAGACCAAAACCATTACATGTGAACTATCCCAACCAAACCACCGCTACCAAATGGCGTAATATGCGTGGCAAGCATATGGGTATTCGCAGTGAAATTATCAGCACCAACTTAGGCATGTTAGTCTACACTAACAGTGGTGAGTTGATGTTGGTGGATATAAAATAGCCAGTGCTGTACTGCTACTATGACTTGTAATTGAACACCCATAAGTCATTTTGAAAATACACAAAGAATCTTAAAGAAAATTTAAGGTTCTTTTCTGCTTTCACAATGACACCATTCAACACTTATTAATCAATACTAAAACATATGCTTCCTGTTATCGCTTTAGTGGGCCGTCCTAACGTAGGCAAGTCCACACTTTTTAACCGCCTCACCAAAACCCGTGACGCCTTAGTGGCCGAAATCGCAGGGCTTACCCGTGACCGCAAATACGGCGAAGGCAAACTTGGCGATCAGCCTTTTATCGTGATTGATACCGGTGGTATTTCGGGTGAAGAAGTCGGAATAGACGCTGCCATGGCGCAACAAAGTTTCCAAGCCATCGAAGAAGCCGACATCATCTTCTTTATGGTTGATATCCATGCAGGCTTAACCGCTGGTGACCGCAACTTAGCTGACCACCTACGCCGTGCTGGTAAAAACGCTTACGTTGTTGCCAACAAAATTGACGGCCGCAATCCTGACTTAGTATTAGGTGACTTCTACGAACTTGGTATGGGCGACCCATTACCTATTTCGGCAGAACATAACCGCGGTGTATCTACACTTATCGAATACGTATTAGAGCAGCATGCAGCATCTCTAAGAGTAGGCGAGCCAGAACCCGAGCCAGAAGAAGAGCCCAACGAATACATTTACGACGTCGAAGAACAAATTTACGGTGACGGTTTAAGCCACACAGAGTTAAACGTAAAAGGCATTAAGATTGCTGTTGTTGGCCGCCCTAACGTGGGTAAGTCGACACTGATCAACCGCTTTTTAGGTGAAGAGCGCGTGGTGGTTTACGACCAGCCCGGCACGACTCGCGACAGCATTTATATTCCTTACGAACGCCACGGACAAGACTATACCTTGATCGATACCGCAGGTGTTCGTCGTCGTAAAAATATCACTGAAGCCGCAGAAAAGTTTTCTATTATTAAAACCCTACAAGCAATCCAAGATTGCCATGTCTGTATTTTAGTATTAGACGCCCGTGATGGCATTGTTGACCAAGACTTGCACATGCTCAGCTTTATTCTTAATTCTGGCCGTGCCTTAGTGCTTGCCATGAATAAATGGGATGGCATGACAATTGATGCCAGAGACTGGGTTAAAAGCGAAATAGACCGTCGTTTTGAATTTCTAGACTTTGCTGAATTCCACTTTATCTCTGCCTTACACGGCACCGGCGTTGGACATCTATACGAAGCCGTTGATAAAGCCTACAACTCAGCCATGGCGAAATGGTCAACCAGTATGCTTACCCGCATTTTGGAAGACGCGACCTCTACTCACCAGCCGCAGGTTGTGCGTAATCGTCGTCCTAAGTTGCGTTATGCTCACCAAGGTGGCTCTAATCCACCAGTGTTAGTTATTCACGGTAACCTCAGTTCTGAATTAACCGACGACTACAAACGCTACTTAGCCAACACCTTCCGTCGCGTATTGGGCATTACCGGCACACCTATCCGCATGGAATTCCGCCAAGGCGAAAACCCATTCTCAGCCAAGAAAAAAGAAATTATATACAGCAGTAAAAGGCGTACCGAGTCTGCGGAAAGAACGGCCAACAAACGTAAGATCAAACAAGAAAAAGCCCGCAAGCAATTACGCAAAAGCTTACGCAAAAGCCAAGATTCCTAAGCTAACCATTCTGGTTAATTAAATCTGGCCTGCATCTTGCAGTCTTCTATCTAAAGGAGACTGCAATGATTCAAACACAACACAACCCTTCCAATGTTTATACCGACATAAATGCCTTACAGGGCATTCGTAAGCTTGGTAAAGAAAACAAAGATGCGGCGCTTATGGAAGTGGCGAAGCAGTTTGAATCTATGTTTTTGAATATGGTGCTCACCTCTATGCGTGAAGCCAATGCTGTCTTTAAAGAAGACTCGCTAATTGACTCTCAAGAAATGGATTTCTACGAGAAAATGTACGACGACCAGCTCGGGCTAACGCTCAGCAGCGGCCAAGGCATGGGCTTAGCTAAAGTTATGTACCAACAGCTCAAGAGCAATTACAACGCTGACGCAGTCGATATTAGCCTAGATCAGAGCAAGCTTTTTGATCGTAAAAACAGCTTTCCTATTCATAGCAAACAGCTGCAGCAAACCATGAGCGACGTTGATAAAGAACGTCAAAAGACCAGCCCCCAAACTCTGCAGGACAATCAAGCAAACACAGGCAAAACAGCAGCCCAAACGACAGCAGTGGTTGCAGCTGGCGCTGGCGATAAAAGGCAACAGTTTGCCACCCCCGCCGAATTTGTTGCCGCTTTATACCCGCACGCTGAAGAAATAGGCGCCGAACTGAACGTCGATCCACGCGCCATTGTTGCTCAAGCCGCTTTAGAAACCGGCTGGGGAAAACATTTAATCAGCGACGCTAAAGGTAACAACAGTTTTAACTTCTTTGGCATCAAGGCCGACCAGCGTTGGAGCGGTAACAAAGTCGAAGTTACCACCCATGAATTCCGTCAGGGCACCATGCTCAAAGAAAACGCCGCCTTCCGTGCTTATCCAAATTTAGAAGACGGCTTGCGTGACTACGCCAACTTCTTACAAAGTGGCGAGCGTTACCAACAGGCCATTAACCAAGGCCTAGACGCAGAAAATTACGGCCACGCCTTACAACAAGCAGGTTACGCCACCGATCCTCAATACGGTGCCAAAATCCAACGTATTTCAAGTTCCAGTACCTTGCAGCAAGCCTTACAACAGCTGCAAGCCACTGAGCCTAGGAGTGAATAACCATGGCTGATCTATTACAAATTGGTATTTCCGGTTTAAGAGCTAGCCAAGCAGCGCTGACCGTAACCGGTCATAACATTACCAACGCCAATACCGAAGGTTACAGCCGCCAAGTGCTTAACCAAAGTACCAACTCGTCACACTTAGACGCCGGTAACTGGGTAGGTACGGGCGTTAACGTCGACAGCGTCACCCGTGTTTATGACAAGTTCTTAACAGGGCAGTTGTGGCGTGATAGCGCCAGCTTCAATCGTTTTGCTGCCATGGCGAATAACTCAAGCCAAGTCGATAACTTACTAGCCGACCCAGGCACCGGCATTCAACCCGGCCTAGAGAAAATGTTTGGCTCACTACAGTCCGTAGTCGATAACCCCGCGTCGTTAGCCGCCCGCTCAGTCCTATTAAGTGAAAGTGAAGGCTTGGCAGACCGCTTTCATTTGATTGATGAACGTTTGAGAGCCCAAACCGATATTGTCCAAGGTCAGATGAAAATCATGGCCGAAGAAGTCACTGAAATAGCCAAAGCCATTGCCGAATTAAACAAAGAGATTCAGCACGCCAGCGCCATCAGCCAAAAAAACATGCCTAATGACTTATTAGATCGCCGTGATTTATTGGTCAAAAAGCTCTCTGAAATGGTGTCGGTTAACGTGGTCGAACAAGACGACAATATGTGGAATATCACCATCGGCAAAGGCCAAGTATTGGTAGTCGGTCGTGAACATAACAAACTGTTCGCCGCCAGTGGCAGTACTGACGCCAGCCGTATGGAGCTGTACATTCAAACCGACCGTAAAGTTCAGCGCGTCTCCGAAAGCATTACCGGTGGCGAACTGGGCGGCACCTTAGAGTTTCGCGCCACTGTACTCGATCCAACCCGCAACGAATTAGGCCGCCTAGCCTTGGTCATCAACCAAAGCTTTAACGAACAGCACAAACAAGGTTTAGACTTCGATGGCCGCAAAGGCGTCGACTTCTTCACCAGCGTCAATGCTACTGAAAAGATATATCAGCGTGTAGTTGGCGATAGCAGCAACAGCCGCTCTGCCGACCGCTTAATTGGCGTTTATATTAAAGACAGCAGCGTGCTCACAGCCAGTGACTACAAAATAGAATTCCCCGGCCCTAATGATTACAGTTTCCGTGTTACCCGCGTCAGCGATGGTGAAGTGCTTAAAACCAGTTCGCTTGATGGTGTTTGGCCTAACAGCATAGAAGTTGATGGCTTTGAAATTAGATTTGAAGATGGCAGCTTTAAAGCCGGCGATAAATTCTTAGTGACGCCTACCCGTAACGGTGCCGCCGAGCTAAAAATGAACCTTACCCGTGCCGAGCAAGTCGCAGTCGCTTCACCCGTGGTCGCCGGTTCAGACATCGGCAACACCGGTAATGGCAGCATTACTCAGCCAAAAGTATTCGACAGCAATACGTCATTCTTTTCGAAAGAAGGTGAGCTTAACCCGCCTTTAAAAATAGTCTTTACCTCGCCCAGCCGTTACGACGTATTAGACAACAGCGATCCCGGTAACCCGATACCATTGTTTCCGCCTTTAATGAACCAAAAGTACGTGCCGGGCATCAGCAACAGCATCTTCCCACAAGATACTGGCCGCACTGCCTTCACTAGTTTTGGTGGTATCTTACCCAGTGGCCCAATTTACCAAGCGCCAGCACCTGCACCGATGGTAAACAGCAGTAATAACTTTGCCGGTGAACGCTTACTAATCAACAACACCAATCCCAAAACAGGGCAGGTGACCAGTCAACCGTTACTCGAAACTCAGGCCAACGCCAGCGCCAAAGAAATTGCCAAAGCACTCAGCCAGCGTCCGGGCATTCAAGCCAGCGCCCGTACCATTTTAGAGCTGAGTAACTTTAGCGCAGACGCCAACCCGTTTTTACCAATGGGCGTCAGCATTAATGGCATAGTGCTAACGGACGAAATGGGCCCCAACCAAAGCAAATACGCCCCGGGTTACCCAGAAGATGTGCCTAACCCTATGACGGCTAACTTCTTGGCCGACCGTATTAACGCCAATTACCAATTCCGCGATATGGGCATAGTCGCCCGAAGCGATGGTGAGAGCGTCACCATCATTGCTCTCGATGGTGAAAACCTCGACCTAGAATTTAGCGGCGATATGGGCGCTAGCGTTAATGTCGGTAACGGCCAAGATATTATTTTGCGCGAAACCGCTAACGCTACTTTCCTGCCATTAAACGAATTCGATGGTTACGATTTTAGCGAAAACGGCCCTTACACTTACGAGTTTGATATTCCTGGCCAAGGCACTTTTAGCATTCAGCTGAGCGAAAACTACGCCAGCGGTACAGATGTTATTAACGGCATCAGAGCACAACTGCAAAACGCCGGTTTTGCCGCCAACGGCCAACTGGACATCAGCATCAGCGAACGCGGCACCATCAGCTTTAAAGAAAGCATGAGCATTAACGGCATGGGCATGTCTGGTTCCAATAAAACCACCATGGGTGGCCAGCTAAAAGTCATCACTGACGCGGGCTACAGCCTAGGCATAGCGCCCCCGGGAAATAACCTCTTTCCAACGAAACCCGTAGGCGAACCCATACACTTTGGTTTTGAAGTGAAAATAGATGGCGTAGTCCAAAAGGGCGACAGCTTCACCCTCGACTATAACCAAGACGGCACTTCCGACAGCCGCAATGGCGGCATGTTGGCCGCATTACAAAGCCAAAACACGCTTAACAAAAACGCTAACTACACAGACACTTACGGCATGATGGTCGAACGCGTCGGCTCAATTACCAACCGTGCCCAAATAAGTCGGGAATCAACCGAAATACTGCTTAACCACTCACAAAATACGGTGGCCAGTTTAGCCGGTGTCAACCTTGACGAAGAAGCCGCCGCACTTATTAAATTCGAACTGGCCTACAACGCCAGCGCTCAAATAATACAGGTGGCAAGATCAATTTTTGATACCTTAATTGCTACCTTTCGTTAGGAGATAAGCCATGCGTATCGCAACAACACAGCAACATAATATTGGCTTAAATGCCATCTTAAGAAACCAAGCTGAAGTCAGCAAAACTCAGCAACAAGTATCCTCTGGCCGTAAAGTACTGACACCGGCAGACGACCCTGTGGGCGCCACTAAAATATTGCAGATGCAACAAAGCATGGCCCTAAGCAGCCAGTACGTGCGCAACATGGACGCCGCCGACAACCGCTTGAAAACAGAAGAAGCTGCATTCCAAACCATCAGCGACCGCATTGCTCGCCTCAAAGAATTAACCATAGACGCCGGTAACGGTAGCTATACCCAAACCGACCGTCAGGCCGATGCCGCAGAAATTCACCAAATACAAGAACAGTTAGCTGACCTATTCAACACCAAAGACGCTGGTGGCGAATACATCTTTGCTGGTTTTAAGGGCGGCACCCCACCTTTTGTAAAACAACCGACCGGCCGTTACGACTACAAGGGTGACGAAGGCCAACGCAAGCTATCCATTGGCAACAGCACCCAAGTAGCCACCGGCGACAACGGCAAAAGACTGTTTGTAGATATTCCTGCTGCCAAAAACACCTTCACCGGTACTGTTAGCTCAAAAAACCGTGGCGACCTACAAGTAAACCCCGGCTTTGTAGTGGATGAAGAAAAATACGCTAAATACTATCCCAATGATTTAGTCATTACCTTTAATCCAGAAAGCGCCATTAACCCAAGCGCTGGCAACTTTACCGTACGCAGCATCTCCGATGGCCGCGTGATTGATGGCATGGAAAACGTCGAATACAGCCCAGGCAGCAACATACAGGTTGCCGGCATGTCCATTAACATCAGCGGTGGAGCCGAAGCGGGCGACCAAGTGTTTGTAAAAACCGCCCCTAAACAAAGCATCACCGACACCATCTTCCGCCTCACCGACGGCCTTAACCGCCTTGGCGACAACCCCGAAGATGCGCAAACCCTAAAAATACTCATTGCCGACACCCTTACCAACCTCACTAACGCCGAAGCCAGCTTATCTTCAGTACGCAGTGAACTCGGTGCGCGCATGAACATAATCGAAAATACCAGAAACCTCGCCGCAGATGTAAAAGTAGTTAACTCCGAAATACTCTCCAAGCTACAAGACGTCGACCACGCCGAAGCTATCAGCCGCCTGTCACTGCAAACCTACCTTTTAGAGGCAGCCCAACAGAGTTACACCAAAATCTCACGCTTATCACTATTCAACACCATGTAAAACACCAAAATGTAAGTCGGCTATTAGGCCGACAAAACCACTAATTTAAATCCTACGGGAAGCTTATGTCTTGACTAAAGTGCAGCTGCACAAGATAGAACTGGCACAGTGTTGATGAATGTGTTGCTTGGATGTTATGGAGGCTTTGATGGCTTGTGTAAATAACTACTGTACAGAAAACTACTGTACAACTTAGTACATTGTCACCTTGCCTCACACCACCATCCACCTAAAGTTTATTCAAAACCTGCCGATAACTCTTTAAAGCAAGCTATACTTGCATGAATGTTTTTAACGGGGTGAATTATGGCTACTCTTGAATCTCTCGGTCTTGGTTCGGGCGTCCTTAGCTCAGATTTAATCGACAAAATTATTACCGCTGAGCGTTCGTCTGTAGACTTACGTTTAGACCGTCGTGAAGAACTGGCTGAAGCCAGGATCACTGCCTACGGTGAGATTAAGTCTAAGATGGCCCAGATTCAGGCCGCCGCCATCACTCTGTCGAGCCCCACCTTAACCGGTGCAACCAAAGTTACCTCTTCCGATGAAAGTATTTTAACCGCGACTGGTTCCGCCGCCGCCGACCCAGGTAACTATAACGTCGAAGTATTAAACGTGGCTAAATCCCACTCTTTGGCCACAGGTGCTTACAGTGGTTTCGATGAGGTTGTCGGCTCGGGTAAGCTAGTATTTAACTTTGGTAAACTAACCTACGACGGCAGCGGTAACGTTACCGGTCAAGATCCTAATATCAAAGCCCCCAGTAAAACACTGGTAATAGACAGCTCTAATAATACGTTGTCGGGTATTCGTGACGCCATTAATAACGCCAAAATGGGCGTTAATGCCACCATTGTTAACGACGGTACCGGTTACCGTTTACAAATAGTCAGTGCCGAAACAGGCGAAGAAAACGCCATGACCATTAGCGCCCAAGACGCCGTTGGCTTTCCTGCCAGCAGTGGCTTAGCGGCTTTGGCTTTCAATGAAAACTGATTACTCGTGCCAGTAACGAAATTGAAGAAGTGATCAAAGGTGTTACCTTAAATTTAAACAGCGCTAGCGCCAGTCAAAACATCCGTATTAACGTCAGCGCCGATGCCGAACTTTTAACAGAAACCATACAGGGCTTTGTTACTGCCTATAACGAATTAAAAGAATTTGTTGATGATTTATCTAAATTCGATACCAAAAACCAAGTGGGTGGTTTATTGATGGGAGACTCTGCCGTGCGCGGCATGATGGAACAATTACGTTCTATGATCAGTCAGCCTATTGTTGGCTTAAATGGTAAGTTTCAGGCGTTAACCGAGCTGGGTATTAACACCAATAAAGACAACAAATACTTGTTAGATTTTAATGTCAGCAAGTTAGAAAAAGCCTTAAATGAAAGCCGTTCCGATGTTGTCGGTTTGTTATCTAAGACCGGTAATGCCAGCGACGCTCAAATTCAGTACATGAACGACTCGGTGAATACTAAGCCCGGCCAGTACGATGTTAACATTACTCAACTTGCTACTCAGGCCAAGTACCAAGGCGGTTCGTTGTCTTTGCCTGTGGATCTTGATTCCAGCAACAACAAGTTCACTATTAACGTGAACGGAGTCAGCGCCGACGTCGAGTTAAAGCAGGGCAGTTACAGCACAGGCGAAGATTTAGCTAAGCAAATTGCTATGCAAATTAACAGTGCTGAAAGCCTGCAAAAAAACAACCATACAGTGTCTGTAAGCTACGATGCCGCTAACAATCGCTTTGAGGTAACTTCTAATGCTTATGGCAGTAAATCACAGATTGCCTTTACCAACGTAAATTCTAATACTGCTAACACATTAGGCTTTAGCGCTACTGGCAGCGGTACTTACCAGGGCGTTGGTTTAAAAACACTGAATGCCGAAACCTTTGCCGGTAAGGGTGCACATACCTTGCCCGGTGGTGTTGGCGTAGACAAAAGCCAAGGCATTAACTTTGCTGCCAATAACGCTACCTTTTCGTTAAATATAGATAGCTTAGGGCCAGTTCAAGTAACGGTTAATCAAAACGCCCAGTCAACCGACTTAAACGGCGATGGCGTCTACGACCGTAAAGATACCTTACAAGCTATTCAAAGCGCTGTAGATGACACCAGTTTGAACGGTGTAGTTACCGCCAGTTTTGATAACAACGGCCATTTAATCTTCACCACCAACGCTGTGGGTGCAAATAAGAGTATTGAAATTACTCAAGTAGGCAGCAGCAGTACGGATGACCTATTAGGCTTACAAGCTACCCAAGGCGTACAAACTAACGGCGCTGCTGCAGGTTTAGTGCTGGGCAGTGACGTCGAATTTAAAGTACAGGTAGACGGTTTAGAGTCGGCGACTAAGGTCAACGTGCCTGAAGGTACTTATGCTACAGGCGCAGAATTAGCTACAGCTATTCAAAATGCCTTAGCAGATACTCTAACTAACGATGCTACTTTCACAAACACGGTTACCGGTGCCAGTACCGCTACGGGCAGCCGTGATATTTCTGCAGTCGATTTTAGCGCCAACAACGCTGGCTTTCGCTTAAATGTGGGCGGTGTAGAGAAAGAGGTGTTAGTCAACTTGGGTACGGGCGTCTCCGGTATTCAGGCGGCTTTGAACACGGCCTTTGGTGTTGGCAAAGTGACGGCCAGCTTAGAAGGCACTGGCTTAAAAATGACCACAGCGGCGACTGGTCATGAGCAATACATTGAAGTAAGCAGTGACGGCCGTGGCGCACAAAGCTCTGCCTTCGCTAATATTTCTAACGGTATTGATTTTAGTGGTGCTAACAACGCCACCTTTAACCTAACTGTTGATGGTGTGGTGCTTGCCGTTGACGTAAGTGGCGACGGTACCACCGGTGCTGACGATGCCAGTTCTAACTTAAATGTTATTCAGCAAGCCATAGACAGCGCTTTAACTAACAGTGGTAAGTTTGCAGCTGGCGATGTAGTCGCCAAAGTAAACGACAATAACCAAGTGTATTTTGAAACCTTAAGTAAAGACGGCGTTAAAACCGCTGGCACCTTTGGTTCAAACGCCAGTATTGAAATAAGCAACATTAGTGGTAACACCTTGTTAGGTTTAACGGCTGAAAGTAAGACCGGCGGTTACGATACTCTGGGTTTAAAAACCAACGAGCGTACCTTCGGTTACGACTTAACCCCTCAGGTTGAGTACCAGTACGATGCCAACAGTGATGTCGGCTCATTTAAAATTAACATTGGTGGTAACGGCACTAAAGTGGGCTTTACTGAGTTAGACAGCAGCGCTATCTCTTTCTTAGGCTTGCAAGACGCCAGTGTGTATCAGCCTAAAATTGCCCAAGGCCAAGATGTAAAAGGCACCATAGACGGTGTTGAAGCCAAAGGCGAAGGCCAGTTCTTACGTGCTCAAGACGGTAACAGCAAGGCCAGTAACGGTTTTTACATTGGTAATACCGCTACCGACTTCTCTACCGCTGTGACCATTAATAACAGCAACAACAAATTCAAAATATCCATTGATGGTGTTGAAGCCGAAGTCACTCTAGCCAACGGTGCTTATAACTCAGGCACAACCTTGGCCACTGCTTTAGAAAAAGCCATTAACGATACCGCTGAATTTAAGGCCAAAAACTTGGCCGTTAAGGTCGATTTTACTACCGATGAAAATGCTTTTTCATTCAATAAGTTTGGCATTATCTCGGCTTCTACAGGTGCTACTTCAGAAGTAAAAATTACCGAAGCCAGCCAAGGTGTTACTGATGTCTTTGGTTTTATCTTGGGCCGTGGTGACGGTGAAGCAGGTAAAGCACAGCAGGGCGAGCAAAGCGGTGCTTCTGGTATTCGTTTAAGAGTGACTGGTGGCGCCTTAGGCAGCCGTGGTACGGTTGGTTTTGTGTCGGGTTTTGGTGACCAGCTGGCTTAGACCGCGAACTTGAGAACGTTGCCAATGAGCGCACACGCTTGAATGAGCGTATGGAAGCGCAAGAAACTAGGCTGAAAGCCTCGTTCTTATACAACGACGCTATGATTGCCAGACTTAACAGCACCTTAGACTTCGTTAAAATGCAGTTTGAGTCGATGAGCAATTCAAAGAAGAGATAAGTACGGTTGCTAAGTGGTAGGAGCAACACTGAATTTAACGGTTGTCATTTGTAACAGCTCATTACAGATGACAAGAATTGTCACTTGATTTTCGTTTTAACCGCAAAAACTTGTAAATATTCTATTTGCACTGGCCAAAAGTCGACTTATATACCACACTAACTTCTGTTACAAAGGGCCTAGCGAATAGCTAAAGTTGCAACAAATGGAGGTTGAGATGACGACACAAGAACAAGAAAGGATTCGCATGCATCATAAGTCTTTAGTGGAGCACTTTGTTCGACTGTCTTGGAACAGTGGCAAATACAACCTACTCAAGCAGCTTGCCACCTCAGACTTCGTTTGCCATCAAAACAACTTAAATGGCTTTTTCGATATCGACAGTTTTATAGAATACGTCAAAGAAATCCGCATCGCAGTCCCCGATCTAACCATCACCATAGAAGAGCTTGTTGCCGAAGGTAATAAAGCATTCAGCATGGCTACCTTTAGTGGTACTTTTGAAAAAGAAGCATTTGGCCGCCAGCCCAACAACTGCGTAATGAGCTTCAGCTGCATGAGCGTCTGGGAATTTCGCCGTGGCAAAGTACTGACTCAAAACACCATCGTTGATATGGCCGCATTACGCAGCCAAGTAAATGAACCGGCTGATTTTAAAATCAAAGCCAGTACGGGCGGTTAATAGTTAACTTATTGCTTTAAGCAGATATTGCTTTGTGTCTAAAGATAGGCAGCTTAGCCTACTTACTACCCAGTTTCTTTAATTTGCAACCACGCTTATTTTTTCGTGCCCCCACAAAAATAAATCACTCGATTTTCTTTAAGCTCACAGCGCTAGCCCTAAATCTTAATATTCTGTAAAATACGATCCCTTTTATTTATCTTACCTTTAACTCTCGACAGGCCATTATTTTGGAAATCAACCCAATTGTAGAAACGATTAAAGATCTTAACGCCCGTACTGAGGTACTTAGGGGGTATCTTTGACTATGCCAATAAGGTTGAACGCTTAGAAGAGGTTGAGCACGAGCTGGCACAGGCTGACGTTTGGGAAAATCCAGAGCGCGCGCAAGAGTTAGGTAAAGAACGTTCGGCCTTAGAATTAGTGGTTAAAACCATTGATAATTTAACCAATGGTTTGGCCGACAATAAAGACTTGCTAGATATGGCCGTTGAAGAAGACGACCAAGACACAGTAGAAGACGTTAGAGAAGAATTAGCGGCGCTACAAAAAGAATTAGAAGTGTTAGAGTTCCGTCGTATGTTTTCCGGCGAGATGGACCCGAACAGCTGTTATTTAGAAATTCAGTCTGGTTCTGGCGGTACAGAAGCGCAAGACTGGGCCAGCATGTTGTTACGAATGTATTTGCGCTGGATAGAAGACCAAGGCTTTAAAGCAGAATTGATGGAAGTGACTGATGGTGATGTTGCAGGCGTTAAAGGTGCCACCATTCATGTAATAGGCGAATACGCTTATGGTTGGTTACGTACAGAAACTGGCGTGCATCGCTTGGTGCGTAAAAGCCCGTTTGATTCTGGTAATCGTCGTCATACCTCTTTTACATCGGTGTTTGTGTCACCAGAAATTGATGACGATATAGAAGTGGATATTAACCCAGCCGACTTACGCATAGACGTGTACCGTGCTTCGGGTGCGGGTGGCCAGCACGTTAACCGTACAGAATCAGCCGTGCGTATTACTCACGTACCAACTGGTACAGTAACTCAGTGCCAGAATGACCGCTCGCAGCACCGTAACAAAGACCAAGCCATGCGCCAGCTTAAAGCTAAGTTGTATGAGTTAGAGGTGCAAAAGCGCAGTGCTGAATCGCAAGTGCTGGAAGATTCCAAGTCTGATATCGGTTGGGGTAGTCAAATTCGTTCTTATGTATTAGACGACTCTCGTATTAAAGACTTACGTACCGGCGTGGAAACACACAACACTCAAGCGGTGTTGGATGGCGACTTAAACCAATTTATAGAAGCAAGCCTGAAAAAAGGGCTTTAGTTTATTGCTAAAAATTTAAATTAATCCGTATTCCATATGAGCCATGGAATTGAACAACCTTATTATAGAAGTTAGAACATTATGACTGAGCAAAACACCACCGACATTATTGATGAAAACAAACTCATTGCCGAGCGTCGTGCCAAACTAGAAAAGCTGCGTGAAGGCAGCGACTCTAATGGTCACCCTAACCGTTTTCGTCGTACTCATGTAGCCGCTGATTTAAAAGCCGCTCATGGCGAAAAAAGCCAAGAAGAGTTGGTGGAACAAAAGCTAGTGGTCAGCATGGCTGGTCGTGCCATGCGCCGTGGTGGTCCTTTTGTTGGTATTCAAGATTCTACTGAAAGCATTCAGTTTTACTTCCCTAAGAGCTTGCAAAAAGAGAGCAAGTTCTGGGAGCTGTTAGACATTGGCGATATCGTTGCTGTCACCGGCGAACTGCATAAGTCGGGCAAAGGCGAGCTGTACGTTAATGTACAAAACATAGATGACTTTGAAATTCTAACCAAGTCTTTGCGCCCACTACCAGACAAATTTCACGGCCTTGCTGACCAAGAATTAAAATATCGTCAGCGTTATGTTGACCTTATTATCAACGAAGAAACTCGTAAAACCTTTGCCATTCGTTCTGCCATTATTAGTGGTATGCGTAATTTTTTAACTAATAAAGGTTTTATCGAAGTTGAAACGCCCATGCTGCACATCATTCCAGGTGGCGCTTCAGCAAAACCGTTTGAAACTCACCACAACGCTTTAGATATTGATATGTTTTTACGTATTGCTCCAGAGCTTTACTTGAAGCGTTTGATTGTCGGTGGTTTTGATCGTGTCTTTGAAATTAACCGTAACTTCCGTAACGAAGGGTTAAGTACTCGTCATAACCCGGAATTCACTATGATTGAGTTCTATCAGGCTTACGCTGATTACAACGACCTAATGGACCTTACCGAAGAAATGCTGCGTTACTTAGCACAAACCGTGCTAGGGAAAACTACGCTTGAATACGGTGATTCTACTTATGATCTTGCTCAGCCGTTTGCGCGTATCAGCATGGTGGATGCCGTATTAAAGTATAACCCTGAAATGAGCGAAGCCGTTCTACGTGACCCAGAAAACAACATGGAAACCCTAAAAGAATACGCCAAAAGCGTGGGTGTTCATCTTGGACCAAAAGAAGCAGGCTGGGGCGCTGGTAAGCTAATCTGTGAAATCTTTGAAGAGACCGCAGAAAGCAAATTAGACCAACCGACCTTTATTACCGAATACCCTTGGGAAGTATCACCACTGGCACGTCGTAATGACGCCAACCCCTTTGTAACCGACCGCTTTGAATTCTTTGTAGGTGGCCGTGAATTAGCTAATGGCTTCTCCGAGCTTAACGACGCCGAAGACCAAGCAGAACGCTTCAGCAAACAAGTTGAAGAAATGGAAGCCGGTGACGACGAAGCCATGCACTACGACGAAGACTACATCCAAGCGCTTGAATACGGCATGCCACCCACCGCCGGAGAAGGTATCGGCATTGACCGTTTAGTGATGCTATTCACCAACAGTCACACCATTAAAGACGTGATTTTATTCCCACACATGAAACCGCTGGCTTAATAATGTTGAATGTTGAATGTTGAATGTTGAATGTTGAATGTTGAATGTTGAATGTTGAATGTTGAATGTTGAATGTTGAATGTTGAATGTTGAA
>SMEQ01000928.1_pt1 | contig 17983 bp, 15 predicted proteins | sample 2456281 | NCBI WGS metagenome assembly SMEQ01 (sample SAMN10132596, study PRJNA489261) | soil metagenome | isolation source: day1 antibiotic-loamy sand soil ammended with raw manure from dairy cow... | place: USA | collected 2015-04-01
GCAGGCAAACGATACAATAGGGAAACTTTGGAAGTACGTTTTAAAGGAAAGTCGATAGCCGATGTATTAGACATGACCATTAATGCGGCAGTAGACTTCTTCGAGAATGTTCCGTCTATATTAATTAAGATAAAGATGTTGCAGGAAGTAGGATTGGGATATATCCGTTTGGGTCAAGCATCCACTACCCTTTCTGGCGGAGAGTCACAACGCATAAAGTTGGCATCGGAGTTGGCAAAACGGGACACAGGACAAACGCTTTATGTATTGGATGAACCAACAACTGGTTTGCACTTCGAGGATATAAGAGTATTGCTAAATGTGATAAATAAAATTGTGGACAAAGGCAACACAGTTATCATTATTGAGCACAATATAGATATCATCAAATGTGCCGACTATATAATTGACTTAGGTCCCGAAGGTGGTAGAGCCGGAGGTAAAATATTGGTGACAGGTACACCCGAAGAAGTTATAAAGAATTCGAAAAGCGACACTGCAAAATATTTGAAGAGAGAATTTAAAGAGACCAAAGAAAATAAAAAAGCCAATAAAGCCACAGCATAAGACACTTGTAGAGTTTAAAACTAATTACAACTGTTAAACTATTGGTAGATGTGAACAATCAAATCAATCTTGCGTTTAGGTAGTAGAAACATCTAATAAAGAATTAATATAAATAAGCATGGCTAAAACAGCATTAAAAGGAAATCCAGTAGAAACAAGTGGTTCACTTCCAAAAGTGGGAGATAAAGCACCTGATTTCACATTGGTAAACTCTAGTCTTGAAGAAGTAAAATTATCAGACTATAAAGGTAAAACTGTAGTATTAAACATATTTCCTAGTTTAGACACTGGAGTGTGTGCAGCATCAGTAAGAAAATTTAATGAGAAGGCTGGCTCAAAAGACAATACAGTTGTCTTGGGCATATCTTCTGACTTACCCTTTGCAGCAGGTCGTTTCTGCAGCATGGAGGGAATAAAAAATACAGTGGCTCTTTCTGTCTTTAGAGATGACGATTTTGCAAAAGACTATGGTGTACTATTAGTAGATGGACCTATGAAAGGCTTAACAGCTCGTGCTGTAGTAATTGTAAACCCTGAGGGGAAAGTAATATACAACCAACTGGTTCCGGAAATTACCGAAGAACCAGACTATAATTCTGCAATCGACTCGATAGTGTAGTTTGTTTCATGAAGATTGTGTTAACAGCTTTTACATCAAATACTTCAAACAAAAACTCGCTCAAATGTGTTAATATGGATAGACAATTATTTAGCACTTTTATATGCAGGAAAAAACTATTCAACACAGAAGAAAAAAAGTTTCTCTTAAATCATTGTGGACCATTCTTAAGAAGACTGCCCAAGGATTTAGCGATGACAAAGTGACACGCTTGAGCGCTGCACTATCTTACGCCACTATCTTCTCTTTTGCTCCTTTTATACTCGTTATAATTACAATTGGTGCTTTCTTCACTCAGGATGTTGAGCGGGAAGTGTTTGGAGAACTTGGTATGTTTTTAGGAGCCGATGTGGCTCAGACTCTTCAAGATGTAGTTCACAATGCACAAGTTGCCAATACTTCAACCCTTTCTACAATAATAGGCATTGGAGTAATTCTATTTAGTGCAACCACTATATTCACCTCTATACAAGAATCGCTCAACACCATTTGGGGCATCAGACCCAAACCAAAAAAGGGTTGGCTAAAGCTAATCAAAAATAGATTGCTTTCATTTTCAGTCATTATCGCTTTGGGGTTTATTCTTTTAGTTACGATGAGCACAAGCTCTATTATTGGTTTACTCAACGATAGATTGATGGCATATCTACCAGATGTAACTGTCATCCTTTTTAAAGTAACGGGTATAATTTTAAATATTGCTGTAACAGTTTCAATATTTCTATTGATATTTAAAGTGCTGCCCGACGCTAAAATAAAATTTAGAGATGTTACCATTGGTGCATTTGTTACCACTGCACTCTTTCTTATTGGTCAATATGCGATATCTATCTATTTAAGCACCAGCAAAATTGCCAGCTTATATGGTGCAGCAGCCTCAGTTCTTTTACTTTTGGTGTGGGTGTATTATTCGGCCACCATTGTTTATATTGGTGCAGAGTTTACCAAAGCATGGGCCAACGAATTAGGAAGCAAGATATACCCTGACGAGTATGCAGTATCTACTCGGACTATTGAGATACATGAAGATGGACCCGTTAACAATGGTAATAAACAAGAGATAGACAAATCAACAGACAAACCTCATCTTGGAGATGAGAATAACAATAACAACAGTAATAATTACTAACATTTTAAACTTAACTTTTTATGAAGAAAATAATTGGAATAATCCTTATTGTAGCAGCCCTATTTCTTGGGTATTTAGGTGTTAATCAAGTGCAAGAAAGCGCCAACTCAGTAGAAGTATTGGGAGTAGAACTAAGTGCTGAAGACAAAGGTGGCAAAGAAACAGGATATATTGAATTGGGATTGGCCGTTGTAGCATTAGTTGGTGGTATTTATCTTGTAAGCAAAAAAGAAAGATAGATTTACCCTATCGCAATAGCATCTAAACAATAAACAGATTCAGAGACGCATCTTATTTGCTCTGAATCTGTTTGTGTTTTAAAGAGCAAGGTCTATCTTACTTTATTTTGAAAGCTATCGAATTGTTTCAATATTTATTGTTTTATAGCGATAAACGATACAAAGTGTCAGCTTTTTACCCTTAACTGTGTGAAAAAGCACTATTTGCTCGAACGTTAGACCCTTTTCTTCGAGAAAAAGCACTATTTGTTGTCACGTTAGACCCTTTTTCACGAAAAAAAGCACTATTTGTGCGAACGTTATACCCTTTTTGGCCTGAAAAAGCACTAAATGTGTCTGCTTTATACCCTTTTCTGCGAGGAAAAGGGTATAAAGCACGCACTCCAATCACTAAAAGCAATAAAACCTGCACACTAATAAACAATGAATCTCTCCTTTTTTCTAAAAGGTTTGACTAAACCCTGTTTACTAACTTACTTTTTATTATTTTTGTAATAGTCAAGCACAATAATATTATAAACAGCGAATTAAATATATATGCTTCAACCGGATTGAAGCATCTGAAACATGGCAAAAAAGAAGAAAGTTATAAAAAAGAGGAAACCAGCAAACCGAAATAAGTCAAAGAAGAACGGATTTGTCAATTTTTTCAAGAGCGAACGTACCCATTTCCTATTTGGTGTAGTGATAGCTTTTGTAGGTTTGTTTATTTTTCTGAGCATGATTTCCTTTCTCTTCACAGGGGGAGCAGATCAGAGCAAGGTGATAAATAAGACCTATTTCGAAATTACAAGAGATTCAGCAATTACAATTGATAACTGGACTGGTGCTTTAGGGGCAATTATTTCTGAAAAGATGATTAACAACTGGTTTGGCATCTTCTCACTTCTCATTCCTCTGTTTGTCATTCTTCTTGGGCTCAGATGGATGAAAGTATGGATAGGCTCTGTCACCAAATCGTTTATCTTTATCACACTGGCCATAATCTTTGGTTCTATCTCCATAGCGTTTATTAGCAAGTTATTCCCTGAAAGCTTTATTGTGTGGGGAGGTAAACACGGCAATTCTATTGAATATATTCTCGAGAGTAGTATTGGTTGGCCTGGTATTATATTGCTTATCGTACTGTTTGCTATTATATTGGTGGTGCTTTACAAACGGTCGTCGATGTTCAAAATTCAGAGTACCTTGAGCAAAGGTATTCAGCGCATGAATAGCAGTAATGGTGCAGAAAGCGAAGATAAAAACGATGAGGACGATACAACGGAGTTTACGGTTGAAACTACTTATGAACAAGAAGAACCCAAAAGCCCGAGTAAAATAAAAAAAATGTTTGGCTTTCTTTCACGCAAGAATCCTTCGCAAGAAATTGAAGACGAAAATGAGAATATAGATGAGAGGCCAGCTAATGACAAAACGACTGCCGCAAAAAAAATTCCATCGCACTGGAAGCCTGCTTTAGAAAGTAGCACTCCCGTAGAAGAGGAGAGCGGAGACTTTGAGGTGATTGTACCCGACGAAGAAGAAATGCTTCCCTTAGAAGAGAGTGCAACAAAAACATCCACTCCTATCCTTACGGACAAAGGTGAACTGGTGGACGAAGAGACTGGCGAAATATTAGAAGACTTTGACCCCAAGAAGGACCTATCTTCATTTGAATTTCCATCTATGGATTTGCTCAAGACCTATAGTGTAGGCAACAAAGAGGTGGATATGAAAGAGCAAACCGAAAACAAAGACAAGATTATTCGCACGCTCAAAAACTACGGCGTAGAGATAACATCGATAAAAGCCACAGTGGGCCCCACCCTCACTCTATACGAGATAATACCGCAAGCGGGAGTCCGCATTTCTCGCATTCGCAACCTCGAAGACGATATTGCATTGAGCCTTTCGGCTTTGGGCATTCGTATTATTGCACCCATGCCTGGCAAAGGAACTATCGGCATAGAGGTGCCAAACAAAGACCCACAAATAGTTTCAATGCAATCTGTCATTGCTTCCAAACGATTTAAAGAGTGCGATTATGATTTGCCAGTGGCATTGGGTCGCACCATTACCAACGATATTTTCATGTTTGATTTGTGCAAAATGCCTCACCTTTTGGTGGCAGGTGCTACTGGACAAGGAAAGTCGGTTGGCCTCAATGCAATCATCACATCGTTACTCTATAAAAAGCATCCTTCCGAAATGAAGATGGTGTTGATTGACCCAAAAATGGTAGAGTTCAATATTTACTCCACCATAGAGAAGCACTATTTGGCCAAACTCCCCGATTCGGACAAAGCAATTATAACTGATGTCACGCAAGTGACTCAAACGCTGAACTCTCTTACCAAGGAGATGGACGACCGCTATGAATTACTGATGCAGGCCCATGTTAGAAACATTAAAGAGTACAACAACAAGTTTGTGAAACGCCGCCTCAATCCCAACAAAGGACACAGATATCTCCCCTACATAGTAGTTGTAATTGATGAGTATGGCGACCTCATTATGACTGCAGGAAAAGAAATAGAAATGCCCATTGCTCGTATTGCACAAAAAGCACGGGCTGTAGGTATTCACATGGTTATTGCAACACAAAGACCTACCACAAATATTATTACAGGAACTATCAAGGCAAACTTCCCCGCGCGAATGGCATTTAGGGTAACGTCCAATATTGACTCGCGCACCATATTAGATATGGGAGGCGCGAATCAATTGATTGGCCGTGGCGATATGCTATTTTCACAAGGTAGCGATTTGATACGCATTCAGTGTGCCTTTGTTGACACCCCTGAAGTGGAAGGAATTGCTCAATACATCGGTAAGCAAAGAGGTTACGAATCTGCTTTCCAATTGCCCGAATATGTGATTGAGAGTGAGAAAACTCCAGGCACAGTGGACATGAATGAGCGTGACGCTCTGTTTGACGAAGCGGCTCGACTGATTGTGGTGCATCAACAAGGATCTACGTCACTGATACAACGTAAATTCTCGGTTGGTTACAACAGAGCCGGTCGCATAATGGATACTTTGGAAGCAACCGGAATTGTTGGCCCTGCACAGGGTAGTAAACCACGTGAAGTGTATATTGCCGATGAATACTCATTGGAAAAGATATTGAGTACACTTGATTAAACTGTAAAGAAAATTCATGAATTTTCTCTACAACCCAGAAATTTAAACCATCACACCCTTAATCTGTCCAAGAGGATACAACAATATAAACAATATAACAATGAAAACAATCCGTTCAATCATACTCACCCTATCCTTTATATTGGTTTCTGCAGCATCTTTTGCACAAAGCTCTACTGAATCGAAAATAATATTGGACAAAGCAAGTCAGCTCTTCGAGCAATCGGAAGGAGTGAAGCTTTCTTTCACTCTTTCTCCCGACAATCCCAATGGCGGAGCTTTCGAACCACAAGAAGGGGTTGCATTTGTGAAAGGCAATAAGTTTAAATTAGACATGCCCTACTCTACCACATGGTTTGATGGTATCACCCAATGGGTGTTGCTTAATGATGCCAACGAGGTGAATATAAGTAACCCAACTCCACAAGAGTTAGTTAGCATTAGCCCATTGGGCTTACTCAACATGTATAAAACAGAATATGTGTTGAAAAAACCTACTCAGCGCAATTATAACGGTAAGACAATTACCGAAATCGAAATGACTCCTATCAAGAAATCGCAAGACTTCATGAACTTGACTATTTCTCTTGACAACAAAACCAACAGTGTGGTGATGATTAGGTTTACCACCAGAGATGGCAATAAGAACAAGCTAACCATTTCTAATTACAACAGCAACAATAAGTTTACAAATGATTTGTTTCGATTTAATAAAAGCAATCATCCTGGAGTCGAAATTATAGATCTGAGATAATCAACTCTATCAACCAACCTATAGATAAAAATTATACCGTTTTTATAGTTTGATTTTTCAGCGTATCTTTGTATCAAAATAAAACAAGAAGCTTTTTTCGCTACACAACGAAATAGCTTTTATAAAACATATACCCACTTATGACAAAAAGAGTTAGATGTCTGATCATTGGATCAGGTCCAGCAGGCTATACAGCCGCGATTTATGCAGCACGTGCGAATTTAAGTCCAGTATTATACGAAGGAATGCAGCCAGGAGGACAGTTGACAACAACAACGGAAGTTGAAAACTACCCAGGCTATCCAGAAGGAGTTACCGGAACAGAAATGATGGATGATTTCAAGAAGCAAGCCGAGCGTTATGGCACACAAGTAGTGAGAGGAAGAGCAACATCGGTTGACTTCTCTACAAGCCCCAAAAAAGTTACTATTGACAACGAAGAGGTGATAGAAGCCGACACAGTAATCATTAGCACAGGAGCTACAGCAAAATACTTGGGCATACCCGACGAAACAAAATATTCGGGCATGGGTGTATCTGCTTGTGCTACTTGCGATGGATTCTTCTACAGAAACAAAACTGTTGCAGTAGTTGGTGGTGGAGACACTGCTTGTGAGGAAGCAACCTACTTGTCAGGATTGGCATCAAAGGTGTACATGATTGTGAGAAAAGACTATTTAAGAGCTTCTCAAATTATGCAAGAGCGTGTGATGAAGAACCCAAAAATTGAAATCTTGTTTGAGCACAATACGCTTGGACTATTTGGAGAAAATGGTGTTGAAGGTGCACACTTAGTGAAAAAGATGGGCGAAGAGGGCGAAGAGAAAGTAGACATCAAAATTGATGGTTTCTTCTTGGCTATTGGACATCACCCCAACACAGATATCTTTAAAGGTCAATTGGAAATGGACAACGAAGGCTATATCAACACACAGTTCCCCACTACATTTACATCAGTTGAAGGTGTGTATGCGGCAGGCGACGTTGCCGACTCACTTTATCGTCAGGCTATTACATCGGCTGGAACAGGTTGTCGTGCAGCAATGGATGCTGAAAGATATCTTTCGGAACACAATTTGTAAATGCAACTCATCCCTCTCTATTTGAAGAGATGATTATAGAAAAAAACAAAACCGCTCTTTTACTTAAAGGAGCGGTTTTTTTGTTACTTTCGGAAGTGTGAGTAATCGTCTTAAATTAACTTTTTGGCTAATCAGGGATTAGAAAAACGGTTTTATTAGACTTAACACAAAAAAATGAGAAAGATAAAAAAATAGATAATTCCACTTGTATGTTGCGATAATGGAAAAAGAATGTACTTTTGATATATCTTAAATGCTACAATAAATTTTCAATAGAGAAAGAAGCAGGGCTACGAAAAATTAAACTGTGATTTAAAATAACAGACTCTCTCTCAACTTAGCTTCCTATGAATATAAATAATCACCGTTTTATATTTATCATTTTAATATCTGCACTGTTCATTTCCATAGCTTCTATTAGTAAAGCACAAGAAATGAACGATGAGTTTAAAAAGAAACTGAGACAATCGCTACTTAGTCCAGAAATGAACCATTCGCAACAGATATATCAGTCAGCTCAAAAGAATTTTCAACAAAGTTCAGATATTCTCACCGTTTCTCCTACAACAAAATTACCTACCAGATTGGACAGATTTCGAATAGTGCCTAAATTGGAAGACAAATTAATCCGCATCAATCTGAATGTTACAAACAGCACTCCAATCAATATGCGCCCAAACGGCTCAGTGAGCTTTGAGTTTGATGGAAGGCGGATGAACGCCCGATCAAATGCAGGTGAAATGGTAAAACCAAGCGGAATAGATTTAGATCCAGTGCGTGCATTTCAGGGATATAATGCAGCTAAGAGGCAAGAAAAGGTGAATAAAATAATTAAAGCTTATGGAATGGATTAAAGGTCGTGTAATAATAAATACAAAAAAAAAGATGCCTCATTCGAGACATCTTTTTTATATATTAGGTATAGTTTTCTATTTCAAAAAAATAGAATCAATTACTACAAGTTTTCGTTCACAGTGTGCCATTGGTCAACTGCTGGAAGAATACCCATCTCGATAACTTCGTCGCGCAATTTCACTAAGTGATTGTAGCTCTCTGTCAATGATTGTATTTCTTCTTCTGTACCTTTTACTGGAGCATAAGTTACACCATCTTTAGTAATAGAAGTTTCCATAGCCATCATAATGTGGTTGTAGTCGCCAGTGTTTACATAGCAACCTGAAGGCCAACGGAAAGCATCGCCACCCATTGCAGCACGTATCATTTCAACTGAAACGTATGAAGGGCTTTGGAAAGAAGAGCGTCCACGAAGTTTGATGATATTACCACCACCTTTTTTCACTCTTGATTTTAGATCTTCCCATTGTTCGTTGGTCAATTCTGGAGTACCAATAATGTCTGTTAATGGTTTGCCATCCACTTTTGCAGTTGAAGCAAAAACAGCCATCATCTCGCCATGACCACCGTAAGTACGTGTATTTGTAACTTCACTTTGTTTCAAACCGAAATGTTTTGCCAATTCGTTTTGCAAACGTGTGCTATCTAAAGCAGCCAATGTTGTTACTTGTGTTGGTTTCAAACCACCATGAATCAATGCTACCAATCCTGTAATATCAGCAGGGTTGAAAATAACAGTTAAGTGTTTTAGATCTGGGCAATAAGACTTGATGTCTTTACCAAGTTGTGCTGCAATTTCAGCGTTACCTTTCAAAAGGTCTTCGCGTGTCATACCATCTTTACGTGGTGCACCACCCGAAGAGATCATATATTTTGTATCGGTAAAAGCTTCCTCTACATTGGTTGTGTATGTAAAGCAAGGGCAAATGGATCGTATAGGCATACGTTAGGAGTTAAACGCATCATAGCTGCTGTTTGAACCATGTTTGAGCCAATCATACCGGCTGCGCCTACAATCGTTAATTTGTCGTTTGTCAAAAAATTCATAATAAATTTTATTTTATAGAGTTTATTTATCTTTCGCTTTAATCGACATCAAATTTACAAAATCTTCTCTACAATTACACAATAGAAACCTCCAATTAATCTAAAATTTTCGGATTAATGAAAAAACAGATCTGATGCAATCCAAAAACAGTAAGTGGTAAGTCAATGTCTCTTACAACTAACCTACCACTTACAGTTTATACCAATACTTAATGAGTGACGCTTTTACAGCAAGCTCCACGATACAGTGAGTCCAGCCATAACAATAGAAACCATGCTCATTAGCTTTATCAAGATATTGAGAGAAGGTCCAGAAGTATCTTTAAATGGATCGCCTACAGTGTCACCTACTACAGTTGCATTATGGGTATCGCTGCCTTTTCCTCCATAATTGTCCATCTCTACATATTTTTTAGCATTGTCCCAAGCTCCTCCAGCATTTGCCATAAATACAGCAAGAACAAAGCCCGAACCCAATCCTCCTGTCAATAGTCCCATCACACCTGCAACTCCTAAAAGTAGACCTACTCCTATAGGTATAGCAATGGCCAGTAGTGATGGAAGTAACATTTCGCGCTGAGCGCTTTTGGTAGATATCTCAACACAACGTGCATAATCGGGGGTGCCTGTTCCTTCCAAAATGCCCTTTATCTCTCTAAACTGTCTGCGAACTTCCTCTACCATCTCTTGTGCAGCTCTACCTACAGCGTTCATTGTGAGACCACAAAACAGGAAAGCCATCATTGAGCCTAAAAATACTCCCACAATAACTTTCGGATTCATAAGCGTTACTTGATAGTAATTCATAAAATCAGCAAAGTTAGCATCGGCTGTGTTCATGGTGTCTCCATCAGCAAAGGTGAGTACTTGTTGCCCCAATCGTATTAGTCCTATCTTAATCTCTTCTATATACGAAGCCAATAGTGCAAGACCTGTCAATGCAGCCGAACCTATAGCAAAGCCTTTTCCGGTAGCGGCTGTAGTGTTGCCCAATGAATCGAGAGCGTCAGTACGTTCTCTTACCTCTGCGCCTAAACCACACATTTCGGCATTTCCACCTGCATTGTCAGCAATGGGCCCATAAGCATCTGTAGCCAAGGTTATGCCAAGTGTTGATAACATACCCACTGCAGCAATACCTATTCCGTAAAGTCCCATACTAAGATTTGCACCACTTACTAAATTAAGTGTATCAAAATTGATGGCACACAAATAAGAGAAAGTGATGGCTAAAGAAATAGCTAATACAGGAATGAATGTAGATATCAAACCTGTGCCTATTCCGGATATTATAACTGTAGCTGGACCAGTTGCACCACTTCGAGCAATCTTTCTGGTAGGATTGTATGAGTGAGAAGTATAATACTCTGTTCCCTGACCTATTACAATACCTGCCAACAAACCTGAAATAACTGAAAAGGACAATCCCATCCAGTTTTCAAAACCCAATGTGTACAATATACCAAAAGTGGCTATTGCAATAAGAAAAGCACTCGTGTTTACTCCTCTATTGAGCGCACTCATCAGTTGCTTCATATTAGCATCGTCTTTGGTTTTCACCAAATAGATTCCTATTATTGAGAGAAACACTCCTACAGCAGCAATTATCATGGGAGCAAACACTGCATTCTTCTGCATTAAAGGGTTTGCGGCAAAAGCCGAAGCTCCCAAAGCTGCAGTTGCAAGGATAGAACCACAATACGACTCGTAAAGGTCTGCACCCATCCCAGCCACATCGCCCACATTGTCGCCCACATTGTCTGCAATAGTTGCAGGATTGCGCGGATCGTCTTCGGGAATTCCCGCCTCAACTTTTCCAACCAAATCGGCCCCAACGTCGGCAGCTTTTGTGTATATACCTCCACCAACACGGGCAAAAAGAGCTTGCGTGGAAGCTCCCATGCCAAATGTGAGCATGGTGGTAGTTATCATAATTAGTTTGTAAGAAGCATCACTACTATCAACAAAATAATCGAGAATGATATACCACACAGAAATATCCAAAAGGGCCAACCCTACAACAACAAGACCCATAACGGCTCCTGATCTAAATGCAAGCTGCAAACCTTTGTTGAGCGAATGGCGTGCAGCATTGGCTGTGCGAGCGGAAGCATAGGTAGCAGTTTTCATTCCGAAAAATCCTGCTAAACCAGAAAAGAAACCTCCTGACAGAAATGCAAATGGAACCCAATTGTTTTGCAAGCCAAAATAGGCCATTACTGCAAAGATTATTGCCATTACTACAAATACAATTGATACAACTTTGTATTGCTGTTTAAGATAAGACATAGCGCCATCGCGAACATGCTGAGCAATTTTTATCATCTGGCTTGTACCCTCGCTCTCCTTCATCATACTTCTGAAAAAATAAAGAGCAAATAACAGCGCTACTAACGATGCAATTGGAACTAAATAAAATAGATTCATACTATTAACATTTTGTATGGTTTATAGAACTCGATATTAATTTTACACAAATATGCAAATTCTTTTGTAAAAAACGAAACTAAATCTCATCTATTATATTTAATGCGCAGAATAAAAAGAAAAAGAGACCCTATAAGTAATTAATTTATTAATTTTGTAATAATAACGATACATCTTTATTTTATCCATTTTAAACCCTTACCCTCAAAGATATGAATAAAAATTTTTTCCTTAATGATGACAAAAACTCAAAGAACGTTCAGATAAAAAAGAACATTATCAATCATTTCATTAGTGAGGGTAATAATACTATCACAGAGCTATCTAAAGAGTTAGACCTGAGCATTCCCACCATTACAAAATTCATTAATGAATTGGCAGAGCAAGAATTGATAATGGAGTATGGCAAAGTGCAAACTTCTGGAGGAAGATATCCTATACTGTATGGATTGAAACCTGACTCTATCTATTTTATTGGCGCTGATATGAGCAGGCATCACTTGCACATTGCCTTAATGAATTTTAAAGGAGAAATTGTGGATTACCAAATGGGTATAAGATATGAATTTGAAAACACAACAGAATCTTTCGACATTCTTCATAAACATCTTCAAAACTATATAGACAATGTAAAGGTTCCTAAGGACCGTCTTTTTAATATCAACCTCAACATATCGGGCCGTGTGAACCCTGAATCGGGCTATAGCTACAGTAGTTTCTACTTTAGCGAACAACCCATCACAGAGATCTTGACCGAGAAATTAAATTTTAATGTGGGCATTGACAATGATACGCGTGCAATGGCATTGGGCGAGTATATGTCGGGTTGGAAAACCATACTATGGCAAATCGGGCTTCTCTGGCGAGTTTGGTCACTTTCCTATATTCGATAACGAAATATTGTGTCATTGTGGCAAAAAAGGATGTCTCGAAACTGAGGCTTCGGGCATGGCCATACATCGCTCAGTAATTGAGCGAATAAACAATGGAGAAAGCTCTATCCTAACAGAACACGTGAAAGATTTAGAAACCCTCACTCTCACCGATATTATGAATGCGGTTGCAAAAGAAGACCCTTTATGCATAGAGATTGTAGAAGATGTGGGCTATATTCTTGGCAAATACATAGCAGGCCTTATCAATATATTCAATCCTGATTTAGTGGTGATTGGTGGGCAAGTATCACTGGCCGAAGGTTTTCTTTTATTACCCATACAGAGCTCAATCAGAAAATACTCACTCAATCTTGTCAACAGAGACTCCAAAATAGTAACATCTAAACTCAAACAGAAAGCGGGCATCGTGGGTGCTTGTATGGTGGCAAGAAGCAGACTGTTTGACACAAACAGACCCCTATAAAGTATCATTTTGATCATAAAATGACTGCATATTGCATCTATTTAATATATTTGTATTAAATTTACAGCCAATTTGATTAGGCGATCTATGCATTGATAGGTGAGATATTTCATTTCTCATTGAAAGATGCAATAAGCAATAGTTTTAATTATAGACACATTATATAATATGAAAGAATTTCATTTCGACACACAGCAAGTGCATGCAGGTCAAGAGCCTGACCCAACAACTGGATCAAGAGCCGTACCTTTGCATCAAACCACAGCCTATGTTTTCAAAAATGCTGAACATGGTGCTAATCTTTTTGGGTTAAAAGAATTTGGCAATATATACACCCGCCTTCAGAACCCAACTACCGATGTTTTTGAACAACGCATGGCTACGCTTGAACATGGAGTGGCAGCATTGGCTACATCTTCGGGACAGGCAGCGCAATTTATAGCCCTCAATAATTTAGCCTCGGCAGGTGACAACATTGTTTCTACATCATTTCTGTATGGCGGAACATACAATTTGTTTAAAGTTGCCTTCAAAAGAATTGGCATAGAAGTAAGATTTGCCGATGGAGATAGTCCCGAAAGCATGGAGTCATTGATTGATGAACGCACAAAAGGCATTTTTATTGAGATGATAGGCAATCCTGAATACAACATACCCGACATTGAGAAGATTGTAGCTATTGCAAAGAAGCACGACCTACCCACGATACTCGATAACACATTTGGACAAGGCGGATACCTCTTCAACCCAATTGATTGGGGTGTGAATGTGGTGACACACTCGGCTACTAAATGGATTGGCGGACACGGCACATCGATGGGTGGCATAATAATAGATGGTGGCAATTTTAATTGGGGCAATGGAAAATTTCCTATGTTTAGCGAGCCATCTGAAGGGTATCATGGTTTGAACTTTTGGGAAACCTTTGGCGCAGAATCACAGTTTGGCAATATAGCTTTTGCTATTCGTGCCCGAGTGGAAGGATTACGCGATTATGGCCCAGCCATCAGTCCATTCAACTCTTTTATGTTGTTGCAAGGATTAGAAACACTTTCATTGCGTGCAGAGCGTACAAACTCCAACGCTTTGGAGATAGCACGCTGGCTTGAACAACATCCTAAAGTGGAAAAAGTAAACTATCCTGGACTCGAAAGTAGCAAGTATCATACATTGGCTAAGAAGTATTTGAAAAACGGTGGCTTTGGTGGTGTGCTCTCTTTCTTTGTAAAAGGCAATGAAGAGCAAGCTGCAACATTGATAGACAATCTATCGCTCATCAGCCATTTGGCCAATGTGGGCGATGCCAAAACTTTGATTGTACATCCTTCAACTACAACCCACTCACAGTTGAGCGATAGTGCAAAATTGGCTGCCGGAGTATATCCAAACTTACTACGCCTATCACTGGGCATTGAGTATATCGACGATATTAAAGCCGACTTGGAAGAGGCTTTGAAGAAGCTTTAAGAGTAGGTTTTTATTCAATAAAAAGAATTCAATATTTTTGCTTGAAGTGTTTTTTTATGAAAACGCTTCAAGCTTACTTATATAAATGCAAATCATGCAGAATCTAAAGTTTTATAGCCCCCGAGAAGAAAAAGCAAACTATCTTACCCATGGTTTTGGTGTGCTAATGGCCATCGTGGGAACTTTCATTTTAGTATCCAAAGCATCTGCCGCGGGCAATAATTGGGCTATCTTGGCTCATTCTATCTTTGGGTTTGGCATGTTGGTGTGTATGCTTGCTTCCACTATCTATCACTATGTACAAGAACCTAAAACAAAAGCACTGCTCCGTCACTTTGATCATGCAAGCATCTATGTGTTGATTGCAGCAAGTTATTCACCCTTTTCACTCATATTGTTGCGACAAGAGGCAATGTGGGGATGGTCGCTTTTTATTGCTGTATGGCTCATTGCCTTTATAGGTATTGGTTTTAATTTCAGACCTATCAAAAAGAACAGTCATTTAAAAACTGCATCTTACGTATTGATGGGGATGACCATCCTTATTGCTATAAAACCCACTATTAGAGTAGCAGTCGAAAACGACAGTCTCCCTGTGTTGTATTGGTTAGCCGCGGGGGGTGTGTTCTATATAATTGGGTCGGTTGTGTATGCAATGGCCAAGAAAGAATTTGTGCACACTGTGTTTCATGTTTTTGTATTATTAGGATTGGGGAGTCATATCCTATCGGCTTATTTAATTCCTGTTTAAAAGCAATTAGGCTCAATTGACCTTATTGAGTCAATCTTTTTCAAAACATTTTGCAGACCAACAATATGTTTTTAAACTGTTGAAACTTGCATCCACGACGGGGGAAATGTTTGAAAACACATTATTCTTCTTTTGTTGCCAAAATTTACTCCATTTTCCATTAAAAGTTCGAATTGCAGATGTAGAATCCTCTTGTCATCAATTGTTATTTCAATCTTAGATCGCTTTTTACCTTTTCACGGCATTTTTCCATCCTATTTCCCAAAAAAAGCACCTTTTGAGCGATTCAAAACATTTCCACCGCAGTAGATTCAATTTTCATGACATAAACGCCTCATCCACCACCGTGGATTTAATTTCTAACTGTTTTGAGACATTTCTTTGAGTGAATTGTAAAAATTAGTGGTCTATTTTTTACATATTGATACTTGCGCAAACTTGATGATAAATTGAGCATCAGATAAATCTTTTCCTTAGCAACAAAACAATCTTTTATTTATAACATCTCACACCCTACATCTCGTAATTTAAACCTCCGAAATCCCACCAATTTGCAATTTGAATTTCGTGTTGAAATTGTAGTATATGTGTCGTTAATTTAAATCTTTTATTGATTTCTATCTCGACAGATCTGATGAAGAACCTCTGTTATAAAAAAACGAGACTATCCATTACAGATAGCCCCGTCAGTGGGAGTGTTTATCTCATTTTCATGAAAATTGCACCCGTTATCTTACAATCATTACTGAATATTATTCTTTATCAGTATCATTGTCCCTGCTTCTTGTATCAGTGTCCGCATCATCTCTTTTTACTGGTCGTTTGCGTGCAATAAATACTTTGTTTACTCTGCGCTCTGCACCAGGAGTTTCGCTACTATTTTCGCTCTTTCTCTTTTTAAAATCGATGGGGTCTCTCTTTTGTTGTTCATCATCTGGGTCTTTTTTTACAAAGACCGGACGATTGGTTGCAGCATCGTAAACTGCATTCTTGCGATCGAATGGTTTATATTCTCTTTTTGGTCTTTCACTATCTCCATCTCTGGGTCTGTCTCCACCAAAATTTCTATCTTTTTCTCTAAAACCACCTCTGTCTGGTCGGTCTGCACTTTGGCGGTTATCTCTTTCTCTGTAACCACCTCTGTCTGAGCTTTGACCTGCATCTCTATCTCTAAAGCCTCCACGATCTGAACCTCCACGGTTGGCATCTCTATCTCTATAACCTCCACGATCTGGAGTACGGTTGGCATCTCTGTCTCTGTAGCCACCTCTATCTGGTCGGTCTGCGCTTTGGCGATTATCTCTTTCTCTGTAACCACCTCTATCGCCTCCACCACCATCGCGATCTCTATATCCGCCTCGGTCGCGGTCATCTCTTGGTCTGTCTCTACTATCACCACCTCTGGGACCGAAGTCTTGCTTAAACTCTCTTTGATTTTCACCCACTGCACGGCTATCGCGATCGTATCTTCTGGTGGAAACTTCTTCTGATGAACGATCATCTCTTCTACCAGCAAATATTTCGAACTTGCGCATCTCTACCTCCAATGCACCATTGAAAAGGAAGAACCGTTTGGCAGGCTTCAGACCTACAGCATCAAAAAACTCTTTTTTGTAACTAAGCACATAGGCATCATATCCGGTGAAGACATGCTTCAATCGTTCGCCTATCATATTATACAATGCCTCTATATCATCTATCCTAATGCGCTCACCATAAGGAGGATTTACCATCAGGACTCCCGCAGGTTGAGGAGCTTCGGTATATTGCTGAAATGGTTTAACTTCTAAAGTAATTACATTTTTAAGACCAGCATTTTTTACGTTTTTCTCAGCTATTGATATAGCCTGTCCTGATATGTCTGTACCTATTACCTTATAGTCAAACTCTTTAGCGCCACTATCATCATTGTATATATCGCTAAACAATTCGCTATCGAAATCGGGCCACTTCTCAAAAGCAAAGCCTTCTCTATGTATTCCGGGAGGAATATTGAGCGCAATCATTGCTGCTTCAATCAATAGTGTACCCGATCCACACATTGGATCAATAAAATTGCACTCGCCACGCCAACCCGATTTAAGAATCATGCCTGCAGCCAACACCTCGTTTAAAGGAGCATCGGTTTGTGCAATGCGGTAGCCTCGTTTGTGCAACGATTCGCCAGAGCTATCAAGAGATAGCGTGCATTTGTTGTGTGCAATGTGAATGTTGAAAACAAGATCGGGATTGGTAAGACTCACAGATGGTCGTTTGTCATATTTTTCTGAGAAAAAATCTACAATACCATCTTTTACTCTGTAAGAGACAAATTTGGAGTGACGAAATATGTGTGAAAACACAACCGCATCTATAGAAAATGTTTTGTCGAGCGATAAATACTGCTCCCAATCCATTTTTTTAATTTCTTCATATACTTCGTCGGCATTGTTTGCCACAAAGGTGTGTATGGGTTTCAAAATGCGCAATGCTGTGCGGCAGTGCAAGTTGGCTTTGTATAGCAAAGCATTGTCGCCTGTAAAGGAGACCATGCGGATGCCCGTTTCTACATTCTGTGCGCC
>SMEQ01000228.1_pt1 | contig 17973 bp, 14 predicted proteins | sample 2456281 | NCBI WGS metagenome assembly SMEQ01 (sample SAMN10132596, study PRJNA489261) | soil metagenome | isolation source: day1 antibiotic-loamy sand soil ammended with raw manure from dairy cow... | place: USA | collected 2015-04-01
TTCACCAATTTCTTTGTGCGTATAACCTTCAATCGCAAAAAGATTAAAAACTATTCGATAACCATCTGGCATTGAATTAACCATTTTCATCAAATCCTCTGCTTCAATAGCGTCAGAAGCAATTTCAAAATTGGAAATTTTATATCCTACATCATCAATATTTGCATCCATCGAATGTTTCTTGTTTTTACGAATAGAATCTAATGCAGTATTAACCATAATCCTACGAATCCATCCCTCCAAGGAACCTTCCATTTTAAAATCAACGAGTTTGTTATAAATCTTTACAAAACCATCTTGTAACATATCCTCGGCATCCATTTGACCAGAGGAATATCGCAAGCAAACTGTCATCATTTTAGGAGCAAACTTATCAAACAACATTTTTTGAGCTTTGGCATTTCCTTTTACACATTCGTTTATCAAAGTTGCATCATCCATAACCTCTCTACATCAGACTGTTTATTTGCTTAAATAGTTGCATCCTATCTTTTAAAAAAAAAGTATTTTTACAACTTGAACCAAAGATAATATGTTTTTAAAATTAACACTTAGATTTCTTGCCTTAATCGTGTTACTTCAAATTTCAGTAACGCGTATTCAAGCCCAAATAACATCTGGTAGATGGAATGCACGTTTAGAATTGAGTGAAACGATAGACTTACCCTTTCGATTGGAAATCAAAAAAAATAAAATTGAATATCAATTTACGGTTTATAATGCAAAAGAAAAAATAAAATTAAGAAATATAAAAATCAAATCGGACACGTTCATTTTACAATTTCCAGACTTCAATTCCGTTTTAAAATTCAAGGTGATCAAAAATGAACTTCATGGACATTGGGTCAATTACAATCGTGGAAATGAATATCAAATTCCGTTTACAGCTACGATAAATCAAAAAGAAAAGAGAAAAAAAGAAAAAGAAAACGTAGATTTTACGGGTAAATGGAGAACTGTTTTTGATGTAAATACGCCAGATTCATCTTTGGCCATAGGCGTATTTAATTCTAAGGATAACGAGATAACCGGTACCTTTTTAACAGAAACTGGTGATTACAGATTTTTGGAAGGTAAAATTAAAGGAAATAAAATGTACTTGAGTTGCTTAGATGGGGCACATGCTTTTTTATTTACGGGTGAAATAAACAAAGGAAAAATTTCGGGTAAGTTCTATTCAGGAACTCATTACACAGGCAATTGGGAAGCAATAAAAAACGCTGATTTTGAATTGAAAAATCCTGAAAAAATAACCTATTTAACATCGAAAGATCCACTAAGATTTGAATTAAAAGATTTGAATAATGAAACATATAACTTTCCAAACGATGAACTAAAAAATAAAGTAGTGATTATTCAAATCATGGGATCTTGGTGTCCAAATTGCATCGATGAAACAAAGTTTCTAAAAAAGATGCATGAAAAATACAAATCAAAAGGTTTAGAAATTATCTCTATTGGATACGAAATTCCAACAAACTTTGATGAACAGGTTCAAAAAATTAAAATATTAAAAGAGCGTCACAATTTAGACTTTCAATTTTTAGTAGGTGGAAAAGCAAACAAAGAAACCGTTTCAAAACAATTTTCAATGCTGAATTCAATTTCTTCCTTTCCAACAAGTATTTTCATTGATCGAGAAGGAAATGTTCATAAAATTTACACCGGCTTTAACGGTCCAGGAACAGGTGAAATTTACACTACGTATATAAAAGAAACTGAAGAAACAATTCAGAAGTTAATCAATCAACGATAAACGAATAGGAGCATCCGCAATTTTCCACGCCGCATGAAAAACAAGCTGGGAGATTAGGGAAATCTTTTTAAAATCAATTTTTTCAATCGTATCTGATGGCTCATGATAATCATCGTGAAATCCACCGAAAAAAAAGCACGAAGGTATCCCATTTGTCGCAAAATTATAATGATCTGAGCGATAATACAAATTTTGAGGCTCATTAGGATGGTTATACTCTTCGTCCAAAATCAACTGGGTGTACTCTGAATTAGTAGCTTTAATAAGCGAATCCATTTCCAAACTCAAGCGATCTGCGCCAATAATATAAACCAACATCAACGAATCTTTTTCAACAGGTTTTGTCAATCTTCCAATCATGTCGATGTTTAAATTCGCTACTTTATTTTTTAATGGAATAAGTGGATTTTCTGAATAGTAAAGAGAGCCTAAAAGTCCCAATTCTTCTGCTGAAAAAGCAATGAATAAAATAGATCTTTTGGGTTGATTTCCATCTATTTTAGCTGCTTGAAATGCAGAAGCTATTTCTAATAATGCGGAAGTTCCAGAACCGTTATCGTCTGCCCCATAAAAAACATCTTGTTCAACCACACCTAAATGATCATAATGTGCACTGATCACAACCACTTCATTTTTTAAAATAGAATCACTTCCTTCTACATAAGCAATCACATTTTCTGTTGAGATAAATTCTGGATTTGGATTGAGCAACCCATTTATAGTTAGAACAGTTGATTTATTTTTATTTAGGCTTTGGATAAAAGTTTTTGAAAGACTTTTTTGATTGATGAATAAAACAGGAAGAGATAATTTAGAAAAACCCAAAGTCAATTCATTGCTAGCGTATGAAAAATAGCGTTTATCGTAATCCTCTAAAATAAAAATTAACCCTTTGCAAGGAAGCGTTTCATAAACAGGATTAATGCTTAATAAATCTTTTTCTTGAATTAAAAGATAAAAATTAGAATAGTCTTCCAGAAGGTTGACTTGATCAACAAAAATTAAATTAGTTAGTTCAAAATTAAATGTTTGATATAAATTAAAAAATCCAAAATCGACAGGAAAATCTAACAGTTGATTGTTCAATACAATCGAACCCGAACGAAAATCATTGTAGAGATTAAAGGATTGGAAAAATTCATTGTTAATTGCTTTGCAATTCATTTTTATAAACTCATCTCGGATGTATTCACCTGCTTTTTTTTGACCATTTGCTCCTGTAAATCGACCTTCGAAATCATCCGAAGCCAATGCAGCAAGATGTTTTCTTAAATCGATTGTATCTATATTATTTACGTAAAATTCATTTGTATTTTGCGAAAATAAAAAAGAAAAAGAAGCTAATAAAATTCCTACAAGGAAAATTAACTTTAAAAAAGAGCGCATCTATAAGGCTATTTTATCAACGCGTTTTTGGTGTCTTCCTCCTTCAAATTCGGTAGTAAAGAAAACATCGACAATTTGCAAAGCCAATTCAAATGAAATAAATCGAGCAGGAAGTGTTAAAATATTAGCATCATTATGAAGTCTTGCCAATTCAGCAATTTCAGTAGTCCAACACAATGCGCTTCGAACACCCTGATGTTTGTTTGCAGTCATATTAATACCATTTCCACTCCCACAAAGCAAAATTCCTTTCATTCCGGTATTGGTCTCTACTAGTTCAGCCACTGGATGAGCAAAATCTGGATAATCAATGCTATCAGTAGAATAACAGCCTTTGTCAATTACTTGAAATTGTTTATCTTTAAGGTGTTTAATAATGGCTTGTTTCATTTCAAAGCCTGCGTGATCACACCCGATCGGAATTGTTAATTGTTCCATGTCTAAAATTTTCATCAAAGGTAGTTTATATTAACAATTCGAACAAGTTGTGAACAAATAGCTTTTTAACAAAAAGGTAAACACTTCATTTTGAATACAAAGTTGAATCATATTATCAACATATTTTCGCCTCAAATTGTTAATGAATGTTTACAGTAAATCATAAGATTTACTTGTTAATATCAAATAATAAGACAAGCAAAATCATTAATGAGATATGCAAGGAAAGTTTGAGCAATTTGTAATAAACTTATCCACTCGATTATGAATAGCAAACTGCACTCTTCGATGAAAAACTTATGCAGTTGGATTAAAATTATGGTTTCGTTGATAACTTTGTAAAGATTTCATTTTAAAAGAGAAGTAAAAATAATACTGTTCATAAATAGCCTCAAAAGTGTAATAAGTGATATTTGAAAGCTAAATCAACTAATATTATCAACCGTATGAACATCTTAATAAAGGAAGTAAATTTCTTTTATATAAAAATATTTTATTTAATCTATTATCAATAAGAAAAAAGGAAGGGATTTGGAATTTAGAAAGAAAATTACTATCTTCTTGTTTTAGTTTTATTATTACATTACAAAGTATTGATACCTAAAAGATTAAATCAATAATTATTCATTAAATAATAATTAAATAGATTAGCAAAACCAATTTTAACTTTTCTTTTAGATTATTGACTTGATTTTCAAGTATTATGCTTTACATTTGTAAATAAAACGTATTCACTGTTTTCAAAAAGTTACATAAATATAAATAATGAACTAACTATTAAGTTCTTATATAAAAGATTGAATTCCATTTTATCAAATCTTTTTTCATCCCAATTTATTTAATTAACTTTGAAAAGCTAAAATATTCAAAACATGTTAAAAGTAAAGGTTCTGGTTGTTGAAGATGAGTCAATTGTTTCAAAAGATATACAAAACACATTAACTAAATTAGATTATCAAGTAATTGGTGCAGCTTCTACAGGAGAAAAAGCACTTTCACTCGTTAAAAATGAATTGCCTGATATTGTTTTGATGGACATCATGCTTAAAGGTGATTTAAACGGCATTGAGACTGCTAAAAAGATTAAGGCAAGTTACAACATACCTGTTATCTTTTTAACCGCTTACGCAGACGAAGCTACCTTAAACAAGGCAAAGTTAGCTGAACCATATGGATACATCATTAAACCATTCAAAGAACAAGATTTACAAGCTACGATAGAAGTAGCTTTATATAAATTTGAAAAAGATCAAGAAGCAAATGCGGCTGTGGTTAGTAATGTAAAAGCTGAATTTAACGATGGATTTATTTTTGTTAAATCCAATGGTAAATTATTAAAGCTACAAACAAAAGATATTTACTTTATTGAAGCTTTGAAAGATTATGTAGTTATCAATACGATTGACGCACGTTATACCATTCACTCTACAATGAAAGATATTGAAAAGAAAATGGGAAATGAAGAGTTTTTGAGAATTCACCGATCCTTCATTGTTCGTATTGATAAGATAAGTGCCATTGAGCATCCAAATCTTCATTTAGAAAACAACAAAAAAACCCTACCAATTGGAGGGTCTTATTATGATGATTTAAAGAAAAGAATTAAATTGGTATAGTTTGTTTATTTTAGATTAAAATCAACTCTTAATCCAACGTCTAGTACGTTTTTTAAAACTGGTTCTGAAATTCCTTGTTCTAGATAAAAAGAATAAACACCACTTTTAGGTAATTTTCTACTTTTAAAAAATAACTCGGTTTCCACAACGGTTCCTGTTTTTTTTCCAATCCAGGAACCTTCTGTGTCTGTAATTTTCATTTCAAATGGTTCTCTCGCTTTTTCGCCATCTGGAGTGGTCGTATTTAAGTAAAACCACACGTTGTTGAATTCATAATCCGTTGTTGTTCTAAAAGTTATTGTAAAATCATACGTTTTAGAAGTATCTTGTATATCAACCTTGAAAGTTGGTTTTGCATCAAAATCCCATTGATTTTTTTTAAATGAGTACGATTTCTCGTAAAGAGGTTGTTGCATGCAACTTGTTAAAAAAACAAGCAACGAAGTACTTAAAATAAAAAGAAATTTATTCATTTGATTTGGGATTAACTTCAGTCTTTGGACCATCTTTTCTTGGCGGTCTTCTTCTTTTATTTTTTTTAGGCACCGGAGCAGCTCCATCTGCCGGAGTCGGAGTAGTAGCCATAGGACTTACTTCTTTTTCTCCTTCATTTGTTACTTTAGGTTTCGGTTTTTTTCTTGGTTTTGATTTTTTAGCTACCGGTTTCGTTGAATCCGCTTTTTTAGCAGTTTCAGTTGTTTTGTCTTCTATTTTTTTACCTTTTGTATCTTGTTGTGGTTTATTTGGTTTACGTTTTTTCTTATTTTTCTTAAAGTTTTTATCAAAACGATCCAAGTTATCTTGCTCATCCACGTTGGCGTATTCAGATTCAACTACAACCATTTCTTGTTGTTTTGTAAAATCGATTAAATCTTGTGGTTTTTGCTTTTTAATGTTCATTTCTCGAATCTCAGCAACTCGCTCCGGCGATAAGGATATCATTCCAGAACCTCCACCTTCGTACATGTAAACCATTACACGTTTGAAAATATCTGTTTTGATATGAAACGCAACTCCCTTTTCAGTATAAAGCTTGTTTTCAATTGATGGAAATGATTTAATAGCGTCTAAATACATGTCTAACTCGAAGTTTAAACAGCATTTTAATTTACCACATTGGCCCGCTAATTTTTGTGGATTCAACGACAATTGCTGATATCGCGCTGCGGAGGTCGAAACACTTCTAAAGTCAGTCAACCAGGTAGAACAGCATAATTCTCTACCACAAGAGCCTATTCCACCCAAACGAGCAGCTTCTTGACGCGATCCGATTTGGCGCATTTCCACTCGAATTTTAAATTGATCCGCCATGTCTTTGATCAACTGGCGAAAATCAACTCGGTCTTCAGAAGTATAATAAAAAGTAGCTTTCGTTAAATCACCTTGGTATTCTACATCTGAAATTTTCATATTCAAATTTAGATTTACCGCCAAGGTGCGCGATTGAAACATCACTTCTTTTTCAAGCTCTGCTGCTTTCGACCACTTATCTATATCTTCTTGATTGGCAATTCGATATATTTTTTTTGCTTCCAAAGGTTTTAAGTTTGGAGCTTTCTTTTTTACCTGTATTCTGGCAAGTTCACCAAGCACAGAAACCACACCCACGTCATGACCTGGACTGGCTTCTACCACAATTACGTCTCCCACTTGAAGTGAGATGTCTTTACTATTGCGGTAAAATGATTTTCTACTGTTTTTGAAGCGAACTTCAACTATGTCGTATGGTGCTTGACCGCTGGGTAAATCCATGTTTCCCAACCAATCAAATACACCTAATTTATTACATCCTCCAGAGCTACAGGTTCCATTATTTTGACATCCTCTTGGAGTTCCACCTCCAGAGCCACAACTGGTACATCCCATATTTCTCTTATTTTTGATAAAATTACAAAATTTTTAGTGAACTCATTCATCCGAGAGGAAAGAAAGAAATATATGCAAAATAAAAAAGCTGCAAATTAATATCTGCAGCTTTTGATATGATTTTCAAATTTTACTTAAGTAATTCATTTAAATCACTTGTAAAATTGAAATGTGACGATATTTCTTTTCGATCATTTTCGAAATAATGAACCAATAGATGGTTGCATAAATAATCTCGATATTTCAAATTAGAAATTTTTGGTGAATATATAAAACCTCTTCCCACCGCTTTATGTTTGATGAATTTCTTCCTTTCCAATATGCGAACAATTGTGGAAATCGTATTATAAGCGGGCTTGGGATTGCTATATAATTCCAATATTTCTTTAATACTTGCTTTCTCTAATTTCCATAGACGCAGCATTACTTGTTCTTCAGCGGGGGTTAGTCTATCCATGAATCGGTGCTTTTAATCGACAAAAATAAACAAAATACTGATATATAGTGTTTATTTTTTAATTCTATCAACTAAAAATTCAATTTTTTACGAATATCTTTCGGAATTCCTTCTTTGTGAAGATAGAAATTAATGGTTTTGTATTTGAAGTAATTTTCAGAAACATATAAATAACCTTGTGGATAATTACTTGTTCCCCAAGAATTTTTAACTAAAAAATAGTTGGTACCATTCTGATCTTTATATAGCCCTGTAATGTGCATACCATGGTCATCCGTTGTTGTTTTATTATCATATCCTTCCTGACGAAGTTCTGCAGTTACGGTAATTTCTTTACCTGGAGATAAAAATGCATTGGATGTACGATCTGCGCCTCCATCCGAGAAATTTTTATTATCACTGCCACTCACGTTTATGGTTGATAAATCTTCCGGATAAATAGCAATTCCATTTCTAAAACTAAATCCTTTTTCCGAAACGTCGGATGCCCAAGCGATGGTATATCCATTTTTCAATGCATATTCTGCAATTTTGTATAAGTCATCAAATGCAACGTTGTAACTCATTCCAGCTCCCCAGTTGTCTTGAATTTCTAATTGACAAACACTGTATAAATCGTGATTGGTAAAAGAAGTGATGGAAACATAATCGTCCATGTTTATATTCAAGGATTTAAAATATGTTTTTGGAGTGTATTTCTTCCCTTTAAATTCAAATTCTTTTACATCTTTTCCTAGATAAGCATCTAAAACACCGTTTACTGCAGACTTCCAAGTAGGAGATAGTGTTGCTGAACCTTTTAAGTCTGAACTATATTTTAAAACACCTTGAACAGTTCCGTCTAAAACACTAAATAATTCACTGTGATTGTAGTTTTGTTTTTCTCCTAAATATCCTTTGTAAACTTGTTCTGGAACGATACCATAATTTTTGAATACATAAGGAATATCATGAAAAGCTCCTCCTTCAGAAAAATTAGATTTTCCATCCATTCGGATGTATTTATCAGCCTTTCCTTCGTATGCTTTGCGAGCCACGTACATTTCCGATAAACGGTCTGGTGATTTATTTCCTTTTCGAATCATTTCTGATTCAAAAAATGACAAGGCGGAAAAACTCCAACAGGTACCTGTATATCCTTGACTTTGAACAGGTGTTGCGTCTAAATGAGAAATTTTAGTAAATTCATATTTACTTTCTTCTGTATTTTTAACTTGTGCAAATAACCCAACGGAGATAAATATCATCCCGACGGAAAAAATCCATTTCTTCATATTTCTATAGTTTGATTTGGGTAAAGTTAATCAATCCTTGAAAAGAATGAAAGAAAAAAGATGGAATCAATCCTTGAATGAAAATGAAATTTATGGATGATTTTAGTTGATTTTTAAAATCCAAGCACCCGTAACGTCTACTTCTTGAAGTTGGATTTGTATTGCTTCAAATTCAGATGTGTTGTTAATTGTTCCCGCACTTACACGATAAAGTCCGCCTTTGAAGTCGATAATTTGTGCTGGAAATCCTTTTGATTTTAAAATTTCAACAAAGTTAGTTGCATTTTCTTGGCTTGCGAAACAGTTGGCGATTACATGTTCCTTTCCTTTTTGAACGATTTGAATTTCTGGTTTAGAAATGGTTTCCCCTTCTATTTGATCTTTGATTTCCCGTTCTGATTTTTCAATTTTTAGTGGAATGTATAAGTTCACATCAAAAGGATACGACCAGGTGTCCACGTCTGCAGGAAGTTGATTCAATTCTTGTTGAACATGGATCTTCTTTAAAGAACTCGAGTCGATATTCAATTTTTTGGAAGGAGCTGAATAAATGCTTTCAGCGGTTTTGTAGAATGGATTAAAATCGTTTAATGATATAATTTTTGATTCCAACACATTGGTTTCCATTGGAATCCAATAAGAGTAAAAAACAAATGGGATCAATGCTGCCGCTGCTACATAACGCCAAATTTTGGTATGACGTTTTGGTTCGAATTTATTTTCTTCGGTTGAAATTGGTAGCGTTCGTTCAATGGTTTGAATTTCTTGAGGATGCATTTCAAGAATTGCATTTTCTTCTTTTTCAACCGGATTGATGTTTGTAATTGGTTGCGCAACAATTTGAATATCCTCTTCACTGATGAAATGAACTTTCCCTAATCCGTATGATTGCAGCAACAGATTGAAATAGCGGTCTTGTTCAAAACCAATATTTTTTTCTTGATCTAAAAAAAGAAAACCGATATTTTCTAAATTAATTCGTTCTCCGTTATTCAAAGCTTGATGCCATGAAATTACTTGGTTTTGAATTTCAGTTGCAGATTCATCGTATGATTTACCCGTTTCTTTTGCCAAAGCAGAAGCCAATAAACCGTCGTTGTTAATCAGTTGTTTGTTGAAAAGGAGAGATTTTTTTGGCGGATGCATGATTCCCGTTTTGTAATCGATCACCGCAGACATCTGCTTAGCAACAAATCCACCAAACGAAGGAACTACAACGCAATTGTGGCGCAGCAATAAATCTCCTATTAACTTTTCTATCAACATGACACAAAAATACAATTTTTAAGTGAAAAATTTCAAAATAGACTGAAATTAGATTCACGACAATACAATACTTATCTTCTACACGCAAATTCTTCTAGAGTCTTCATAATTTCATCAATCCAAGCAATCATTGTTAGAAATTAAACAAAAGATGGGTGTTTTGCTAAATTATTGTTAAATCACCAAAACCGGATAATAAACCTAAAACACTGCCGTTATCTATAGTATATCATGCAACACAAAAAGCGAGTCAGTTTAACTGGCACAAATTTTGAAAAGCAATGATAGATTAGTTTTCATAAGTAGTAGTAGTTAGGTTAGGTTAGTTTAAAAGCGCGAAACGCCCGTTTCGCGCTTTTTTTGTGCCTAATAGTTTTAGCGCTGCTGTTTTTTGAGTGGTATGGTTTATTTTTCTACCCAATATTTCACATTCATTTCTCATCAGTTTCTGTGTTATGGTTTCGCATCATCTTTTCTTTTGTATTTTTAAACTCTAAAGTTTCAATCATGCAAAAATTCGTTGACCAGGTAGCTGAACACATTAAGAATAATTCCGTAAACCTCGAAAACTGGGTAATTATATTGCCTTCGCAACGAGCAGTGCACTATTTGCAAAAAGCACTTTTTGAAGCCTATGGACATCCGATTGTATCGCCTGACATCAAGACAATTTATAGCTGGATTCAAGAATTAACATCTGAAACGGTATTGGATAAAATTCGATTGTTGTTGATTCTGTTTGAAGTTCACGAGAAACATTCTAAAAAAGAGGACCTTGTTTCCTTTGATGAATTTATCAAATGGGGAACGATTTTAATTTCTGATTTTGATGAATTGGATCGTTATTTAATAGACGACAAACAACTTTTCAAAAACTTAAAAGACGTAAAAGAAATAGAAAACTGGAGTTTTGACACTGATACATTAACCGAAAATCAGCAGAAGTTCTTGGCTTTTTGGGAAAAACTTCCAACTTTATATGTGGAATTTAATGCCGTTTTGACGAAATCGAAAACGACTTATATGGGAAAAGCGTATCGCAGTGTGGCGGAAAACATTGATTTGGTTTTCAAAGAAAATAAAGATGCGAAATTTCTATTTGCAGGATTCAATGCATTATCCGAAGCAGAATTGCGAATTTTTATGCAACTCAATAAAATGGGCAGAGGCGAAGTGATTCTCGATGCAGATGCCTATTATTTAAACGATAAAAATCACGAAGCGGGAATGTTTATGCGTGAAACCATGGAGCGACTTTCGGTATCCAAGTTGCCATTTATTCAAGATGAACTTGCCAATTCCACCAAAAAAATCGAACTCATTGCCTGTTCACAAATTACCGGACAAGCGAAAGTAGTTGGAACCATTTTGGAAGGACTTTCGAAAGAAGAAATAGATAAAACCATGGTGCTTTTGGCGGATGAATCGCTGATTGTTCCGATGTTGAAAAACATTCCGAAAAAAGTGGGTGTGGCGAACATCACCTTGGGATTGCCGATGAAAAACAGTTCGCTTCGAACGTGGGTCGATTTGATTTTTAGAATTCAAGAAGGAATTGAAAAAAACAACCGAACGGCAGCGTATTACAAAGATTTATTTTCCTGCTGGAATCATCCCTTGGTGATTGCGATTTTAAATGAAACGGAAGTGAAAGCTGTTCAGTTTCGCGAAAAAGAAATCAATCGCTACAATACGATTTTCCAAAATCCGGAGAAAGTGGATGTTCCTGATATTCTCAAACAAATTCTTTCTTTGTTATATACGCCGTGGAATCACAATTGGCAAACAGGAATTGAAATCATTCGGAAACTAAATCGCTTGATTCACCCTTTATTGCAAGCGGAAAATGAATTTGAGAAAGCCTTGCTTGAAAATTTTGATCATGCGATTATCGATTTTCAAAACTGCATTCAAGCTGGTGTTCCAACCATGACATTGCGAACTTTCAAATCACTTTTCAACCAACAATGGACCAATAAAAGCATCGCGTATTACGGAAATCCAATCGAGGGATTGCAAGTAATGGGACTTTTGGAAACACGATTATTGGATTTCGAACGCATCCTCGTTTTAGGAATGAACGAAGGAAAAATGCCGCCAACAAACCCAATTCAAACCATGATTCCGATGGATTTGAGAAGGTATTTTGGCTTGCCAACTCCGCGCGAAAAACAAGGATTATTTGCGCATCACTTTTACCGCTTGTTGCATCAGTGTAAGGAAATGTACATTACGTACACCACTTCTTCTGAATCTGTTGGATCCAACGAACCAAGTCGCTATTTGATGCAATTGGAATTGGAACTTTCGAGAATCAATACCAACATCGAGTTGACGCGCAGAGATTATTCCATCGACAACGAAGATTCTAAAACCAAAATAACGCAAATCGAAAAAACACCGGAACTCATTGCGCGTTTGGATGAATTATTCGAAAAAGGAACTTCCGCCAGCGCGATTAAAACGTTCATTACCTGTCCGTTGGATTTCTATTATAAATACGTTTTGAAATTCGGTGAAGAAAAGAAAGTCGAAGAAGAAGTTGAAAGCAGCACGTTTGGAACCTTCATTCACGCGACTTTGGAAGATTTGTACACGCCTTTTTCAAGAAGAACGAACGAAGGAACTTTAAAATCGCCCCAACCGCCATCGCTTCATCCGGAAGACATTGAAGTGATGTTGAAAAACTACGAACTGGTTTTGCGAAGTAAATTTTCAGAACATTTTGGCAACAACGCCGAATCGTTCGAAAAAGGAAAAAACTACCTCAGTTTCTCCATGGCCAACGATTTGACCAAACGTTTCCTAAAACAAGAAAAATTGTTGTTGACAGAAACCATCAGTTCGCCCATTTTCATTGAATCGCTGGAAGAAGAATTGATTCACGAAATGGAACTGGAAATTCAGGGTCAAATGAAAAAAATTCGCCTCAAAGGTTTCGTAGATCGCATCGATTCCCGCGCTGGAAAAATTAGAATCATCGATTACAAAACCGGAAAAGTCAACCCAGGCGATGTCGGTTACAAGTTCACCGACAAAAAACCGATGGACGAAACCAGCCTGTACGAACAATGTAAAAAGTCCAAACACTTCTTTCAACTCTTGGTTTATTGTTTCCTCTACGAAAAGAAATACAAGCTCGTTCCCGACGAATGCGCCATCGTTTCGTTCGTCAGCTACAAAGAAAGTCCGTTCGGAATTCTGCTCGGCAACGGTGAAATCTCAGAAGCCATCGAACTTTTCCCAGCCGTTTTCCAGTTGTTGTTGAATGATATTTACGATCCGAATGCTGTTTATGAGCATGATTCGAAGGTGATGTTTAGTTATTGTGAGTATTGTGTTTAAGGAAATAATTTTTGTTTTAGCTGTGAACCATTTTCTTCCTTCTTCGGAGAGCGAGCGAGGGAGAGGATTTGTATAAATTGATTTCTGATTGGTAATCTGTACCTTTTTTAAAACCCTCCTCCTTAATCCTCCTCCGAAGGAGGAAACATAATTTTGAATCAAAAACAAGTTTAACTATTCTGACAATAGTAACATGATTTGTAATCTTGATTTTAGTGGGTAACCATATTCTTCCCTCTTTGGAGAGGGATCGAGGGAGAGGATTTTTATAAATTGTGTATTGTATCCGTCAATAAGAAATAATCACTTTTATGATTGCTTTCTATAAATAGCAAAAAAACAAGAAATTGCTTCCTACACTTAACAATATTTCATATATTTGCTTTTACTAAAGAGCAGTTATGGAAGATTTATTATTAGAATTTCAGTCAAAAATCGCGCATACATCTCTGGATATACAGCGTTATCTGGTTCATCAAATTGATTTGAACAATCGATTGATTGCAGTTAAAGGTGCTCGAGGTGCGGGTAAAACGACTTTACTTCTGCAACTTGCAAAGCTAAATTTACCTTTAGAATCAACCTTATATGTAAGTTTAGATCACATTTATTTTTTCGACAATAAACTCTATAATTTAGCGAAACAATTTACCCAATTTGGAGGAACACATTTATTATTGGATGAGGTTCATAAATATCCTAATTGGTCTCGAGAGATCAAATTGATTTACGACAATTTTCCTGAACTTCATGTTATCTTCACTTCCTCTTCTATGTTGGAAATCTATAAATCAGAATCAGATTTAAGTCGAAGAGCGATAACATACAATTTAAAGGAATTGTCTTTTAGAGAATTTATTCTTTTTGAAACCAAAAAGGATCTTCAGGCGCATTCATTTTCAGATATTTTAGAAAATCACAATTCCATTGCCACAAAGCTTTTAGAAGAAATAAAACCCTTACCCTTATTTGAAAAGTATCTTAAAACGGGTGTGTATCCATATTATCTAGAAAACGAAAACCTTTATATTCAAAAACTTCAAAATACGATTAATCTGATCATTGAAATTGACATCAACGCAGTGGAAGATCTAAATTATGATACCTTGGTGAAATTAAAAAAACTCCTTGTAAGCATAGCTTCAAGCGCTCCATTTACACCCAACATTACCAAACTGAGTGAGAAGGTAGACGTTTCCCGTAACATGTTGGTAAAAAGCATTAAAATCTTGGAACGAGCTGGATTGGTGAATGAGTTGTATAAAGACACAACCGGAATTGGCGTCTTGACGAAACCAGAAAAATTGTATTTGAACAACACCAACCTCATGTATGCGCTCGCGAAGGAAAACACAAATATTGGAAATGTGAGAGAGACTTTTTTCTTAAATCAACTGAAAGGTTTGCACGACATTAATCGCTCAGAAGTTGCTGATTTTATAATTGATAAAAAGTACACCTTTGAAATTGGAGGTAAGAACAAAACAAAAAAACAAATCGCAAAAGTAGAAAACGGGTATGTAGCGAAAGATGGCATCGAAATCGGTTTCGGAAATATCATTCCTGTTTGGCTTTTTGGTTTTATGTATTAGTAAAATACAAGATTACTAATTCTACTGCCCTAAATTAAATTTCAAATTGGGAAGCAGTTGCGTAAAGCCATCCAAAATCGGGAATAAACGCAACTTTTATTTGGATAAATCTAAGTTTTTTAGGGTTTCGTTGCTTAATTAGCTAACTGCATAGGTTAAAACACGCTTGAATTGTTGGAGGTCTTGTTGGAATTTATATATTTACAGGAATTATAATCAACGACTGCTATGAAATTGTTAGGATTTGAAATGGATGAAATAAACGATATACGTTTGAAAACGGATTTGTTGTTGATTTTGAATAAATTAACTAGAATAATTTATAGTGGAAATAAACCCAATTGGGTAAAGCCACTCGTTGGCATTCATATAAAAGAAGATAAATGACATACATAATAATCGGAATAGGTATAATATTTATAATCCTCTATCAAATTGGAAAATCTCAGCAAAAGAATAATTCTGAACATGGAATTACTTTTAATGTAAAAACTGAAACTTTAACAAAAAAAGATAAGCATGATTCCAAATGGGAAATAGTTTATAGAGAAACTGAAAGATGGAAAGAGCTTGGTTTTGAAAATGAAGAGGCAGAAGAAGATCAATTATTTAGACGTGATTTTGAAGTTTGGTATTGTAATACTGGTTCCAAAGAAAAACTTGAAATAAAAAAATTTCAAGACGAATCAAAATACGCTAGAGAATTACCGAAAATTTATAAGGAAATAACTGGAATGCCTCGTTATACTGCTTCTGAACTGAGTAAAGTACCTGAAGGTTATGAATGCATATACTCTGGACAAGATAGTGAAAATAGGAAAAGGTGGTATTTTGCAATAATTGGAAGTGAAAGAATAAAAGGTCAAGAAAAAGTTGATAATTTTCCAGGTTATGGGCGATTATATGAAAGAGAATTTAAAGTATGGTATTCTGATGTTGGCTCAAAAGATATAAAGGATGAACAAATAATCCAAGATCGATTTCCATTGCATTATGAGCCGAAAAATAGTAAAAATATAACTGGAGAAGGAGTTTATTTGGATAGACTAGACAATACCAAAGGATACGAATCTTTATTTTCTGGTTTGGATAATAAAAACAGAAAGAGATGGTACTTCGCATTAGTAAAGTTTACACCAACTTGGATAGAAACCAAAAGAGCAATTGAAGAAGAATCTGTGAAAATTGAGAAAGAAGATATTGAAGTACCAGAAGGTTGGGAATTAGTGCGAAACCACTCTGAAAAATGGATTGAATTAAATTATGACAAAGGATTCCCTGGGTATGGAAAAGTATATAACATAACTTTTGAAGTTTGGTATTCAGATGTTGGTTCAAAAGACAAAATAGAACAGCCTTCTATTTCAGTTCATTTAGCATTGTACGGAAAAAATGAAAACATTTATTATTTTGAACGAGTTTGTGACCAAATTGAAGGTTTGAATGGAAAGCAAGTAAACTTTGACCGACTATCTCGAGCTCAAGGATATTCTCAATTATATAACGGATTAGATAACTCTACTAAACAGAGATGGTATTTGGGGATAAAAGAAATGAGGCCTACTAATTATTTTACAGCAAAAGCTTAATAAAAGATACGAAATGCCAACATTAGCTAAAAATACAGAAACCAGCCAACCTAACCGTTTTTCCGTATTTTAGCTTTGGCGTTAGCAACAAGAAGAAAAATACTAAAAAGTATTAAACAGCCTTTTCAATATAAATTAATATTTTCAACACTGAGTATTAGATAAACTTAGCTCAATAGCTTATGAAACAGAATCCTACTATTTATAAAATTGACGATGATTTCACTTTTGAAAAAGTAAATGAAGAAGTCTTGAAACATCTTGGAAAAAATGGTCAATCATATAAAGAGAGAACATTTGAACTTGGTAAATACGAAGCAAAATTAATAGTTATTGAATCAAGCGAAAAAGACTCAGAATGGTCTAGTTTTCTTCCAAAAAAACATTTAGGTGATATCTCCCTAGAATACAAAATGCCATCACTAGTTTTACTAATTAAAACAAACTCTCTAATCTACGCAATAGTTGGTGGTGCATTTTATAAATATATTTTACCTTTTTTAGATATGTCATATGGTTTGAATACCTATTCGAGGATTATGGAACCAACAAAGGATCAGATTATTTCAATTAAAACTCGAGGTGTAACTGGTTTAAGGGCGGGAATGCAAGAACAGTTCAAAGACAATTATCGAATAATGGACTATATTAAATTTGGTAAAATCCCAACCGAATTAAAAATAAAACTTTCGAATGAAAAAATTGATTTGTTTTTCGACAAATTCGTCAACTCAAGATCACCATATATCATTCTTAATATTTCATCAGGTTTCAACATTAATAAAAAACTAACCTACAATGAGTTAGGTAGTCTAATTCAAATCCTCGAGTACATTGAGACTTTGCCTGCAAATGATTTTTTTAGTTCGTATAAAGAAATTGTACACAAACAACTTATTTCGAGAAATTTAAAGCCTGGAATTATCTCCAAATTATTTGATGCTCGCCAAGAGATTATCGAAGCTAAAATTTCCGATTTCGATATCTGTTATCCAAATAAAATTGAAGACTTTTATAGCGCAAGTGAATATGTAATAAAATTACAAACGGGTAGTAATAAATTTACAGTTATTGGTAGCACTTCAGATAAAAGCGACATATTAAGGCTTATACTTCAATTCTTTAAAGACAAAAACTATGATAGGAATTTACGAGCGTTTAATAAAAACATTTATATATGTCAGGACAACTTAAAGAGGTTCGCCAAAGAATAGTTTCTGTAACATCTACTCAACAAATAACGAATGCCATGAAAATGGTGAGTGCCGCAAAATTAAGAAGAGCACAAAATGCAATTGTTCAAATGAGGCCGTACGCGCAAACATTGCAGACAATGCTGAGCAATATCGTGAGTAGTAATGTTGCCGATTTAAACTTGCCTTTGGCAG
>SMEQ01000229.1_pt1 | contig 17896 bp, 18 predicted proteins | sample 2456281 | NCBI WGS metagenome assembly SMEQ01 (sample SAMN10132596, study PRJNA489261) | soil metagenome | isolation source: day1 antibiotic-loamy sand soil ammended with raw manure from dairy cow... | place: USA | collected 2015-04-01
GCCAACACGTATTAGATTTTTGTGGAGTAACGCAATGAAGGTGTTGTCTGTTTTTGGTACCCGCCCCGAAGCTATTAAAATGGCACCCCTAGTTAAAGCATTAGAAGCCGATAGTTTTTTTGAAGCTAAAGTGGCGGTTACTGCCCAGCACCGTGAAATGCTAGACCAAGTGCTGGAGCTATTTGAGATTACCCCGGATTTTGATTTGAACCTGATGAAAGCAGGGCAAGATTTATATGATATTACCAGCAAGGTGCTTTTAGGCCTGCGCGAAGTGTTTGCCGAATTTAAACCGGATTTGGTTTTAGTCCATGGCGATACTGCCACCACATTTGCAGCAACTTTAGCCGCTTTTTACCAGCAAATACCTGTAGGCCATGTCGAAGCAGGCTTGCGCACAGGTAACTTATATTCGCCTTGGCCAGAAGAAGCTAACCGTGTGCTAACAGGTCGCTTGGCAGCTCTGCATTTTGCCCCCACCGAACGCAATAAAAAAGCGCTTCTGCTTGACCACGTAAAGGAAGATGCGATTACCGTTACCGGCAACACCGTGATTGATGCACTCCAATGGGTAGTAAAAAAAATAGCCGAATCCACAGCCTTGCAAAGCAGCATTGCTGATGCATTAAGCACGGCAGGCTTAACAATTAATGCAGCGGAACATCAGTATGTATTAGTGACAGGCCATCGCCGTGAAAACTTTGGCGAAGGCTTTGAAAACATCTGTTCAGCTTTGCGTGATTTAGCCCTAGCCAACCCCACCACGCACTTTATCTACCCTGTGCACTTAAATCCCAATGTGCAAGAGCCGGTAAAACGTTTATTAGGCGAAGTCAGCAATGTCCATTTAATTAAGCCTTTGGGTTACGAGCCGTTTGTATATTTAATGCAACATGCGTATTTAGTCTTAACCGATAGCGGCGGCGTACAAGAAGAAGCACCAGGCTTAGGCAAGCCGGTATTAGTGATGCGCGACACCACAGAAAGACCCGAAGCAGTAGAAGCCGGAACAGTGCGCTTGCTAGGCACCGATACCAATTTGATACGCGATGCCGTGCAAGAGCTATTAGACGATAACGTGCTGTATCAAAAAATGTCGCAAGCGCATAACCCCTATGGCGATGGCAAAGCGAGTGCGCGTATTTTGGCGTTTTTGAAGGCTCAGCAGTAAAACGCTGAAAAACTCATTTAACAGGGACGTTAATCGTCATGTCATTCAAAGTAAAAGCTGCGACTGCGCTTTCTTTAGGCTTAGCTAACTTATATCGGGCATTAAGCTATAGGCTTGGCGTTAAGCTTGGCTTAAATCCTGTTAGGCGCATTCGTGCTTTAAAACCTTCGGGCGCTTTATTTTCTAACCCATCGCATACAGTGAATTTGCCGACTTCTGGCTTATGGCAGGAGCAGGCACATTATTTTGGCATGCATGCCGTTAAATTATCGGACGAACCGCCAGCATGGCATGTAAATCCATTGAATTCTGTTGCGGTTAAAAACCCGAATAGACCTTGGTGGGAAATCCCAGACTTTGATCCTGCGGTGGGCGATATCAAAGTAATCTGGGAAGCTTCACGCTTTGACTGGGTATTAAGCTTTGCACAAGAGGCGGCTATTGGTGATGAAGCAGCACTGGCTAAGCTGAATCTTTGGCTGAATGATTGGCTAGAGCACAACCCGCCTTATTTTGGGCCTAACTGGAAGTGCGGCCAAGAAGCCTCTATTCGAGTAATGCACTTAGCCATGGCGGCTTTGCTATTGGGGCAAGCCAAAAAACCACTCCCTGCCTTGTTAGCAACGATTGAATTACACCTTAAACGTATTGAACCAACCCTTACCTACGCCATGGCGCAGGATAATAACCATGGCACATCCGAAGCCGCTGCTCTGTATATTGGCGGAAGCTGGCTTGTCAAACAAGGCATAAGCGCAGGCGATAAATGGCAAAAGATGGGTAGCAAATGGTTGGAAAACCGTGCCGCACGTTTGATTGGTGAAGACGGCAGTTTTAGCCAATATTCGCTGAATTATCATCGTGTGATGCTGGATACGTTCAGTATGGTAGAGGTATGGCGGCGGCACTTAGATTTAAAGCCTTTTTCGCCACGCTGCTACCAGCGTGCAAAAGCAGCAACGCATTGGCTACATGCATTAACAAACGCTTGCAATGGTGATGGGCCAAACTTAGGTGCCAATGACGGGGCTAGGCTACTGCCACTAACAGCTACAGACTATCGTGATTGTCGTCCATCGGTGCAGTTAGCTTCTGTGCTATTTGCAGGCTCAAAAGCCTACGCTGAAACCGGCGTGTGGAATCTGCCATTACTATGGTTTGGTATAGATTTACCTGATAACACCCTAGCGGAACCGAGCAGTGAAGTTTTTGACCAAGGCGGTTTTGCTGTATTACGCGACGCGGATGCAAAAGTGCTATTACGTTACCCGCGTTTTCGTTTTCGCCCTAGTCAGGCCGATGCGCTTCATCTGGATTTGTGGTTGAAAGGCCGTAATCTGCTGCGTGATGCGGGTACTTATAGTTACAATACGGAATCGCGCTGGTTGAGCTATTTTCCGGGTACAGAAAGCCATAACACCGTGCAGTTTGATGATAGAGATCAGATGCCTAGATTAAGCCGATTTTTGTTTGGCGACTGGCTCAAAACTCGCAATTTTAAACCATTAGCCCAATCTGATAACGGCCAGGAAATAACAGCAGGATATTGCGATGGGCGTGGGGCAAGCCATATACGTCAAGTTTGTCTTTTGTCTGGTAAGTTGAGTGTTCGCGATGAAATCAGCGGTTTTAACAGCAAGGCTGTTTTGCGCTGGCGTTTAGAACCCGGTAACTGGCAGATAAACGACCATACGCTTAGCAATGGAATGCATCAAATGACAGTGAAAGCGAGCATGGCGATAGTACGCTTTGAATTAGTAGAGGGATGGGAGTCTCGCTATTATCTTGATAAAACACCTTTGCCTGTTTTAGAGATTGAAGTGAATCAAGCGGGAACATTAACAACGGAGTATCTCTGGAACCCATGAGAGTTTTATATTTTCACCAGCATTTTTCTACCCCTAAAGGCTCTGTTGGTATTCGCTCTTACGAGATGGCGCGTCGCCTCATTCAGCGCGGGCATCAAGTGACTATGGTGTGTGGCAGTTATGGCGGCGGCGAAACCGGTATTGCCCAGCCCTTTGTTAAAGGCAAGCGCCGTGGCAAGGTGGATGGCATTGATATTATTGAGTTTGATCTTGCTTACTCTAATAGCGATAGCTTTATTACCCGCGCGATGACTTTTTTAAAGTTTGCCTTACGCAGTATAGGGCTGGTATTTACTGAGCAATACGACCTGGTATTTGCTACCACAACGCCATTAACAGCAGGCATACCCGGTATTTTTGCGCGTTGGATTAAGCGCAAACCTTTTGTGTTTGAGGTGCGCGATCTTTGGCCTGAATTGCCTAAAGCTATGGGCGTGATCACTAACCCCGTTGTTTTGGGTTTAATGTCCTTATTGGAGTGGGCTAGTTATCGTTCTGCGCATCGTTGCATCGGGCTTTCACCGGGTATTGTTGAAGGTATAGCCAAACGCGGCGTCGCAAAAGAGCGTATTGCCTTAGTGCCTAATGGTTGTGACTTATCGATTTTTTCCTCAGAGCAAACACCTTGGCGCCCCGCACAGGTTAAAGCCGATGATTTAATGGCCATTTTTGCGGGAACACACGGCATGGCTAATGGTTTGAATGCCGTGCTAGACGCTGCTGCTGAGCTAAAAAAGCGTAACCGTGCCGATATAAAGTTAGTGCTTATAGGCCAAGGTAAGTTGAAATCCAGCTTGATAGAAAGAGCCACAATAGAAAAGCTCGATAACGTGATTTTCCATGAGCCTGTGAACAAAGCGACATTGGCTGGCTTAATGGCAAGTACGGATATTGGCATGCAAATATTAGCGAATATACCGGCTTTTTATTACGGCACATCGCCGAATAAGTTTTTTGATTATATAGCCGCAGGCTTGCCGGTACTGAATAACTATCCGGGATGGCTTGCCGGCATGATTGAACAGCACCACTGTGGTTTTGCAATTGAGCCAGACAACCCCCAAGCTTTTGCGGATGCATTAGAAAGTGCCGCTGATAATCGCCAGCAATTAAAACAGATGGGGCAGAATGCACGCCTATTAGCGGAGCAAGCGTTTGATCGTGAAATACTGAGCAACCGCTTTGTGGATTGGTTGGAGGGTGGGGTTAAGTGATCCCCGCTCTTATTTCGCAAAAGCTTGCATTATCTGACCCAACATAGCGGTCGTTTCATTTTTTGTTTACTTGTATACTTTGGCCATGACGGAACTAAACACGCAACTTCATCAGCAAGCTCTACCTTTAGAAGGCTTTTGCCCTCAAAGGGATTTGGCGTATTGGGTGAGAATGGTAGAGCAGGATGCTGTTGCTAAGCGTGTGATAAATTCCACGCCTTTTGCTCGTTTAAAGAAGGTGTCTTTTCTAGGTGCCATTGATCACTTAAATCTGACTCAAAAAATGCATAAAGCATCGCGTTCGCGCGCTGTGCACTCACTGCAAGTTGCGGGTTTAGCGGCATTTGTTGCTGAGCATCGTGGCTATAGCGCAGATTTAAAAAAGCACGTGATTTTGGCTGGTTTGCTGCATGATATTGGTCATCCACCACTTTCACATAGTGTAGAGCCCTATTTAAAACAGAGCTTTGGTTATGGCCATCATGAAATGGGCGAGAAGTTATTGGATGGCGATCACGCAACAAGCAAAGGTTTGCATAAGCTATTGATGTCGAATGTCGATATTACATTCATTAAACAGTTAATCGCTGGCGAGGCTTGCGATGAAGATGGGGGTGATCTTTTTAGTAGTCTGATTAACATCGATACCATTGAAGGCATTACCCGCTCTTTTCGCTATGTTAAAGATTCCTCAACGAACTTAAACCCTGTGGATGTGGCTTACGCTTCTTTTGTGGATAAGGGCGAACAGCGCTTTAAAAGCTTAGATAAATTTTGGCAGCTAAAAGATTATGTCTATAACAATATAATCAATAAAGATTTAGGCGTGATGGCAGATTATTACAGCCAGCACTTCTTTCATAAAAAATCAAACCTGCTATCCGAAAACGAATTGTTTGATACCGAGTTAGATTGGGAAAGAAAATACCACCCGCTGTTTTTAACTTTAGGTAATATGTGCGGAAACGCTGACTTACCCGCTGATTTAGTCGATACAGATATTAACTTTACTAAGCGTAAGTATTTTATTGATAGCGGCAAGAAAAATAGTGAAAGGTATCAATACAAAAAAACTAAAAGCTCTACACGATTTGAGTTCCCAGCATTAAAGCACACGAATCAGACAGGTTTTTTATTTATCTAAAAGGTGGAAAGGATGCCCAAATTACCAACTCTTCTAACAGCCGATCATTTTACCCAAAGCAAGCTACAAACGATTCGTACAGCGCTTGCCGCTGCATTAGAAAACAGTACGTATAAAGACAATATTACATTGGTTGCTACTGGCTCTTATGGGCGAGGTGAGGCATCTGCGGAATCTGACTTGGATTGGTTTCTAATTTTTGATAAAGATTTAGAGGCGCAAGATACTATCCCTGAGGAAATCAAAAGTATTGCTGATGTTATATCGCGCAATATAGATACAGGCCCTGGCGATAGCCAAACGTTTGGTAAGAATGCGATAGTTAAGTTCAGCGATTTGCAAAGCAATATTGGTGGGCAGCATGATACAAATAAAACACTGACGCGACGCTTATTATTTTTGCTAGAGGGCACATGGCTGTATGGCGAAGAGCGATTTAAAGATTATCGCTGTAAGTTGTTAACAAAATATATAAAGCCGGATGTTTCTACAGAGCTACCCTACTTTTTACTAAACGATATTATTCGTTATTACAGAACCATGGCTACCGACTTTGAATATAAAGTTGTTGAGGGCGGTAAAGCATGGGGTTTGCGGAATATAAAGTTAAGGTTCTCACGGAAGTTACTGTATTTTGGTGGTGTTATTGTTATGGCAGAGTTGAATGGTTTAGGTCAGCAGCAAAAACTGATTAAAGCAGAAGAACTATTTGATAAAAATGTTTTAGAGCGCATTACGTTTCTTGATTGCAACGCTATGAATTCAAAAACTACAGAGGCACTTGCGCTTTATAGTCAGTTTTTAGAAAGCTTAAGTGACTCGGATATACGTGCGGCTTTAGACGACTGCCCAAAAGAAAGTCGCAATAAAGTACAAGCATATGTTGATTTGAAAGTGGCTAGTGAAGACTTTTCTAAAGTGCTACATGATTGGCTGTTAGAGCAATACCCTTCGCCGCACCCCATACATCATGCCTTGGTATTTTAATGCCTGTGTATTTTATTCGACATGCCGAAACGCAAGGCAATGCTAACAATGTCTGGGTTGGTAGAAAAGATGAGCCCATAATGACCGAAGCTTGCAGTGATTTGCATGCCTCAGCCATTACACTTGCTGACCTTGATTTGGATGTTATTTACTGCAGCCCTTTGCTGCGAGCAAAGCAGACGGCAGAGGTAATTCGGCAATATCAGGTTAATAAACCTGATATTATTGTTGATGCATCTTTGCAAGAACGCGATTTTGGCGTGTTTGAAGGAAGGGTAAAAACACCTAAGAATCGCTCTAGGTTAGACAGCCATAAAAGTGTAGAAACAACATCATCCATCGTTAAACGAATAGCGCCTTTATTCGAAAGCTTTTACTCTATGAATGTAAATATTCTGGTTGTATCGCATTCAGCCGTATATAAATGTTTAGTTGAAAAGATGCGTTATCGAGCCACTCCTGAAAAAAGCAGTTTGAAAAATAGCGAATGGGTACAGTTACAGTGCATTGCAAATTAAGACAACAAACCAGCCTAGTGTGTTTAGTGGGATTTATAGCTTGAAACGCCTCTTCGATATTATCGCTTCTTTTTTCGGCTTGCTTATCCTTAGCCCTGTTATTGCCATTGTCGCTTGGCAAATTAGCCGTAAGCTGGGTTCGCCTATTTTATTTCGCCAAGTGCGCCCTGGCAAAGATGGCAAGCCTTTTGAAATGGTTAAGTTCCGCACCATGCGTGATGCCGTGGATGCGAATGGTGAGCCTTTACCTGATGAAGAGCGTATGACGCCTTTCGGTAGTTTTTTACGTTCCAGCAGCTTAGATGAACTGCCAGAGCTGTGGAACGTACTGAAAGGCGATATGAGTTTGGTAGGCCCACGGCCTTTGCTAATGGAATATCTGCCTTTGTATTCTGCCGAGCAATATCGTAGGCACGATGTGCGCCCGGGTGTTACCGGTTGGGCACAAATTAATGGTCGCAATGCGATTAGTTGGGAAGATAAGTTCACGTTAGACGTTTGGTATGTGGATAACCGTTCGCTGTGGCTGGATATCAAAATCATATTCTTAACCATCAAAAAAGTGTTAATTCGTGATGGTATTAGTGCCGAGGGTGAGGTCACAATCAGTAAGTTTACAGGTACGCACGAGTGAAGCGTTTAGCTATTTTAGGTGCTAGTGGTCACGGTAAAGTGGTCGCTGATGCTGCGGAGCTTTCTGGCTGGGATGAAGTGGTTTTTTTTGATGATGATTGGCCGCAACGTAAAAGTAACGCTATTTGGCCTGTACTGGGAAATACGGCAGCGCTTTTAGCTTCGCTCGACGATTTTTCGGGTGTTGCTGTTGCTATTGGTAATAATAGAATTCGCCTTGAAAAGTTAAACGTACTGCGTGGCCAGAATGTAACCTTACCGACAATTATTCACCCTCAATCTATTATTAGCCGCTATGCGCAAATAGGTGAGGGTAGTGTTATCTGTGCGGGCGTTGTTGTGAATGCCGATACTCGCATTGGCGCGGGTGCCATACTCAACACCGGCTGCAGTATTGATCATGATTGCGTACTAGCTGATGCAGTGCATATCAGCCCAGGAGCGCGTTTGGCTGGTGGTGTTAGTGTGGGTGAGTGCACCTGGATTGGTATAGGTGCCGTTGTTCGTCAATTATTAACGGTTGGTGCTTGCTCGATTGTTGGCGCTGGTGCTGCGGTTGTTAAAGATGTGCCGGCGCATGCCACGGTTGTTGGTGTGCCGGCTAAAGAAATTTTATAGGAAGTTACTGTGTTAAATACCCCCTTTTCCCCATGGCCTTCATTCACCGAAGAAGAAGCCAATGCTGTTCGTGATGTGGTTTTATCCAATAAGGTGAACTATTGGACGGGGCAGGAAGGCCGTGAGTTTGAAAAAGAATTTGCCGCTTGGTCGGGTACAGACTATGCGATTGCCTTGATGAATGGCACGGTAGCGTTGGATGTGGCTTTGTGGGCTTTGGATATCGGCGAGGGCGATGAGGTGGTTGTTACCTCGCGCACTTTTTTAGCCTCGGCTTCTAGCATTGTTAATGCCGGTGCTATACCAGTATTTGCGGATGTGGATGCGGATTCGCAAAACATTACTGCTGAGTCGATTCAAGCGGTTTTAACTCCGCGCACGCGTGCGATTATTTGTGTGCATTTGGCGGGTTGGCCCTGCGATATGGATGCCATTATGCAATTGGCTGCAGATCATGATTTATTCGTCATTGAAGATTGCGCCCAAGCCCATGGTGCTACTTATAAAGGTAAGCCGGTTGGCTCGATTGGCCATATTGCTGCTTGGTCGTTTTGCCAAGATAAAATTATGACCACCGGTGGTGAAGGCGGCATGGTAACCACTAACGATAGAGAGCTGTGGAAGCTCATGTGGTCGTTAAAGGATCACGGTAAAAGCTGGGATGCGGTTTATGAACGCGAGCATGCGCCGGGGTTTCGTTGGTTGCATGAGAGTTTTGGCACTAACTGGCGTATGACAGAAATGCAGGCGGTGATTGGTCGTATTCAATTGCAGCGTATGCCGCAGTGGCAGGCGCAGCGCTTGGCCAATGCACAAGCTATTTGGCAGGCTGCAGGCAGTTGCAGTGCTTTACGTGTGCCTGAAGTGCCCGCGGATATTTTGCATGCGGCGTATAAGTGTTATGTGTTTGTTAAGCCAGAATTATTGAAAACAGGCTGGGATAGAGATCGTATTCTTTCTGCAATAGCTGAGCGGGGCGTGCCTTGCTTTAGTGGCTCTTGCTCTGAGGTGTATTTAGAAAAAGCCTTTGATGATACGGATTATCGCCCTGCTACACCTTTGCAAGTCGCTCGTGAACTAGGCGAGACAAGCCTGATGTTTTTGGTCCACCCTACCTTAAGTGATGCGGAGATTCAAAAAACCTGCGATGCATTGCGCGAGGTAATGCGAGTCGCCAGTTTATAGGCTTAAAACAGGGTTTATGTTATGGCTTGTTGGCTCTATACTGTGAGCCTTGTCACGCTATCTACAGGGATACAGATGAAAATAAGAGAAAGGCTGTTAGCTCTTCCACGTCGTTATAAGCGTTTATTGCAAGTATTTACAGATATATTGCTTATATGGCTGTCTATTTGGCTGGCTTTTGTTATTCGTATTGGGTTCGACGATTCTTTTGTCGCAATTAAAGCGCATTCGTGGCTTTTTTTGGCCGCACCTTTAATCACTATTCCTATTAGTATCCGTTTTGGCATGTACAGGGCAGTAATGCGCTTTGTAGGCCAAGATGCGCTTATTCAAATCACTAAATCTATTAGCGTATCCGCCCTTCTACTGGCCTTGACTGTATATTGGTTTGATCATGCTACGCAACCTATGCCACGTTCCTTTGTGTTCAATTATTGGCTTTTAAGTTTAGTCACTATTGGCGGCTTACGCTTAGTACTGCGACAATACTTTCTTGATGATTGGTTCAGTGCTGGCCAGCATTTTATTCCCTTTTTAAAGTACGATGATCATCTACCGCATGTTGCCATTTATGGTGCAGGTTCTGCAGGTAATCAGTTAGCCACGGTATTACGTATGGATAGAACTATGCGCCCGGTGGCTTTTATTGATGATGACCCTAGCCTGACAAAGCGCACAATAGCCGGTTTGCGAGTATACGACCCGCAACACATTCAAACGATGATCGATGAAACCGGCGCTACGGAAGTGTTATTGGCTATGCCATCGGAAACGCGTGCGCGACGTCGTGAAGTGTTGGCTGCTTTAGAGCCTTATTCTCTGCGGGTGCGTACCATTCCCGGCTTTATCGATTTGGCCTGTGGCAAGGTGCAGGTGCAGGATATTCAAGAGGTGGATATTGCCGATTTATTAGGCCGCGATCCGGTTACCCCGCATGTGGCGTTGTTCGAGCGCTGCATTAAAGATAAGGTGGTGATGGTAACAGGTGCTGGTGGTTCGATTGGTTCTGAGCTATGCCGCCAGATTGTCGCTAGCGGCGCTACTAGCCTAATTTTGTTTGAGCATAGTGAATTTAATCTCTATCACATCCAGCAAGAGCTTACGGCGCGTATTGCTAAAGAAGCGTTAAGCTTACATCTGGTGCCGATTTTAGGTTCTATTTGTAATATCAAACGTTTAAAAGATACTCTTATAACCTATAAGGTGAATACGGTTTATCACGCGGCGGCGTATAAGCATGTGCCGATAGTGGAGCATAACTCAGCTGAAGGCATTATGAATAATGTGGTGGGTACGCTGAATACAGCACAAGCCGCTATTGCTGCAGGTGTTGAGCACTTTGTTTTAATCTCTACCGATAAAGCTGTGCGCCCGACGAATATTATGGGTAGCACCAAACGCTTGGCCGAAATGGTATCACAAGCCTTGAGTGCAGAGCCCAGCACCCGCTTATTGATGGATAAAAACGACCAACACGAATACCCGAATAATACCCGCTTTACCATGGTGCGCTTTGGTAATGTGTTGGGTTCATCCGGTTCGGTTATTCCGTTGTTCCGCGAACAAATACAAAAAGGCGGCCCTGTTACCGTTACTCATCCCAATATGACGCGCTACTTTATGACCATTCCTGAAGCCTCGCAGTTGGTGATTCAAGCCGGTGCTATGGGTTTAGGCGGCGATGTTTTTGTCTTGGATATGGGTGAGCCGGTAAAAATTATCGAGTTGGCTGAGAAAATGATCAGCCTAACCGGCTTAACCGTACGCAGTGAAAGCAACCCTAATGGGGAGGTTGCGATTGAATTTAGTGGCTTGCGCCCTGGCGAAAAGCTGTATGAAGAATTACTTATCGGTGACAATGACACCCCTACCGATCACCCGATGATTATGCGTGCCAATGAAAGCTATTTGCCGTGGGATGAATTACGTCCGATTTTGCAACAATTGCTGAGTGCTTCTGAAAGCGGCGATTGTGTGCAGGTGCGCCAAATCTTGCGGCAAGTGGTGGATGGCTATATCCCGCAAGGCGATATTGTGGATTATGTGTTTAACCAAAAACGGTTAAGCGCGGAAATGTTTTAAGAAAAGACTAAAAGTATGCCTAGTAACAACACAACATATAAATATTTAGTGACGGGCGCAGCGGGCTTTATCGGCATGTATACCGCTAAACGATTACTTGAACAAGGCCATCAGGTTATCGGCTTAGATAATTTAAACAGCTATTATGAGCCAGAGTTAAAGCAGTATCGTCTTGCGCAGCTGATGCCGTTTGAGGCCTTCACTTTTGTGCAGATGGACTTGGCTGATCGTGAAGGCATGGCGGCTTTATTTGCAGAAAAACAGTTTGACCGTGTTATCCACCTCGCCGCACAAGCCGGTGTGCGCTACTCCATAGAAAACCCCTTTGCTTATGTGGATAGCAATATGGTGGGCATGATGACGGTGCTTGAGGGTTGCCGGAATAACCAAGTGAAGCATCTGGTTTATGCCTCGTCTAGTTCTGTCTATGGCATGAATGAAAAAATCCCGTTTAGCGAGGATGATAAAGTTGATAACCCGGTGTCTTTGTATGCCGCCACAAAAAAAGCCAATGAGTTGATGGCACATAGCTATGCCAAGCTGTATAAAATACCGGTAACGGGGCTGCGCTTTTTTACCGTCTATGGCCCCGCCGGCCGGCCGGATATGGCACCTTGGTTGTTTACCGAAGCGATATTGCAGAATAAGCCGATTAAGGTGTTCAACCATGGCAAAATGATGCGTGATTTCACCTATATTGACGATATTGTTGAGGGCGTTATTCGTATTCAGGATGTGGTGCCAGCGGGGGATATTCCTTATAGTTTATTCAATATAGGCAATAATGAGCCGATTCAGTTAGCACGCTTTATCGCCGCCATTGAATCTGCGACAGGTAAAGCAGCAGAAAAAATCATGCTGGATATGCAGCCTGGTGATGTAGAGCGCACCTACGCAGATACCACGCGCTTAGAAGCCGCCGTAGGTTATAAGCCGAAAACTGAAATTGAACATGGCATTCAGCAATTTGTTGATTGGTATAAAGCCTATAGAGAGATGTAAGCAGATGAGAATAACCATCGCTGGAACCGGCTATGTAGGCCTTTCCAATGCCATGTTATTGGCCCAGCACAACCCCGTGATTGCCATTGATATCGTGGCTGAAAAAGTCGCTTTATTGAATAATAAAAAATCGCCTGTCGCCGATGCTGAAATTGAAGACTTTCTAGCCAATAAGCCATTGGATTTTAAAGCCACTCTGGATAAGCAAGCAGCGTATCAAGATGCCGATTTTGTTATTATCGCAACACCAACCAATTACGATCCGAAAACTAACTACTTCGATACCAGCAGCGTAGAAGCCGTGGTGAATGATGTTGTTAAAATTAACCCCAGCGCCACTATCGTTATTAAATCCACCGTGCCGGTAGGCTATACCGAATCCTTAAAACAACAATTTGACAGCCATCAGCCGCCATTGCATATATTCTTCTCACCGGAGTTTTTGCGCGAAGGTAAGGCTTTGTATGACAACTTGCACCCCTCTCGGATTATTGTTGGCGAACAAAGCGAGCGTGCAGAAACGTTTGCTAAATTATTACAGCAAGGCGCTATCAAGCAAGACGTACCGGTATTATTTACCAATAGCACTGAAGCCGAAGCGGTTAAGCTGTTTTCGAATACTTATTTAGCCATGCGCGTTGCCTACTTTAATGAGCTAGATAGCTATTGCGAAGTGAATGGCTTGGATACGCAGCATATCATCCAAGGCATAGGCTTAGATCCGCGCATTGGCAAACACTACAACAACCCCAGTTTTGGTTATGGTGGCTATTGTCTGCCTAAAGATACCAAGCAATTGCTAGCCAATTACGATCAAGTACCGAATAACATCATTAAAGCCATTGTGGATGCCAACCGCACGCGCAAAGACTTTATCGCCGATGCAGTGATCAAAAAGCTCAATGGCATGAAAAGCCCAACGGAATCAGCCGCACCCATTGTTGGCATTTACCGTTTGGTGATGAAGGATGGCTCTGATAATTTTCGAGCCTCTGCCATTCAAGGCATTATGAAGCGTATTAAAGCCAAGGGTATTGAAGTGGTAGTGTATGAGCCAGTGCTGGAAGAAAGCCACTTTTTCAACTCTCGCGTTATTACCGATTTGCAGATATTTAAACAGCAAAGTACGGTGATCGTCGCTAATCGCCTGCATGAAGATATAGCCGATGTGAAAGATAAAGTGTACACCCGAGATCTATTTGGCTGTGACGCCTAAAGTTTACGTTGGTTTATATTGGCCGGATTAAAGGTTGCTAGGCCGCTTCTTAGCCCTCAAAATATCCGCTAAATTTTTAACGGATCTTATTATGGCTAAGCACACGCTTACTCTAAAAGCCCGCATCAAGCAGCGCATCATGAAGCCGATGGAAATCATCATAGCGGCTTTGATATTGCTGTCGGTTCTCTCGTTTGCCATTGAGACCTTGCCGAGCAAAGGCTACTTACTAACAAATATATTGGCCTGGGCGGACTCTATTTTTTTAGTGGTGTTTTCAGCCGAATACTTATTGCGTATTTGGTTGGCGGATAAAAAAAACCGATTATCTTTTCAGCTTTTACGGCGTCGTCGATTTAATCTGTATCTTGCCGTTTTATTTCGCCATGCTAATGGGGCTGGAAAGTCTGCGTCTTCTGCGTTTGTTCCGTTTGCTGCGTATCTTTAAAATGGTGCGTTACAACCGTGCCATCAACCGAGTATGGCGTGCTATTTACAGCGCCCGTGAAGAGCTTATGGTATTTTTTGGCGCGAGCATGATCATGATCATTATTTCCGCCGTCGGTATTTATCATTTTGAACATGCAGCGCAACCTGAAGTCTACCGTTCGCTATTTGATGCACTATGGTGGGCCGTGGTAACCCTAACCACCGTCGGCTATGGCGATACCGCGGGGCGCTTATTCACTTTTCTGATGTTAATGATAGGCTTAGGTTTAATAGCTGTACCAACCGGTATCATTACCTCGTCGCTAAGTACCATTAAGCAGAAGATAGAGCTGGAAGATGAGCAGCTTGAAGAGGATATTGAGTCGTAAAGCGATATAAACCCTCTAACCGCCCACAGTTTAATTAACTTTTTGGTCACATAGCTCTAGCGCTTAAAAAGGCAACTGGATAGACTACGAGCTTGCTGCTACTTGCCATAGCCCTACGCTAGGGATACTTAGTGTGCAAAGGCCAAAATGCTTTTACAAATGGGATAATAATAAAACAAATGAAAAAGTTCGCTCTTATTGGTGCTGCTGGCTATATCGCACCACGTCATATGCAAGCCATTAGCCATGTTCAAGCCGATTTAGTTGCCGCTTTAGACCCCAATGATTCCGTCGGTATTATCGATAGCCACTTCCCTGATGCGAGTTTTTTTACTGAATTTGAGCGTTTTGATCGACATATCGATAAGTTAAGACGATCCGGCAATGGCGTGGATTACGTTTCTATTTGCTCACCTAATTATCTGCATGATTCCCATATGCGTTTTGCTTTGCGCTCTGGTGCGGATGCTATCTGCGAAAAGCCTTTGGTATTAAACCCTTGGAATCTTGATGGCCTGTTAGAAGTCGAAAAAGACACGGGCAAAAAAGTAAATACTATCCTGCAACTTCGCGTACATCCTGCGATTGTTGCGCTGAAAGAAAAAGTACAAAAAGCCGCGAATAATAAAAAGTATGAAGTCGACTTAACCTACATTACCTCTAGAGGTAAGTGGTACTTACAATCTTGGAAGGGCGATACGAAAAAATCCGGTGGCATTGCTTCTAATATTGGCGTGCATTTTTTCGATATGCTGTATTTTATTTTTGGTGATCTGCAAAACAATATTGTGCATCACATGACAGATACCAAAGCCGCAGGTTATTTAGAGTATGAGAATGCACGTGTTAGATGGTTCCTATCCGTCGATGTGAACGATGTGCCAACAGAGGTGCTAGCAAAAGGTCAACGTACCTACCGCTCTATCACCGTCGATGGCGAAGAGATCGAATTTTCAGGTGGTTTTACCGAGTTACACAACCGTAGCTATGAAGAAATCATCGCTGGACGTGGCTTTGGTTTAGAAGAAAACCGCACAGCAATTACTACGGTTTCCCAAATTAGAAATGCGCCCATAATCGGCTTAAAGGGTGACTTCCATCCTTTCTTAAAGCAACAGACAATAAAATAATGCCTTACTATCAACACGAAAGTGCCATAGTAGATGAAGGCGCACAAATCGGCGAAGGCAGTCGCGTTTGGCATTTTGTACACGTTTGCAGCGGGGCAAAAATCGGTAAAGGCGTGTCTTTGGGGCAAAATGTTTTTGTGGGCAACAAAGTCACCATAGGCGACCACTGCAAGATACAAAACAATGTATCCGTCTACGATAATGTGCACCTAGAAGAAGGCGTATTCTGCGGCCCCAGCATGGTGTTTACCAACGTCTACAACCCACGCTCGCTGATAGAACGCAAAGACCAATACCTTGATACCATCGTTAAAAAAGGCGCAACCCTAGGCGCCAACTGCACCATTATCTGCGGCGTAACCATTGGCGAATATGCCTTCGTAGGCGCAGGTGCCGTTATCAACAAAGATGTACCAGCTTATGCTTTGGTTGTGGGCGTACCCGGCAAACAAATCGGCTGGATGAGCGAGTTTGGCGAGCAACTAAAACTACCACTAAACGGCAACGCAGAAACCCAGTGCGAGCACACAGGCGCGGTGTATAAACTAGAGAACGGGGTGGTTAGAAAAACGGATTAGCCACGAAATCCACGAAAGAACACGAAAATTAATAGTAAAACCTTTTTCGTGTGTTTAGTGGATTTCGTGGCAAAAAACAAAAGGACTTACAATGTACGAAAAGGAATTAGTGTATACAATCCAAGGCGCAGTATTTGAAGTGTACCGCCAATTAGGGCATGGTTTTCTAGAGTCCGTCTACCAAAACGCGGTAGCCATAGAACTAGAACAAAAGGGACTACAAGTAAAAAAAGAACAGCCATTAAGTGTTCTATACAAAAACCAGCTGGCAGGAGAGTTCCGAGCGGATTTAATTGTAGAGAATAAAGTGCTACTCGAGCTAAAAGCACAAAAAGAACTACCCAAAGCAGCTGAAGCGCAACTGATAAACTACCTAAAAATAACAAATATAAAAGTAGGTCTACTAATAAACTTCACCTACCCAAAAGCAACAGTCAAACGGTTAGTTTTGTAGTATAAAATTTTCGTGTTTTTAGTGGGTTTCGTGGCAAAAAATAAATAAAGTAGAGAACAAAAATGCAATTCATAGATCTCGCAGCCCAACAGGCACGCATCAAAGAAAAAATAGATGCCAATATCCAAAAAGTCTTAGCCCACGGCCAATATATCCTAGGCCCTGAAGTAGCCGAGCTTGAAGAAAAACTAGCCGCCTTCACCGGCACCAAGCACTGCATAAGCGTAGCCAATGGCACCGATGCCCTACAAATCGCCCAAATGGCCTTCGGCATAGGCCCAGGGGATGAGGTTATCACCCCAGGTTTTACCTACATCGCCACCGCAGAAACTGTGGCTGTACTCGGCGCAAAACCCGTTTACGTGGATATCTGTCCAAAAACCTATAACTTAGACCCAACAAAGTTAGAAGCCGCAATAACCCCAAAAACCAAAGCCATTATCCCTGTATCGTTATACGGCCAATGTGCGGATTTTGATGCCATTAACGCCATCGCCAACAAATACGGCATACCCGTTATAGAAGACGCCGCACAAAGTTTTGGTGCCACTTACAAAGGCAAACAATCCTGCAACCTAAGCACCATCGCCTGCACCAGCTTTTTCCCCAGCAAACCCCTAGGCTGCTACGGCGACGGCGGCGCTATATTCACCAACGACGACCAACTAGCCACCGTGCTACGCCAAATCGCCCGCCACGGCCAAGACAGACGCTACCACCACATACGCATAGGCGTAAACAGCCGCCTAGACACTTTACAAGCCGCCATCCTATTACCCAAACTAGAAATATTCGCTGAAGAAATAAAACAACGCCAACAAATAGCCAAACGCTACATTGAATTACTATCCAATTTTTCCGTGTCTTCAGAGGATTCCGTGGCCACTCCCTACATCGAGCCACACAACACCAGCGCTTGGGCGCAATTCACCATCCAAGTAGACAACCGCGACCAAGTACAAGCCAAGCTGCAAACCGCCGGCATACCCACCGCCGTGCATTACCCTATACCGCTCAACAAACAACCTGCAGTAGCAGACAACACCGCACAGCTACCAGTAGGCGATGCAGTAGCCGAGAAGGTAATAAGCCTGCCAATGCATCCGTATTTGGCCGAGGCTGATCAGCAGAAGATTGTTAAGGCTTTATTCGAATGAGAAACCTGATACTGCTAACTGCAAGCTTTCCTTACGAGGGAGGCGAGCAGTTCCTAGAGACTGAAATTCAGTATTGGAAGGATACGGCTTTTGATAATGTGTATATTTTACCGAGTACAAG
>SMEQ01000328.1_pt1 | contig 17804 bp, 13 predicted proteins | sample 2456281 | NCBI WGS metagenome assembly SMEQ01 (sample SAMN10132596, study PRJNA489261) | soil metagenome | isolation source: day1 antibiotic-loamy sand soil ammended with raw manure from dairy cow... | place: USA | collected 2015-04-01
CGATAAATTATGTAGGCGCAGGCACGGTAGAGTTTTTAGTTGACAACAACATGAACTTCTACTTTCTCGAAATGAATACTCGTCTGCAAGTAGAGCATCCCATTACCGAAGAGGTGCTGGGGGTTGATATCGTAAAAGAACAAATTAATATTGCAAACGGAAGGAAGCTTAGCTATACTCAAAACCAACTTCATCAGCGCGGTCACGCAATTGAGTGTCGTATCTATGCCGAAGATACCGAAAACAACTTCACACCCTCTCCCGGTGTAATTCATTCTATACAAACGCCCAAGGGCTTGGGAGTGCGCATCGATACACACATATATGCCGGCTATGAGGTTTCTATTTATTACGACTCAATGATTAGCAAACTTATTGTTTGGGCAACCAACAGAACGTATGCGCTGGAACGAATGCGGCGAGTATTATATGAGTATAAGATTACTGGGGTAAAAACAAATATCGATTACCTCCGACGAATAATGGATAACCGAGAGTTTGTACTGGGCAATTATACAACACATTTTATAGACGAAAATACTCAAAAACTACAAAAGCAACCTTATACTCTCTACGGAGAGCAATATAACAGTGATTGAGGCAGATGAATACGACCGATCCTTTCATTGGTTGCATCCTTGGATTGCTATCATAACCTCTGCCAACCCCGATCATTTAGATATTTATCACAATGCTGCTAATTATCGCGAGAGTTTCGAGAAGTTTACAAGCCTTATTCGTGAAGATGGATACTTGATTATAAGAAAGGATATAGCTGTAACGCCCAAGTGTCCTGAAACTGTAAACCAGTATAGCTACTCGCTCAATTCGGGCGACTTCCATGCAGACAATTTACGTATTGGCAATGGTACACTATTCTTTGATTTTGTTCATCCCGAAGGTATCATAAAGGATATTGAGTTAGGTGTGCCTATTCTGATAAATGTGGAAAATGCAATTGCTGCAGCTGCAGCCGCTTTGATAAGTGGAGCGCAACCACATGAGATAAAAGCAGCTTTATTGGGCTATCAAGGAGCAAAACGAAGATTTGATGTGCGTTACAAAACCAACCATCGAGTACTAATTGATGACTATGCGCATCATCCTGATGAGGTGTTGGCATCAATTTCATCGATAAGGAAATTATATAATAAGAAAAAAATTACTGGCATCTTTCAGCCTCATCTTTATAGTCGCACGCGAGATTTTGCGGATGAGTTTGCAAATAGTCTTTCATTGTTAGATGAGCTGATATTGCTTGATATTTATCCTGCACGCGAAGAACCCATTGAGGGAGTTTCTTCTCAACTTATTTTTGATAAAGTAACCATCGACAACAAAACATTGTGTAGTAAAGATGAAGTAGTTGGTTTGCTCAGAAATAGCCATCAAGAAGTAGTGGTTACATTAGGTGCAGGCGATATTGATACATTATTGCCCGAGATAGAAGAATTGTTTCGAGAAAATAGGAAAGAATAATATATTCAACTATATTCTTGATTTGCAATTTCTCACTTTGAAATAGAACGAGTATATTTGTATGAATTTATCCAATTAAGATGAAGAGATTTCTGCTTGTTGTTGCCATTCTTGTAATTCTGGGGTATTTAGTGTTTTCCACTTTATATTTCGAAGGTAATACGCACGATAAAGTGTGCGAAAACTTTAAGGTTATGGTTAAAGATAGCCTCGACAAACAATTTATTCAAGCAGCAGATATAGAGCAACTTCTCAAGAGAGCTAAATTGCACCCAATAGGCAAGCCTTTGGCCGATATCAACACCATGGAAATGGAAGAAGCCATAAGAACTAACAAGCTGGTGAAATCTGTAGAAGTCTATATCACACAAAGTGGCAGCATTGTAGCAAGCATTCATCAGCGCAACCCTGTGATGCGCATTATATCGCATCGAGATGGAAGCTACTATATCGACTCGGAACGTGTGCGAATGCCTACCTCGCAATTGTGGCGTACATTTCTAATCACACAAAATGGGATGCTTGGATAGAGCAGATAGTTGTAGATCAGCATCAGAAAGTGCATATAGTGCCCCGTGCAGGCGACTTTAAAGTCAAATTGGGTTCGCTCGATGAATATGAGGAAAAGTTAGATAGGTTGAAACTCTTTATAGATAAAGGACTGAATGTAGTTGGTTGGAACAGATACTCAGAGGTAAACTTGGAGTACAACAATCAAATAGTCTGCACATTGAGGTAACAACCACACAGAATGGGCTCATTCATTGAGCCTTTTTATTAAATAACAGGAGGTGCTTGATACTAAGCTATTTATATTGAAATATAATAGGCTACCAACGCACTATTTTACCTTTCTTTGAAAGAGTAGTAAACAGAAACGGTTATTAATTGTTTCAACAGGTAACAACAGTTCAAAATACAATATATACAATGGTACAATCAGGATTTATCGCCGCTATTGATTTAGGGACATCAAAAATTACAGGTGTAATTGCACGCAAAAACGAAGATAATGTAATCTCTGTTTTGGCTTGCGAAACCACTCCATCCAAACACAGCATTAGGCGAGGCTTGGTTTACAACATAGAAGACACAGGCGCTAATGTTAGAAAAGTGATTAATAAGCTCGAAAACAGACTCAGTGTAAAAATAGCTAAAGTGTATGTTTCTGTTGCAGGCCAATCTCTTCATGCTATAAAGCACACCATTAACAAGCAATTGTCTTCATCGGGTATTGTGACAGAAAATGTAATTGATCAAATGCGCAAAGAGGCAGAAAAATTTTTGCCCGAAATGAGCAAGCTATACAAAATAGCCGATGTAGAATATATCATTAACGGAAAGTCTGAGTCGCAACCCGTAGGAGTTACTACAACACAAATAGAGGCCAACTATCAAATGATTGTAGGCAGACCAAACATAATAACGAACATTAATAAAAGTATAATTGATAGAGCAAATCTCGAGATTGCAGATTATGTGGTGGGGCCATTAGCCTCTGCCAATATATCATTGAACGATAACGAGAAGGAGTTGGGCTGTGCATTCATAGATTTTGGAGCAGGAACATCTTCATTGTCTATTTATAAGGGTGGTAAGCTGCGATATATGGTAGAAATACCTTTTGGAGGTGCAATTATTACAAGAGACATTTGCGACCTTAATTTTATAGAGGACGATGCTGAAGCTTATAAAGTTAAATTTGGCAAAACACATGAAACGCAAGAGCCTGGTTTCTTCAACGCTTTTACTGCTAAACCCGATATAGATTTATCAAAGTTCAATTATGTTATTGAGATGCGTATTCGAGAGATTGTAGATAACATAGAGCAACAAATTAAATTGTCGGGCTATCAGGGGCAATTAGGTGGAGGTGTGGTGATAACAGGTGGTGCTTCTCAACTGAAAAACCTGCACTTGTATTTAGAGAAAAAGCTGTCGATGCCTGTAAGAAAGGCCTCTGCAAAGAAAACTTCGATAAACAATTTTCCCGAGTTGGCCAATGATCCATCATTGACGCAAGCGTTAGGTTTGCTATTGTATGGATGGGAAAACTGTGAAGCAGAAATGGAAGAAATAATAGTAGATAAGGAGCCGGAGAAACCAGTGGAGAAACCAAAAAAACAATCCAAACCAAAAGGTAGAGGATTCTTTGGTAAAGTTGAGGATATGTTTGGAGGAATGTTTGATGATACAGACGAGGAGAATTAAATGTGATATACGCTTTGTGCGTAGTTTAACTTTATGAAAATGACAATGGATGACGATATTTTAAAATTTGAATTACAAAATCATACGCAGGCAATTATAAAGGTAATTGGAGTAGGTGGAGGCGGTAGCAATGCAGTCAATCATATGTTTCATGAGGGAATACATGATGTGTCATTTGCTTTGTGCAACACAGACAATCAAGCCTTGACAAGGTCTCCAGTTCCTATTAAGGTTCAACTCGGAGAACAAACAACAGGCGGATTGGGTGCAGGTAATAAACCAGAGGTAGCCAGAGAAGCGGCAGAAGAGAGTATCAATTTAATTCAAGACCTGCTGGGCGATGGAACACGCATGGTGTTTATTACTGCTGGAATGGGAGGAGGCACTGGAACAGGTGCAGCACCTGTTATTGCCCGAGTAGCCAAAGATTTGGGCATACTCACCATTGGCATTGTAACCATACCATTTGTCTTTGAAGGTCCTCGCAAAATTGTACAAGCCCTGAAAGGCGTAGAAGAAATAGCTGCTAATGTGGATGCGCTATTGGTTATAAATAACGAACGATTGCGCGATATATATTCCGATTTGACCATTATGAATGCATTTGCAAAGGCCGATGATACATTGGCAACCGCTGCAAAAAGCATTGCAGAAATTATTACCATTCACGGTCATGTGAACCTCGACTTTGCCGATGTAAACACTACATTGAAAGAAGGTGGTGTGGCCATTATGAGCCGTGGAGTAGGTAGCGGAGAAGATAGAATTAATTCAGCCATTAAAGATGCATTGCATTCGCCCTTGCTGAATAACAACGATGTGTTTAGTGCCAAAAAGATATTGGTTAACATCTCGTATAGCGAAGCTGCTCCTTTGATGATGGAGGAGATGAATGCTTTCCATGAATTTATGTCGAAGTTTGGAACAGAGATTGAGGTTATATGGGGTGCTGCTGTTGAGGAAGAGTTGGGCGAAGATGTTAAGATAACATTGCTTGCCACAGGTTTCAATATTAGCAGTGTGCCAGGCATAAATGAGAAACGTATTGAAGAGTCAAAAGCTGAAGAACTGGAGCGGAAAATAAAAGAAGATGCACTGAAGGAGCAAAAGGAATTGGAGAGGCAACTGATGCGAAAATATTACGGCGAAGATGGTTTGCGTGATATTGCCAAGAGCAACAACCAACCAGAAACTTTTGTTTTGACTTTAGAAGAATTATTTGATGATAAAATTATAGAAGCATTAGAGAAAAACCCTGTTTTTAAAAGAACGCGCGAATTTAATCCACGCGAATACCGCAACGAATCGTCTGCGCCTTCATCTTCTCTTTTCGATAATTGATATTAACACAACAGAAAACAATTACTTACAATGAATTTATACGCAACTATTGATCAGGAAATAAAAGCGGCTATGATGGCCAAAGATAAAATAAAATTAGAAACATTGCGCAGTATTAAAACTGCCTTCATGGAAACCACCACTGCCAAAGGAGCTGCGCACGATTTGACTGAAGAGCAATCTATAGCAATTTTGCAACGCATGGTGAAACAACGCAAAGACAGTGCTACTATATATGAAGAACAAAATCGTGTGGAATTGGCCCAACAAGAACTTGCTGAGGTAGAGGTGTTGCAATCTTATTTGCCAAAACCTTATTCGCAAGAAGAGTTGGAGAGAGCTATTGGCGAAATTATTGTGCGGACTGACGCATCGTCACTCAAAGATATGGGCAAAGTGATGGGCGCTGCTACCAAAGAATTGGGTGGAAAAGCCGAGGGTCGTATGATTGCAGACACTGTGAAGAAGTTGCTCTCGTAAGAAATTGACAAGTAACAATCATCCTTTTACAGAAAAGTGATGTATTATAGGAGCAAGCATTGTTCCGTACAAAACAAATCGCATCTCACTTATATGTGGGGAGCGATTTGTTGTTTTTTAAAACCCTTCATTTTCTAATATAGTCAATAGCACTTCCTCTTCATTGGTAAGCCCTGCTTTGTTATCATTCTTCTCTATATTGTCAAGTTGTTTTAGATATTTCTTTAAAGATTCTGTTTCATAGAGATTCAATATCAAAGGATGTACGTAGTATTTTTTGCAAACAGAACGGGTATTTCCTAACAAACATGCAACTTTGTCGAGAGCTGACACTATGAGTTTTTTTCTTTCTGTTGCTGTGTCTGCCATCCCCAATTCATTCAGGGCTAAAAAAGCATTCACCGTTCCAGCCCAAGTTCTAAAATCTTTTGCTGTAAAGTCTTCGCCACTTATCTCTTTAATATAATCGTTTACCATGCCCGAATCTATGTGATGTCTCTTGCCTTCTTCGTCGTAATATTGAAACAGCTCTTTGCCCGGAATCTCTTTACATTGTTGAACAATCCGTGCCAATCTCTTATTGGTAATGGTAATGTCATGCTTCACACCCTTCTTTCCTTTAAAAGTGAAGTGCAACTTGCTGCTTGTTCCTTTATAATGACGGTCTTTTAGGGTTGTTATACCATAAGATCCATAGAGTTTTTCATAGGTCTCATTGCCCACTCTTATATTTGTACGCTCCATAAGACTAACAGCTGTAGCAAGCACTTTTCGTTGTTTCAACCCTCGCAATGCAAGATCTTTTTCTAAGTTTAAACGAATATTGGGCAGAGCATGGGCAAATTGAATCATTTTGTAGAATTTGGTTTGATTGCGCAAAGCAATCCATATGGGATGGTAGATATACTGCTTTCTGTTTTTATCGTCCATTCCAGTTACTTGCAAATGTCCGTTATCAATAGAACATATCCATACATCTCTCCATGCAGGAGGAATTACAAGTTTTTTTATGCGTTCGAGTTGTTTTTTATCTGCTACTTTCTTTTCTTCGAAAGTATACCTAAATCCTCGGCCCCATTTTTTTCTTGTTATCCCCTCTTCCGAGTCTGTTACGTACATCAGGTTTACTGCTTTTGCCGTTTTCTCTGGATCGTTTATAATTTTTGCTATCTTTTTAGGACTAATTTTTGGAAGAACTGTATCAGTTGTTGGTGTTGCCATGTCATCTCATTATTAATGATAAACTCAACATATAACAAGCCTTATGAAATAAGGGTTCATTGAAATTTTAATAATTGAGCAATTGTTTTCTTTCATAACCTAAATAGCAGTAATTTTGCTATTCATTACAAACATATTTCACATTAGTATATGAAAAAGACCCGCATTGCCCTCTTAATAGGCATTTTATCTATATCATTATTTCCAGTTATTGTTGCTATGCAACTCACTCCCGGCTTGACTTCTGCTTTCTACAGAATGGCAATAGCCTCCACTGCACTGTTGAGTTACGTAGCCATCACTGGCACATTGAAAGTGCCTTCTGTACGCTTGGGTCTATTGGCTGCAGCTTGTGGATTGCTTTTTGCTGCCGATATTGCGTTTTGGAATCTATCCATACAACTAACTACTGCCACCCAAGGAACACTGCTCACCAATCTGGCGCCTATATGGGTGGGGTTGATTGCTTTCTTGTTTTTTAAAAACAAACCACGACGCTCATTTTGGATAGGTACAGTGTTTGCCATAGCGGGAATAGTTGTATTTATTGGTGTAGATGTTTTCCTCACTTTATCATTCGACAGAGGTTTTATGTTGGGGATCTTCTCTGGTTTCTTCTATGCACTCTATATTCTTTTGAGCAAAGAGGTTTTGAACAAAATGGAGGTTGTATCTTTCATCACCCTCAGCTCCACAAGTAGCGCTCTGTTTTTGCTTATCATTAATATTGTTGCTGACCAACCTTTGTGGGGATTCTCTACCAATGCTTGGATTTCGTTGTTGATACAAGGTCTGGTGAGTCAATTGCTTGCTTGGTTACTCATTAGTTATGCTACCAAACGAATGCGTGCTACGCGTCTTTCGCTCTCTTTGCTCAGCCAAGTAGTGTTTGCCAGTATTTTGGCTTGGTTCATTTTGGGTGAAGTGATAACCATTGAAAAAGCCATTGGTGGAGTATTGATATTAGCGGGCATCGCCATCACTTTTTATGAGAAGAAGGATGTGCGTGAAACTTACAAGAAACTGTAATTGTAGCAAGTAGGGAATAACATCTACGGGAGGTTTATTTACAGGGAGTGTTACTTTGAAAGTAATGAGCTATTGTTTTTTTCAATTCACTCACAAATACAACGATTAATAGTTAGAAATCAAGTTCACAACAAAAAATTGGACGTTCAACTGTTGAAAACCCAATCTACGGTCGTGAAAATGTTTCGAATCGATAATACAGCTTGTTTTATGGATATTTTTAAAGATAAATAACCTGAATAGAGAGAAATCAACCCAATATTGTGAAATCTACTTTTGTAATAAAAATATGACAACAGGAATTGGATTTTTAAGACATAAACGGAGCAAATTTGGACAACAAAAAGGGAGATAATGTGTTTTCAATCATTTCCCCCGTCGTGGATGCAATTTTCAACAGTTTGAAACATTTTGCAGACCGTGGAAATGTTTTTCATTGCTATGCCGAAAGATTACAAAGCAAACTCATAATTTTGAATGTTTTTAGATGGAGAATCTTATAAGTTATTTTAAGGATATAAAAAACCCGCTCTATAAATATGTAAGAGCGGGTTTCCTTTTATTTTCAGAATAAATTATTCAATCAGGTCTACTCTTCAGCATTGTCAGTCATGTAAAACACCAAATAGCCACCATCTATTATATCTTGGTGCGAAATGGTCTTCTTAGTATAGGGTTGACCATTCAATTCAATTTTTTCTACATAAAGATTATTCACTGATAAGTTTTCAGCTTTCATTGTAAATGTTTTTCCATTTGCCAATGGAATTTTTGCTGAAGGCACTTGTGGTGCGCCTATAACATACTCGCCACTAACAGGATTGAGTGGGTAGAAACCCATGGATGAGAAAAGAAACCATGCGGACATTTGTCCACAGTCGTCATTACCAATCAATCCATCGGGTCGAGCTCTGTAAAAGTCTGTGCTTATTTGACGAATCAGCTTCTGTGCTTCTTTTGGACGATCCAAGTAAGGATATATATAGGTGATATGATGGCTTGGCTCATTTCCATGCGCATATTGGCCAATAAGGCCAGTCACATCTGCCAATTCTCCAGTTGTTTCTGTGGTTGTGTAAAACAGTGAGTCCAGAATAATACCAGCTTCCTCTTTACCACCCATCAAATCGATAAGTCCAGGCATGTCTTGCAACACGTGCCAAGTGTATTGTCTGGCATTGCCTTCGGTATAGTGTCCACCAATATCGGAATCGGAGTGAGCCAATTCATAAGGGTCAAATGGTGTCATAAAATTACCTTTGCTATCTTTTGGACGTACAGCTTTCGAATCTTTATCATAAACGTTCTTGTAAAATTCTGAGCGATTCATAAAGAAGTCATAGTCTTCATTCTTTCCCATTTTCTTTGCCATCAATGCAGTTGCGTAATCATCAAAGCCGCACTCCATTACCCGAGATACAGACTCTAATTTTATCAAATCGTAAGGATAATAACCAAACTTATCATATATATCCCAATCACCTTTTGGTTGTATGCTTGTTACAATAGATTTTTTTATTTCTTTAAAAGCACGTTCGCTGTCAAAACCTTCAAAACCTTTCAAGTAGGCATCCACAATCATGGGTACAGAGTGGTTTCCAATCATGGTGTAGGTCTCTTGTCCCCACAATGCCCATACAGGCAGGTGACCTTGCTGTTCGCTATAGTCGAGCATAGAATTGACCAATCCTGGAACAATCTCGGGGCTCAACAATGTGTACATCGGGAATGCAGCACGAAAAGTATCCCATTGCGATAGGGTGGAGTAGTGCATACCATCTGATGATTGAGAAACTTGGCGATTTGGGCCAATATACTTCCCATCCACATCGGCAATATTGTTGGGCTGAATGAATAGGTGATACATTGCAGTATAGAAATTTACTTTCTGCTCGTCGGTCCCCTCAATGTGCACGCGCGATAGATATTTGTTCCACTCTTTCACGGCATCATCATACACAGTTGCAAAGTCCCAATGAGGCACTTCGGCCTTCATGTTGGCTTTAGCAGCTTCAATGCTGGTAGAAGACATGGCAATTTTCATATTCAATTCTTGGCCATTTTGCATATCGAAAGTCAAAATGTAGCGTGGAGCTTTCTCTCGTGGGTCTTGCTTAGCCAATTCCTCTTTTGTGATGATTGGTTTGTCAAACTCGATAACGAAAAAGTATTCTCTTTCCACCCATTGCGTTCTTCGGGTATAGCCCGAAATAGTTTTGTCGTTCTCAAAATTGATTTCGTTGGCCAATATGTGTTGATGCACCTGCTCTTTGCGCCACACCAATCCGCTTTGGAAATCGGCAAGTATATTGGCAGACTTGTCTTTGTTAAATACATATTTGTGGAAAGCCACATGTGGTGCAGCTGTAATCTCCACCTTCACATCATTGTCGGTAAGGTCCACAGCATAGTATCCGGGAGTGGCTTCTTCGCTCATCAAGTCGTATTTGCTATGCAAATTGTCGCGCTTGTCACCCGAGAAGGGTTGCATTAGCAGATCGCCCAAATCGGTAACACCCGTTCCATTCAATCGGGTTTGTGAAAATCCAGTGATTGTGCTATCGCCATACACATAGCCCGAACAGTAATCCCAAGAGAAGTTGCCTGTTTCAGGCCCGGGTTGAACCAAACCCAATGGATAGGTTGCTCCGGGAAAAGTATGTCCGGTGAATGCAGTGCCAATAAATGGATCTACAAATTGTGCGTAATCTTCATCTACACTCACCCCCTCTTGCTTTGGAGAAGTGCAAGACAATGTGCTGATAAAGGCTACGATGCTTAATAAAAATATTTTCTTCATACTTATATGATTTTCTTTTTTTAATGTAGTGTAATATAAGAAAAGGGTTGAGACAAACCTAATGGATTGTCTCAACACCTTTAAATATTCTTTATAATATTTGTTTTGCATTTTTATAAGAAATAGACTGCACTTCGACAGTGTCATTGACCAAGTTGTTGCAGTTTAGCTCTTTTTCTTACAAAGAGTTTAGTGCTCTTTTTCAGCTTTCATAGAATCCCAAACCAAATAAACACACAATAACACAAACATGCCCAATCCTAACCAGATTGCACCATTGCCATTTGCCCAACTTTCGTTGATCCAATTGTAACTGTTTTTGATTTCCATTATCTCTTGAGGATTTATAATACCTTGCGCTTTGATGGCCGCATCGGCAGGTATATCTTGCATAAATTTGATAGCCGCACTCACAACACCCATCAATGCTCCACCTGCAATAAGTCCAGAAGCCAATAGCGTTCCTCTTTCATGACGTGCAGTGTTCAATAAAGCATCTGTGCTGCGTGAAGAGATGAACCAGCTAATGCCTCCACCAATAACAAGAGGGATATTCAATTCGAAAGGTATGAACATACCCAAAGCAAATGCCAATGCTGGAATCTTTAGGAATGTAAGCACAATAGCTAATAGAGCACCTGCGGCATACAACAACCATGGAGCTCCAGTTCCAGACATAAGAGGATCAATAACGGCCGCCATGGCATTGGCCTGAGGGGCAACCAGTGAGCCTTCGCCTACAAAACCATATGTTTTGTTTAAAAGCATAATAACACCACCAACGGTAGCGGCTGAGACTAAAGTTCCCAAAAACTTCCAAGTCTCTTGTTTTTTAGGTGTCGTTCCCAACCAATAACCAATTTTTAGGTCTGTGATAAAACCACCTGCCATAGAGAGAGCAGTACATACAACACCACCAATAATCATCGCTGCCACCATTCCAGTTGAACCTTTCAAGCCAATTGACACCAAAACTACTGATGCAAGAATAAGCGTCATCAATGTCATCCCTGATACAGGATTGGTTCCTACAATGGCAATGGCATTTGCAGCAACTGTTGTAAACAAAAATGCAATTATGGCTACAATTAAAATGGCTACTATGGCGTGTATTAAGTTGAATTGTAATACACCTAAATAGAAAAACAAGAAAGTCAATATTAAAGTAACGATTACTGCAATGGAAATAAACTTCATGGAGATGTCACGCTGTGTTCGTTTTACCTTAGCTTCAGTAGCGGGTAGTTTTCCACCCATCTCTTTGGCTGCAAGACCAACGGCTCCTTTTATGATGTCCCACGATTTGATGATACCAATAACACCCGCCATAGCAATACCGCCAATACCGATGTGACGACCAAATGTAGAGAAAATATCTTCGGGCGAGAGACTTCCAATGCTTCCCACAAAAGCAGGGTTGAGCGTGGTAGCCAATGCATCGCTTGCAAAAGGCAACAAAGGAACGATTACAAACCAAACCAACGCCGAACCAATGGCGATGATAGATGCATACTTGAGTCCTACAATATATCCTAAACCCAAAACAGCAGCACCCACATTCATTTTAAACACAACTTTTGCATTATTGGCGAGTGCTACACCTGCTGGCACAACACGTGTGGTGAAAACTTCGGCCCATCCGCCAAAAGTTGCGATAATGAAATCGTAAAGTCCCCCAATAATACCTGCCATAAGAAGCGGCTTAGCTTGATCGCCCCCTTTTTCGCCCGACACCAACACCTGTGTAGTAGCAGTTGCTTCAGGAAATGGATACTTGCCATGCATATCTTTTACAAAATATTTACGGAAAGGAATGAGGAAAAGAATCCCTAAAATACCTCCCAATAGAGAACTCACAAATACTTGCATAAAGCTAACCGTTATCTCGGGATATTTAGCTTGCAAAATAAAAAGCGCAGGCAACGTAAAGATAGCACCCGCAACAACTACACCCGAACTTGACCCAATGGACTGAATGATAACATTCTCGCCCAACGAGTTTCTTCGCTTAGTAGCAGTAGACAATCCCACAGCAATAATGGCAATGGGAATAGCGGCCTCAAATACTTGACCTACTTTCAGTCCCAAATAAGCAGCCGCTGCAGAGAAAAGAACTGCCATCAGCAATCCTAAAGAGACTGATCTGAAATTAACTTCCGGATACTCTCTGTCCGGCGACATCAATGGTTTGTACTCCTCCCCAGGCTTCAGCTCTCGCGAAGCGTTTTCGGGCAGTCCTTTCACTTTTTCTTCTTCGTTCATTACATATGGTTTTAACGTGTATTAGTCAACAGTGGACAAATTTGTCCCGAAAATACAAAATATAATCAAAATGGACGACTATTTAATTCACTTTTATTATTAATATTGACAAATGATATTCTTGGAGCATGCAAATTAAGTGAATAGTCATCTCATTATCATTGGTTGTACGAGGGTAATTGATGTCGAAAATATCAATATAGAGAAAGGCAAACAACAACAGATGAAAATAGGTGATTAGTAAAAAAAAGTTGAACTTTATTGTTAAATTAATGTTTAGTAAGTAGCTCTTGAATACACTCTCACTGGTTGAAGGTGTCCGCTCTCAATAACATTCAATCATTTTAAATACAATCGGAATGACAGTTCAGAAAATACAACAAAAAGACAACAACCTTATAGTGCCCGACCATCCAATTATCCCTTTTATTGAGGGCGATGGTATTGGCAAAGAAATTTGGGCATCCGTAAAGCAAGTTGTTGATAAAGCTGTGAGCACAGCTTATGGAGAGAGTAAAAAAATAGAATGGAAAGAAGTACTTGCTGGAGAAAAAGCCCATATTAAAACAGGGAGTTGGCTGCCAGAGGAGACTGTTCAAGCATTTCGCGATTATTTAGTGGGCATAAAAGGTCCTCTCACAACTCCTGTGGGAGAAGGCATTCGCTCGCTCAATGTGGCTTTACGCCAAGAGCTTGACCTGTTTGTATGCTTGCGTCCTGTGCGTTGGTTCAAAGGAGTGGCAACTCCGTTGCTTGAACCCGAAAAGGTGAGCATCACGATCTTTAGAGAAAACACCGAAGATATATATGCTGGAATAGAGTGGAATGCTGGCACACCAGAAGTGAAGAAGGTGCTCGACTTCCTGAAAAATGAAATGGGAGTATCGAATATTCGTTTCCCCGAAACAACTTCTATCGGCATCAAGCCTGTATCGAGTGAAGGAACAGAGCGTTTGGTGCGTGCCGCTATAGAATATGCCATTGAACACAAATTGCCCTCTGTGACGTTGGTTCACAAGGGCAACATAATGAAATATACCGAAGGAGGATTCAAGAAATGGGGCTATGCATTGGCAGAAAGAGAATTTCCCGATCATGTGTACACAAACAATACTTTTGTTAGAATCAAAAACGCTCAAGGATTGGCAGCAGCGGTCAAGTCGTATAAAGAAGCAGAAGAAAATGGTCTGATATTCATTAAAGATGTGATAGCCGATGCCTTTTTGCAAAACACTTTATTGAAACCCGAAGAGTATTCAGTGATTGCAACATTGAACCTTAACGGCGATTATATATCCGACCAATTAGCAGCCATGGTTGGTGGCATTGGTATTGCACCGGGAGCCAACATCAACTACAACACGGGGCATGCCATATTTGAAGCCACTCACGGCACAGCTCCTGATATAGCAGGGCAAAACAAAGCCAACCCCTGCTCTATGTTATTGTCGGCCGTGATGATGCTGGAGTATATGAAATGGAACGAAGCTGCAGATTTAATTACCAAAGCACTCGAAAAGATGTTTAAGGATGGTATTGCCACACACGATTTAGCACGCTTTATGTCCAATGGGCAATCTCTTACAACAACAGAATTTTCAGAACAACTAATACATAATTTATAAAAACAACGTCTATATGGAAACTAAAGAACTAATTTTACGATTATCCGAATCCATCAAAACTACCAGCAATATACCCAAAGATCTTTTTAAAGAGATGGGTGTGAAGCGCGGATTAAGAAACGATGACCACTCTGGAGTGTTGGCAGGACTTACACGCGTTGGTGATGTGGTGGGTTATGAAAGAAATGATGATGGCACACTTAAACCTGTACCTGGAAGGCTATATTATCGTGGCATAAATGTGGAAGATCTTGTGCGAGGTATTCAAAAAGATGATAGATTAGGGTTTGAAGAGACCGCTTTTTTGTTGCTTTCTGGATCACTTCCCTCAAAAGACGAGTTGGAATCCTTCAGAAAATTTATAATGCAAACTATGCCTTTGGAGCATAAAGCAACAATGAATATATTGTCACTACAAGGCAAAAACATCATGAATATTTTGGCACGTAGTGTATTAGAACTTTACATCTATGACGAAGACCCCGATACAGTGAGCAAAGACAATTTGATACGCCAATCTATCAATCTAATTGCAAAATTTCCAACTATTATAGCCTATGCTTATCATGTATTAAGACATAATCAACAAGGACGCTCACTACATGTACGTCATCCAGATGAATCAAAATCGGTAGCAGAGAATTTTTTGTTTATGATGAAAGGTCATGATAATTACACTGAATTAGATGTTAAAATTTTAGACTTGGCGCTTATCCTTCATGCAGATCATGGTGGTGGTAACAACTCTACATTCTCTGTACGTGTCACCAGTTCTACCGAAACTGACACTTATTCTTCTATAGCAGCGGGTATTGGCTCTCTCAAAGGTCCATTGCATGGAGGAGCCAATGTAAAAGTATCTGCCATGCTCGAAAATATAATGACAAATGTTAGTAATTGGGAAGATGTAGAGGAAGTTGATAATTATTTGGAGAAAATATTAAACAAAAAAGCATTTGACAATTCTGGATTAATTTATGGAATAGGTCACGCAGTGTATAGAATGAGTGATCCTCGCGCTGGTTTGCTAAAAGAAATGGCACGTGATTTAGCCAAAGAAAAAGGCTTAGATAAAGAGTTTGCTTTATTAGAATTGATAGAAGAACGTGCATTGGAGGTATTTTATAAATTTAAAGGAGCCGACGCTGCACAAACTTGTATAAACGTTGACTTTTACTCAGGGTTTGTTTACAAATCAATTGGTTTGCCTGAAGAGGTATTCTCACCCTTGTTCGCCATGGCACGTATTGTGGGATGGACAGCACACAGAATAGAGGAGTTGAATTTCAGCAGCAAGCGCATCATTCGCCCTGCTTATAAGAATGTGAGAGAACTACAAGACTTTGTTCCGATGGACAAACGATAGGACAAAAAAAATAACTAAACATTTAACTTGGGGTCAGGAATCAACAACTTCTTGGCCCCTTATTTTAATATAGATACAAGTATGAAGAAAATAGACGTTCAAAATCCAGTTGTAGAATTGGATGGAGATGAAATGGCGCAGGTGATATGGCGCAACATCAAAGAAAATTTGATATTACCCTACCTCAACTTAGACATCAGATATTACGATCTCGGTATTCAGAATCGTGACCTAACCAACGATCAAGTAACCATAGATGCAGCTAACGCCATTTTGGAGCACAACGTTGGCATAAAGTGTGCCACCATCACGCCCGATGAGGAACGCGTGAAAGAATTTGGGCTGAAAAAGATGTGGCGTTCGCCCAATGGCACTATTCGCAACATAGTGGGTGGCACTGTTTTTAGAGAGCCCATTATTATGAGCAACATTCCGCGCTATGTGCAAGGTTGGACTAAGCCCATCATCATTGGGCGACATGCATATGGAGATCAATACAAAGCTACCGATAAAGTGATTACCGAAAAAGGAACCCTCACCATGAGCTTTACCAACGAAAAGGGCGAAACGCAGACGTGGAATGTTTTCGATTTTGATGGCAACGGAGTGGCTTTGGCCATGTACAATACTGATGAATCTATTTATGGATTTGCCCGATCTTCGTTTCAAATGGCACTCACCAAAAAGTATCCACTATATCTCTCTACTAAAAATACAATATTGAAAGCCTACGATGGACGCTTCAAAGATATATTTGAAGAGGTGTTGGCAGCCGCCATTAAGTGGGAAGGTGGTTTTGTGTGGGCTTGTAAAAACTACGATGGCGATGTGCAATCGGATATTGTGGCACAAGGATTTGGCTCATTGGGTCTGATGTCATCCGCTTTAATTACTCCCGATGGCAAAACCATGGAAGCCGAGGCAGCACATGGCACAGTTACCCGACATTTCCGCCAACATCAGCAAGGCAAAGCAACATCTACCAACCCCATTGCATCCATTTTTGCTTGGACACGTGGCTTGGCACATCGTGCCAAACTAGATAGCAATCATGAGTTGCTCAATTTTAGCCATACCTTGGAAGCTACTTGCATCTCTACAGTGGAGAGTGGACACATGACCAAAGATTTGGCACTATTGGTGCATGGCAAAGATATGTTAGACAAGGATTATCTTACTACAGAGCAGTTTTTAGCTCAGTTGAAAGAGAATTTGGATGAGGCGTTGGCTTAGAATTATTCTGAGCACTATTATTAAGCATAAAAAGAATACTTGCAACGATTTGATCCTAAAAGTAGGTCTTTTTGTATACATACAATACCCCATCAAAAATGTTTTTCGACAAATTGTAGGGGTACAATATGCCAAGAATAAAGTTTCTCGCCTGATTGTAGGGGTACAATATGCCAAGAATAAAGTTTTTCGCCCAATTGTAGGGGTACAAAAGGGCATCAAAAAAGTTTTTTGCCTGATTGTAGGGATACAATATGCCAAGAATAAAGTTTTTTGCCTAATTGTAGGGGTACAAAAGGGCATCAAAAAAGTTTTTCGCCTGATTGTAGGGGTACAAAATGCCAAAAATAAAGTTTCTTGCCCAATTGTAGGGGTACAAAACCATGAAATAAAATTATAACCAGTTCATTACAATCTACAGAGTCCTGTTTGAAAAGTGTTTTAAATCAATTAGTGAGCTAATAATATAAAAAAGCTCAGCAGAACGCTGAGCTTTTTGTATGTTGTGATGTGTTGTGTTGTAGAGAAAATTCATGAATTTTCTTTACTAGTCCTACCTATCTTAGGGTTTGCTGAAAAAGTCTAAAAGCTATGATTTACAGTAAAATAGCATATGTTTTTGTTGTATAAATGCACGACTTTTTGTATTTTTACATCAAAATCCTTGCACTTATGTTTAAATATACCTCACAGAAACAGTTGTCAATTTTTGACTTTCACACCGACTTTGAGAGCAAGCTAAATGCTGATAATCGAT
>SMEQ01000230.1_pt1 | contig 17794 bp, 19 predicted proteins | sample 2456281 | NCBI WGS metagenome assembly SMEQ01 (sample SAMN10132596, study PRJNA489261) | soil metagenome | isolation source: day1 antibiotic-loamy sand soil ammended with raw manure from dairy cow... | place: USA | collected 2015-04-01
CTTGTGATCTGAAATGCAAATTAACTCAATGTCAAAGTTCTTGGATAAATCTTTGATCTGATAATACGCACGCAGCTTATCTCCTTTCTCGAGTGGGAAGGGAAACCGCGATAAGATAATGGCTAGAACAGGCTTTTTAGAAGGATTTGAGGAACTCATATAACTTAGCTGAAACTTGTTCTTGACTGTATTTTTGTTGGATCATTTTACGTCCCTTTTGTCCCATGGCTTGTGCCAAGGTGGGAGCTTCAATTAAATCCCAAATGGCATCACATATTTCTTGGTTTGTATTCGCGACAATTCCTTCGATTCGATTTAATATCGGAATTCCTTCAAAGCCAATAGAGGAAGAAATTATCGGGGTACCGACGGACATTGCTTCCAAGATTTTGATGCGTATTCCAGAACCAGACTTTAAGGGTACAACCAATATTCCATGTTCTGCCATGAATTTAGCAACGTTTTCCACGTGACCGTGAACGATGACATTCTCTTGCTTTAAATTGATTAATTTAGAAGACATAAACGATCCGGCAAGGTGCAATTTGGTTTCCGGAAATTGGTCTCTGATGGTTGGAAAAATAGCGTGAAGCAAGACATCTACCGCTTCGATGTTTGGTTGCCAGTTCATGGCGCCCAGAAAGAAAATATCGTTTGAATTGCCGTTGAAATGAATTTCTTCGTCGAGCTGCATCGAAACGGGAATCGAGACCATCGGGATGTGAATGCCCAAGGATTGAAACGTTTTTTTATCCAGATCGGAGATGCAAATCAAACCATCTACTTTTTTCAAATTATTGATTTCATACACTTTCAGATCTTTGGCCAACTTTTGAAGGTATTTCTTTTTGATGAAGTTTTTTTCAAACTGAGCCATTCTTTCCCAGATCAAGTATTCCACATTGTGTGTCCGAACAAATACTTTTCCTTTGAATATCTTTCGAATCGCAGGTAAATAGGGTAGAAGGAAAGCACTTTCAAGAAATATGAAATTGAAATCAGATTTTTTTATTTTATCGATAATCAACTTTTCAAAGTCAGCAGAATAAAAACGAGAAACATTGTATGAGCCAGACTGAAACAACGATTTCAAAACCGTAACAATGTTTACCCGGGTATTAACTGGTACACTTTCAGGAAGAATTTTCTCTTGCATGTCAGAAGGGTATTCCTTCAAGTCAAACGGATGTTTAAAAGTTGAAATACTCAGGTTCTGAACTTCGTAATCCAAGTGCAACAGGTTTTGTAAAAACTCATGCATGGCAATACAACCTCCATCTACAAGTGGAAAAATCGGTTTGTGCGTGAGTAAAAGAACTTTCATTGTTTTGTTTTCAGTTTTCGTTTTTTGCTTTTAAAAATCTTTTTCCAAAATTCACTATTAAAAAGTTTGGAATCGTTGGCGGCACTTCGCATCAGCAAAAATGCAAATGGAGTGAGGATGAAAGTAGCCATCCACATGCCCCAAAAAGGACTCAATACGCCTTGGGTCGCCAAGCTTTCACCGACACTTATCAAGACAAAGTAAATCATGAAAAGCAATGCTGCAATTACGACAGGTGCTCCAAATCCTCCTTTTTTAACAATTGCTCCCAATGGTGCGCCTACAAAGAAAAGTACCAGAATGGTAATGGTGAGTGAAAACTTGCGATTGAACTCAATGAGGTACCGATCCAATTCACTTTCAATTGAATTGATGAATACCTTTTGACCTTGTAGGTTTTCCTTTAAAGTTCTAATTTTACTAATTGCACCGTTTTGAGCAACGATGAGGTTTGAGGTCGAAATATCTTCGAGGGTAATGATTTCAATAGCGGAAGAAGAAACTGAATCTAGGCTGTCTTTTGAATTGTTGACCGGATGATTTGTATTTGAAAGGAAATAAGGATGGTTGGTTTTGAGACTTTGATTAAAGTTCAACAAAATACCGTTGGTTTGTTTTTGAATCGAGTCTACTGCATTGTTAATTTGAAAAACATTGAACATCTCATGTTTGTTTTTAAACAATTCCTCATCGGTTTTATTCAATTGAAATCCAGAGATGTCGATTTTATAAGTGGCATCTGAAAAGGTATACCTTCTGGCGGGGTGGAAGTTATTGGAACTCGCTCCAGTGGACGAAAATGAAGATAATTCCTCAAAAGCCATTCCGTTTTTCAGGTTAAAAAACAAGCTTGTTCCATCCTGAGACTTAAAGACTTCACCACTTTCCGCTTTGATTGTTTTGACAATGCTTTTGTCGGTGTGATCGTGAATGGTGACTCCCGTAAAATGAGAATCTGTTCCTTGATCAATTTTGATGGTAAAGCCATCGAGTTGGTTGTTGTATTTTCCGGGTGTTAGAATGGTTGATATTTTGGTTTCTTGAATGTCATATATCAATGCCCGCCATTTTAAATTGGCTACGGGGATGACGTAATTGGCAAAGTAAAAAGTCCCAATACAGATGAAAACTACGAAGACCGTTAAGGGCTTTAAGATGCGATACAGCGATAGTCCAGCAGATTTTAAGGCGGTCAATTCATTGTTCTCCGCTAAGTTTCCGATGGTCATGATGGAAGAGAGTAACATCGCCAAAGGCAAGGCAAGCGGAATCAAACTGGCAGAAACGTAAAATAACAATTCGAGAATTACCGTGGCACCAATTCCTTTTCCCATCAAATCATCAATGTATTTCCAGAAAAATTGCATGATGAGCATGAACATGGAAATACACAGCGTGACCACGAATGGGCCAACGAAAGATTTAATGCTAAATACGTAAAGTCGCTTCAAGTGTATGTGCTAATTTAGATGCGAATTTAAGGAAAGTATTTCATTCGTGTTCGTTCCCCATTTAAAGAATCTTTGCATTCAATTTATTAGAGAATATTTCTAAGCTCCAAGAACGCGTTTCAGATTTTGAATAGAGGTTTCCCATTGCATGGTAATTTCATCCACTTCGTCTTCTTCAGCAAAGTCAATGACTTTTAAAACCAACGCTTTTGTCATCGGGTCTACTTCATAATGAATTTCGAAATATGAATCGTCGTCCTCGTCATTTTCCCACTGCCAACGGATGTGAGATCCAGCTCTTTTAGAAATCAAACGGGCAGTTTCTTCACTTCCATCCCAGTAGAAAGTGTAGATGTCTTCTTCAATATTCACATCGTCCGCAAACCATTCTGCCAGACCGCTAGGAGTAGAAACCATGTTCTCAAGAACCTTGGAAGAGGTCTTGAATAAGTATTCTAACTCTATTTTTTGTTTATTAATCATAGTAGTTCATCGTTTTATTAACTTCTTTATTAACTTCGCACTTTATTAGAAAATTTGAAATATACATAATTCTTTTCAATGGCATTAGTACACTCACTAGAAAAAAACGGAAACTTTTTATTTAAGTATCGAGGACAATTCCCTTTATTGCTGTTTGTTTTGGCAATACCTACAATTTACTTTACTGACTATGAGTTTCTTGGGTCAGATCCAGAATTGAAGCTGGTACTAACCGTTGTTGCTGCAATTGTTTCTTTGGCGGGACAAATAATTCGTGCCATTGCGATAGGAACCAGTAGCAAACACACTTCAGGAAGAAATACCAAGGAGCAAGTGGCGGACGCCCTGAACACAAAAGGGATTTATTCCACCGTAAGACACCCACTTTATTTGGGGAATTACTTCATGTGGATTGGTATTGTAATTTACACCTTTAACATTTGGTTCGTTTTGGTAATCAGTTTGATGTTTTGGTTGTATTACGAGCGCATCATGTTTGCTGAAGAGCGTTTCTTGGAAAAGAAATTCGGAAAACCGTATGTGGATTGGTCTATGAAAGTTCCGCCTTTTTGGCCGAGTTTGAAAAACTATGAGAAGACTGAAATTCCGTTCTCCATGAAAACCATTTTGAGGAGAGAGTATTCAGGTATCTCAGCAACCATTATCGGTTTTGTTTTTATTGACTTTTTCAGAGCTTGGTTTGAGGCAGGAGAGGTACAGTGGAAAGAAAGTCACGGAATTATTCTTTTGATTGCTTTGCTTATTTCATTTGTTTTGAGAACGTTAAAACACAAAACGAAAATTTTATACGAAGAAGATAGATCTTAGTGCAATCATATTAAAATATATGTATATATTTGCACCCGCAAACGGATTATTTGTTTGCAAATGGCGAGGTAGCTCAGTTGGTTAGAGCGCAGGATTCATAACCCTGAGGTCGGGAGTTCAAATCTCCCTCTCGCTACTGAGAAAATAAGAATGTGATTAACGGTTTGTTAGTCACATTTTTTTTTGACCAACGCTTTGCCAGTAAAACATCAATCCAAGTGAGGTCATGTCGAAGCCTAAGATCAAGTCAAAGTACTCAGAATTGATAAAGATTAAAATAAAAGCTCTTTACGCATAGATAGATCATCCATCTTTTCTGTCTTCTATTTAGAATCAAGCATATTTACAATCAAGCATGTTGAATTACAAAGATAAAAAGACACTTAAATTCATAAATGACAAGCCACTGTTTACCTTTGAAGTTTGAGTTGAGCTGATTCGTGGCAAAACGAGGAGCGTCTTTTTAATCAAGGTTAAAGAAGACTTCTGACGGGCTCGTGGTGGGTCAGTCTAATGATAGGTGTAAAGTATGCGCTGGGAGTAACCGTCGATGTTTAAGTAAATTTCATTACCTGGAACTTGTCGGTATGCCAAGGTAGAAATATCGATGTCAATAACTTGAGATGACATTTCTTCACAAGGTTTACTTTCTTTTTCGTTTATTTTTTTCAACACCAATTTCGCAGATCGAATCGGGGGTAGGGACTTGGCGATCATGTCGCTTCCCACAAAGCTAAATTGATGCGGATTACAACCACACTCAAAGGTAACGTTGAGGGTGAGCAAATTTTCTTTAATCTCAACACTTTCGATGGTGTATTTTTCAGATGGTTGAGAAATGTCTCCAATTTCAGAGGTCAAAAGCAAGCGTGGTTTTGGGTGAATTTGAATCCGTTGAGAATTGCTTTTGGTTTTGCAAGAAGAGAATGCAGCCATTAGCATGAACGACCAGAAAAGGGGAAGAATAACTTTCATTTTGATAAAGATTTAATACTGAACTTGATTCAAAGATAATGCCATTTCTTAAACCGCCTTTCAAAATGAGCTAAATTTATCATAAAAAAGAGTAAATTGAAGATTCGAAAAGTGTCGAGCGGCTATTCATACGAGGTGTCAATTTTTATTTCACAATTCAATAGTCTCATTTATCACTCCTTTTGTGTAATTTTGCAGCATGAAGACAAAAACGCTCAAAAAAAACAAAGTCAATGTAGTGACCTTGGGATGTTCCAAAAATGTGGTCGATTCTGAGATTTTAATGGCTCAATTGAAAGCCAATAAATTTGATGTTGAGCATGAATCCATGGATGATGATGCAGAGATTGTGATTATCAATACCTGTGGTTTCATTGACAATGCCAAACAAGAATCCATTGATACCATTTTAAGATATGCACAAGCAAAAACGGATGGAGAAGTTTCCAAAGTGTATGTGACGGGTTGTTTGTCTGAGCGTTACAAAGATGATTTGATCAAAGAAATTCCAGAAGTGGATGCTTTCTTTGGCACGCGTGAATTGCCTCGCTTACTCAAAACCTTGAAAGCCGATTACAAACACGAATTGGTTGGAGAGCGTTTGTTAACAACACCTTCGCACTTTGCATACTTCAAAATTGCAGAAGGATGCGATCGTCCGTGTTCGTTTTGCGCCATTCCTTTGATGCGTGGAAATCACGTATCTACTTCAATCGAAGACTTGGTGAAATCAGCCAAAAGCTTAGCGGCACAAGGAGTTAAAGAATTGATGCTGATTGCACAAGATTTAACTTATTACGGGTTAGATATTTATAAAAAACGAAATTTGGCTGAACTGTTAGAGAAATTAGTTGAAGTGGAAGGAATTGAATGGATTCGTTTGCATTACGCTTTCCCAGCTGGTTTCCCAATGGATGTGTTGGATGTGATGAATGCCAATCCGAAAATTGTAAAATACTTGGACATGCCGTTGCAACACGGTTCTACCAAAATATTAAAATCCATGCGTCGCGGGATTACCCGTGAGAAAACAGAGGAATTGGTCAATGAAATTCGTGCTAAAGTACCCGGAATTGCAATTCGTACAACTTTAATCGCTGGTTATCCTGGAGAAACAGAAGCTGATTTTCAAGAAATGTATGAGTTTGTTGAAAAAATGAAGTTTGAACGTTTGGGAATTTTTACTTATTCACACGAAGAAAATACGCATGCATTCAAGTTGGAAGACGACGTTCCTGAAAAAGTAAAGAAAGAACGCGCCGATCAAATCATGGAATTGCAGTCTGGAATAAGTTACGATTTGAATCAACAAAAGGTAGGACAAACATTTCGCGTGCTTTTTGACCGAGCAGAAGGAGCGTACTTCATCGGTCGTACCGAGTTCGATTCTCCGGAAGTAGATAACGAGGTGTTGGTGAAGAAAGAGGATACATTCGTTCGCTTAGGCGATTTCGCCATGGTGGAAATTACTTCTGCAGATCACTATGATTTATATGGGAAAATAGCAGAATAGGTAAAGCAACAACTTAAGTTATGAAACCGCGAGACAAATAGTTTCGCGGTTTTTTTATTTCTACGCTTTGGATAACACGATGGAAGTCCTTTGTAAAATAGCGTTGTAAATGGATGCTTATTGGTTAAAGGAATGTGCGGCTTTATGTTCTTCACAAAGATAGAATGGGTCCTTGCTATTCCAGGACTACAAAAATTTCAAACAAAAAAAGCCTTCCCGGTTATGAGAAGGCTTTTTCTACATGAGTATGTGGCGTTTCTAATTTTGAGCAGGTGCTTTGGTTTCCGCATTTGGAGCAACCTTTCCTTTGATTGTTAACACAACAGGATCTCCAACATTCGTTGTAACTGTAATTGTTTTAACAAAATCTCCAACTCTTTTGGTGTCGTATTTAACAGAGATAGAAGAGCTTTTTCCTGGCGCAACTGGTTCAGTTGGTTTATTTGCAGTTGTACATCCACAACTCGTTTGTACGTTGGCAATAATGATGGGTGTTTTACCCGTGTTCTTGAATTCAAATGTAAAAGTCTCGTCCGCACCGTATGCGATGTTTGGCTTGTTTACTTCTAAACTTTTAAAAGTGATGGGAGCTTTTTCAGTCTTTTGAGCTTTCGCTTCCGTTTTGTTTTGTGCAGATACGGAGAAGCTCAACGCAACAGCAGCAACTATAGACATAAATAATTTCATAGAATTTTAAGTTTAATTTCTACAAGTTTACAATAATAAAATTGTTCGTGTTATTTTATTAACAAAAATTTAGCTTGAAAAACAGTGGGTTCGTAGAGGAAATTGGGTATTCATGGATAAAAATAAATGCTAACTACTTCTTGGATAGAGAGGTAAGTGTCAGTGATTATTTCTTCAATCCCGACTTTATCTTTCCAGGCCACCTCGGTGATTCCTTCTTCCCGTTGAGGAATTAACTCTTGATTGCCATCGTATGTAAAGGCATACCAGTATGTTTTTTTTAACACCGGATTTCCCTCGAATTCATAGGTGTGGTAAGTGGTGGTGATTAAGTCACTTATTTCGGGGTCTTCAATGCCACACTCTTCTTCTACTTCACGTTTGGCAGTAATTTTTGGTGATTCTCCTGCATCGATGATTCCTTTCGGTAAATCCCAGTATTCATTTTTAAAAATGAAAAGGTATTCATTTCCTTTTTTAACAATTCCTCCGGCAGCTTCGATTGATTCGTGATCCTTGAAAAAAGCAGTCATGGACGCAAATGGATTCTCGGAAATAATGTAGACGGAAATGCTTGTCGGGGTTTGATTAATGAGTTGATAAACATGTTTTTGATTCGATAAAGCAACTTTTTCTGAAATGGAAATACCTTCTTTGTTTAAAAAATCACCTTCAGAAATAAAATGGAGCGGTCGATTTTGAATAAAAACTTTGTACATTTGCAGTATGATTTTAAATAATGACAGAGCTTTAAAAGTTGCCGAATTCTTGTTGCAAATTAAAGCAATAAAACTGCAACCTACAAATCCATTCACTTGGGCTTCCGGATGGAAGTCTCCCATTTATTGTGACAATCGTAAAACGCTTTCCTATCCAGCAATCCGGACTTATTTACGTCAGGCATACTCGGAAGTGATTTTGGAAAAATATGGCACTCCAGATGTAATTGCAGGAGTTGCAACGGGTGGAATTGCACACGGCGCATTGGTTGCTCAAGAGTTGGGCATTCCTTTCATCTACGTGAGAAGTACTTCCAAAGGACACGGTTTGGGAAATCAAATCGAAGGAGATTTTGAAAAGGGTCAGAAAGTGGTGGTAATTGAAGATTTAATTTCAACGGGTGGAAGTAGTTTGCAAGCAGTTGCAGCACTTCGAGAAGCTGGGCTTGAAGTAAAAGGATTGGTTTCCATTTTTACGTATGACTTTGAGGTCGCTAGAAATAATTTTGAAGAAGCCAATTGTTCGTACGCAACGTTAACTGATTACCATTCTTTAATTGAAAAAGCAGTTGCGTTGGATTATGTGAGCGAAAAAGACATGGAATCACTAGAGAATTGGAGGAAAAATCCTTCAGAGTGGGGGAGATAAAATAGAAAATGACAATGAATTAGCCCTGCTTTCAATTCACCGATAAGGTGGAATGTTTTCAAGGATCTCCGCTGAGGGAATAATCATTAAAAAAGCAATAATAGACACATGAAAATTGACAGTGAAAAAGCATTGGTAAATGCACCCATACAAACCGTATATGATTTTTTAATCAATGCAGAAAACCTGTATGAAATCTTACCGCAAGATAAAATTTCTGATTGGACAGCGAATCAAACCAGTTGTTCTTTTAAAGTTCAAGGTGGATTTGTGATTTCATTAATTCAAGAGCAATTAAACCCAAACACTTCGATTGTATTGAAGTCCGGCGAAAAGTCTCCATTCCCTTTTACCTTGACCGCTCATTTGAAAGCGATAGATGATTCCACAACGGAAGGGTATATGGCTTTTGATGGGGATGTCAATATGTTTATGAAAATGTTGGTTGAAAAACCATTGGCTAATCTTTTTGGCTACATGACGAATCGCCTTCAGAAACATTACGCTCAATAAACTTGATTTGCTTGAGGTCATAGATTCGAACGTTTCCATTGCTTTCGATTAACAAACGTCCGTATTCATCGGTTCCTTGAATGGTTCCCTTAAATCTTCCGTTTTGATCTTCAAATTCACTTTCTCGGTCTTTTAGCCACATCAAATCCAAGTATTCTTTTTTCAGGGTTCTGAAATCGAAAGATTGAATTTGTAGAAAGCGATTTTGAAGCTTTTCGATGAGTGAAAAAACCAATTCTTGGAGGTCGTAATCCAACCCTGTTTGTAATTTCATACTGGTTGCATTCCAATCTCCGAAAGCAATTTGATTGACATTGATTCCAATTCCAATGATGCTGCTCATGCATTGGTGACTTTTCAGTTGATTTTCGATTAAAACACCTGAAATCTTCGAATTTCCAATTAAAATGTCGTTTGGCCATTTTATTTGAGCAACTACGTTCTTTTCTTTTAAAAAATCAGTAATTGCCAAACTTACGAAATGGGTGATGGCGTCTTGAGAATCGACTGACAGATTAACATACTGCACAAAACAGGTGAAAATAATGTTTTTATAAGGCTCAGCGTACCATTGCGAGTTTCTTTGACCTTTTCCAGCCGTTTGTTCACCTGACACAATTACCGTCCCATCCATTAAAAGACCCTCTTTTAGTAGATTGGCAGCATAATTGTTTGTAGAGTCTAGTGATTCTTTAAAGATGATTTTCCTTCCGATCATGATTGAAATTGTCGTTGATGACTTTTATAAACGCTAAAATTAAAATATTAAATTAATTTTGTAGAGAACTTAATATTCAGAATGTATAAATTAACAAATAAAATAGATTCCCAAGCACTATGTGACTGCATTGTAGAAGGGATGCAAGAAAACAAAGCCAAAGACATCGTTGTGCTTGATTTAAGAGAAGTACCGAATGCAGTGACAGATTTTTTCGTTATCTGCTCAGGAGATTCTTCCGCCCATGTAGATGGGATCAATAATTCAGTTTTAAGACATACGCGAAAAGAACTTCAGGAGCGCCCTTGGCATCAAGAAGGAAAACAAAACGCAGAATGGATTTTATTGGATTATGTAGATGTAGTTGCGCATGTTTTTTACAAAGATGCACGTACATTTTATGACTTAGAAGACCTGTGGGCTGATGCTGTGAGAACAGATATTCCTAATTTGAATTAAACATTTATTTTACAAGATTCATGTCCAATAACAAAGAAAAAAAGAAAAGTCCATTTAATATATATTGGATTTACGCACTCATTGGAATCGCAGCCATTGCGATCAACCTGTTTATGAGTAGCAATACCAGTGTTAAAGTAAAATCGGAGACGTTTTTCACACTAGCTGATTCAAGCTACGTGGCGGATGTAAAACTCGTTAATCGCCAGCGTGTTGATTTTAAAATTACCGAGGAAGGACGCGAATTCATTGCGGCTAATCCAGAGAAGTTTGGTCAATTAAATAAAGCACTTGAAGTTCCAAGTAAAACAAAAAATGCGGCACAACCTATTTTTCAGTTTGATGTAGCAGACGCTGGAAACTTTGCCAATAATTTAGACAAAGTAAACGAAAGGCTAAAAGAAAGTAACTTAAAAACAGTTCCGCTAGAACCTGTTGAAGAAGTGAACTACTTAGGTAGTATCATCAGTTTCTTGTTGCCGATTTTGATTTTGGTATTGATTTGGGTTTTCATCATGCGAAGAATGTCTGGCGGTGCTGGCGGTGGAGCGGGTGGACAGATTTTTAACATCGGGAAATCTAAAGCGCAAGTTTACGAAAAAGGAAAATCAACCAACGTTACGTTTGACGACGTGGCAGGTTTGCACGGAGCAAAAGAGGAAATTCAAGAAATTGTTGAGTTTTTAAAGAATTCTCAGAAATACACCGAACTGGGAGCAAAAATTCCAAAAGGAGCCCTACTCGTAGGACCTCCAGGAACGGGGAAAACACTTTTGGCGAAAGCCGTAGCTGGTGAAGCAAAAGTACCTTTCTTCTCACTTTCAGGTTCTGACTTCGTAGAAATGTTTGTGGGTGTTGGAGCTTCTAGAGTTCGTGACCTTTTCAAACAAGCCAAAGAAAAAGCACCGGCCATTATTTTCATCGATGAGATTGATGCAATTGGTCGTGCACGAGGAAGAAACAATGGAATGGGCTCTAACGACGAACGTGAAAACACCTTGAATCAATTGTTGACGGAAATGGATGGTTTCGGAACAAACTCCGGAGTAATCATTTTAGCTGCAACAAACAGAGCAGACGTATTGGATGCGGCGTTGATGCGTGCTGGACGTTTCGACAGACAGATTTACGTGGACATGCCCGACATCAATGAGCGAAAAGAAATTTTCAAAGTTCACTTGAAACCGTTAAAAATTGACGATTCCATCGACATTGATTTCTTGGCGAAACAAACCCCAGGATTCTCTGGAGCCGACATTGCCAATTTGTGTAACGAATCCGCTTTGATCGCTGCTCGTAAAGAGAAAAAGTTTGTTGAAAAACAAGATTTCTTAGATGCCGTCGATCGGATTGTTGGTGGTTTGGAGAAGAAAAATAAAATCATCACCAAAGACGAAAAAAGAGCAATTGCATTCCATGAAGCTGGACACGCGACTACTTCTTGGTTGTTAGAACACGCGCATCCATTGGTGAAAGTAACCATTGTTCCAAGAGGTCAATCTTTAGGAGCTGCGTGGTATCTTCCGGAAGAGCGAAGTTTGACAACCACCGAGCAAATCTTGGATGAAATGTGTTCCGCTTTAGCAGGTAGAGCTGCAGAACAATTGATTTTTGGACGAATTTCGACTGGCGCCTTGAGTGACTTGGAGAAAGTAACCAAACAAGCATATGCCATGGTGTCCATTTATGGATTGAATGAGAAAATTGGAAACGTTTCTTTCTACGATTCTCAAGGACGTGAAGGATTTACCAAGCCTTATTCTGAAGATACTGCTCGCATTATCGATGAAGAGGTAAGTAAAATGATTGAATTCCAATACAAAAGAGCATTGCAAATTCTAACAGAAAACCAAGACAAGTTAACGATGTTGGCTGAAAAACTGTTGGTATCTGAAGTGATTTTCAAAGAAGACTTGGTCAACATCTTCGGCGAAAGACCTTGGCAACCTTCTGAAATGACTGGTGAGGAATTTGTGGCAGGAATGGCAGAGGCATCAGACAGAACGGCTGCTGCTTCCAACACGGAAAATGAAACAATTTCTGTTGAAAAACCAACTGAAAAAGATTCAAATTCAACCGATAAGATTGAATAAAGGAAATAAATAATAATTTTAACATTCCCGCTCAGATTTTGATATTTGGGCGGGATTTATGCTTTAAAAAACATTCATTCATGAACAACATTCTAGTTCGATCCTTATCTGGAGTCGTGTTTATTCTTTTGGTATTGGGATCTGTTTTGATTCACCCAACTGCCATGATTCTTTGTTTAGGATTATTCGCTGCTTTGGCTTTGCTGGAATTTTACAACTTCTTTAACAAGGATGAAAAGGTGGCCGTTTCCAAAGCTGGAGGTTTGTTCGTTGGTTTGTCCATTTACGCAGGAGTCGTTTTATCTTTTCACAACTTACATTCCATTTCTTTGTTGTTTGTTTTAATTTTCTTTCTCATCTTTACCTTGTTTCTTTCTGAAATTTGGAGAAAAAAGCAAAATCCATTATTGAACTTAGGCGTATACGCATCTTCCTTTATATACGTGGTTATTCCTTTTCTAATCATGATTTTAATTGCTTTTCAATTTAGTCAAACATTTTTAGCAATTCTATTTGTATTGATCTGGACCAACGACACCTTTGCGTATTTGTCAGGACGCTTTTTCGGTAAAAACAAATTATTCCCGCGTATTTCCCCTAATAAAACTTGGGAAGGAACCATCGGCGGTTCTTTATGGACGATGTTGATGGCTGTTGGAATAACGTATTTTGTGGATCAAGATTATCTTTTCTGGATTGTTGCCGCCTTGCTTATTTCCGTTAGCTCCAATTTGGGAGATTTACTGGAATCACTTTTTAAACGAACGGTAGACGTCAAGGATTCTGGAAACATCATGCCAGGACATGGTGGGATTTTAGATCGTTTTGATGCCTCCTTAATCGCTGCTCCATTCTTTTATTGCTGGTTGGTGATTTATAACTACTTTTGAGCACTTTTTTACTTTACTTATGAAATTACACAGAGAGGGATATTTGATTATCACCATCGGAATGCTCTTGCTTTCTTTAGTTCAAATTGGTAATTACTATTTGTTTTTAGCTACCGATTGGTTGTGGTTGTTTTTACTTCTGACCATTGGCGCTGTTGTGATGGCCTACTTAATCGTCCAGTTTTTCAGAGTTCCAAACATCAATTTAGTGTACGATGGAAAAGACATCATTTGTCCAGCAGATGGAAAAGTAGTGGTGATTGAAGAAGTGGTAGAAACCGAATATTTCAACGATAAACGCATTCAAATCTCGATTTTCATGTCGCCTTTGAATGTGCATGCTAATTTCAATCCAATCGCTGGTATTGTGAAATACGTAAAATACCACAAAGGACTATTTTTGGTTGCTTGGCATCCAAAAAGCAGTACGGACAACGAAAGAAGTACGGTCGTGATCGAACACGCAAACGGACAAGAGATCTTATTCAGACAAGTTGCAGGCGCCGTAGCGAGAAGAATTTGCTACTACGTTCAGCCCGGACAACAAGTGGAAACAGGAAGTGAATTTGGGTTTATTAAATTTGGTTCTCGGATCGATGTGTATTTACCTTTAGATTGTGAGATTTCTGTTAAAATTGATGAAATAGTGAAAGGAAGAATTACCAAACTTGGAAAGTTTAAATAAAATAGTTTATCTTTATACCATAAAACTTAAAAGATATGAAAAAATTACTGGTTGCCTTGTCCTTGATGTTATTTGTTGGATCTCTTTCAACTTCTGTTTACGCTGCTGTTAGCAACGAAAAAGTTGAAATAACACATCAAGACGATAAAAAGAAAAATAAAAAAGCTTGTTGCGCTGGAAAAGATGCAAAATCTTGTTCAACTGCAGAGAAAAAATCCTGTGATAAAGCACAAGAGAAAGGAGCGAAAGCTTGTTGCTCAAAAAGCGCATCTACAGATAAAAAATAATTCATTCATTTGAAATTAGATGGGAAGAGCCATCAGACTTTGTCTGGTGGCTCTTTTTTGTTGGTGTTGTTTTAGAGAAGCTTAGATTAGTTTCGAGTTGCGTAAAGCCGTCCAAAAACGGGAATAAACGCAACTTTCAGCTAAAAAGCAGGCTTGTTTGTAGCTAATTGATTCACCTGCTTGAAAATGACGCTTCTTGGAGCAGCACAGAGTCGTTGTTTGAGCAATGGAGAAGCAAAACGGTTGATGAAGGAGTAGCAACACGCATGGAGGTCTAAGCAAATGAACTTCAGAACCATGAAATAGTTAAAAAGCTCGATGGATTTGTTGGATATTTAGTTGAAGTTTATATATTTACAGATCTAAATCAACGAGGGCTATGAAATTTTATGGATGTGGAATGTCAGAAAGAAATGGTACGCAAGTGAAAACGGCTTTGTTGTTGATTTTGAGTAAATTAAACAAAACAACTATAGTGAATATAGACGCAAGTTTGCGTTAAGCCACTCGTTGAACTAAACCGATTGAAAAAATCGGTAATTTTTCATAGTCCTCTGATTTCGATAAATTTATGGAAGTATAAACCATAAATTTTATTGACATGAAAAAATCATTTTCAGAAGATGTTCAAAAACTCCTTATTGAGATGGAGTACAGAAATTACAGTCCTCGTTCTGTAATAAGTTATTGTCAAACGATGCAAGTAATGGAAAATAGGCTTTTTAAACGGCTTTCCGAAATTAAGGAATCTGATTTAAAGCGTTATTTACATGAATTAATCACTCAAAAAAAATGTTCTAACTCTTCTATTAACCAACACATTAGTGCCTACAAAATCTTTGTTCAAGATATACTCAAACAGGATTGGGAAAGCATTCGAATTAATCGACCTAGAAGGGTTCAAAAATTACCAGTTGTGCTTTCACTTGGAGAAGTAGAAAGTCTAATCACTACGCAACGAAATATCAAACATAAGGCAATGATTGTTTTGATGTATTCAGCAGGTCTAAGACTTCAAGAAGTACTTCAAATGAAGCCATCTGCCATTGATTCTGAAAGAATGCAAATACATGTCTCGCAAGGGAAAGGAAAAAAAGACAGGTACACCATTCTTTCTCAAAAGTGCTTGGATTTACTTCGGTTACACTTTAAAACCAACAGACCTAAAGTGTATCTTTTTGAACCACATCATAGATCTGGACACCCCGTTTCCGATAGAACACTTCAACACATTGTAAAGAAAGCAGCTGAAAAAGCAGGTTTAAAAAAAGACATTTCATGTCATACACTTCGTCATTCTTTTGCAACTCATTTGTTAGAAAAGGGTATAAATATCAAACTAATCCAACAGTTTTTGGGTCATACCTCTTTAAAAACGACAGCCATTTATTTACACCTTACAAATGCCAACCCTGAGCGTGTAAAATCTCCTTTGGAAGACATGCACATTTAAATTGTAGATGATGGAAAATAAAAGACAAAAAATCGAACTTGCAGACATTTTTGCAAGCCAATCCGAGACATTTCTATCTTCTCAAAAATTAGTAAATGTTCAAAAGAAAGCATTTAAAGACATTTTAAGTTGTAGAACAGAGAAAATGGGTGGACATCGGAGAGAATGTGACAATTGCTCTCATCATGAGCAAGCGTATAACTCTTGCGGAAATAGGCATTGTCCCAAATGTCAGTTTATAAAAAAAGCAAAATGGGTAGATAAACTTACCGGAAATCTTCCACCAGTAAAATACTTTCACTTGGTATTTACGGTGCCCGAAAGTTTAAATCAACTCTTCTATCTCAACCAACAAAAAGCATATCACATCCTTTTTAAATCAGCAGGAAAAGCACTGATGCAGAGTGCTCAAAACAATCAATATTTAGGTGCAAAAGCTGGCGCAGTGGCTATTTTACATACGTGGGGACAGAATCTGTCATATCACCCACACATTCATATGATTGTTCCAGCTGGTGGACTTTCAGAAGATGGTTCAGAATGGATTCCTGCTCATAAAAAGTTTTTTCTCCCCGTCAAAGTCTTAAGTGCTATTTTTAGAGGAATACTCTTTCGAAACATGGAGAAAGCAATCGAGAAAGGAGAAATTACACTACCGGATAAAATCCAAGATACTGAGGTATTGAAAAAAATCTGCTATGAAAAGAAATGGGTTGTTTTTGCAAAGAAACCGTTTGCAAAGCCTGAAAATTTAATCAATTATTTAGGTAATTATACGCACCGCGTAGCGATATCAAACAACCGCATTTTAAAATATGAAAACGGAAAAGTAGTTTTTGGATACAAAGATTACAAGAATGCAGGTTTACGAAAAGTGATGACCTTGGATGAAAATGAATTTATCAGGAGGTTTTTGCAACACGTTTTGCCATCGGGTTTTAGTAAAATCCGCTATTTTGGTTTTATGGCATTGCGATTTATAAAATCGAATTTAGATAACTGTGTTGAAATACTGAATAAACAAGTTCTAATTCCTCAATATGAAGGTTTAAACGCCCAAGAAATAGTGCGTACACTTTTCAAAAGAGATCTAACTTGTTGCGTAAAATGTAAAAAAGGAAGAATGTTGAGCAAACTGATTATCAAAGCATCACCTTCTTGACGATCAACTTTTTAATAAACGTTCTTTCACTTGCTAAACATGCTATCTAAACGTAAAATTTAGCGTAATGGAAGAGTTATATCTTGTTGTGAATGAAAACAATACGAAGAAATAAAAGTTCAATATTTTACGGTAATAATTGGTCAACAACAACCATTGAAAAAGACCATAAAAGCATCTGAGAATATAACGAGCCTATACTAAATCCATAGTACGGCAAGCTCACCACAAATAGCGTGGTTCCGTCCAACCCCATTTTATTTGCCATTTTTAAGTGATTATCAATTTGATGTAGTGGAATAAGGAATTTTATCGCTATTTTTGAATGTAGCAAAACGGCAAATAAAATGCTTATATGTTAGTGGCAATTATTCCAAAGCACATCAATTCAGAAATAAAAATTAGTTTTTTGATATTTGTTATAAGCATATTAGACTAAGAAAACATATTTTTGTACACACATTTTTTTTTCAAAATCATTAATTAGAAACAAATCAAAATGAACATTAAACATATTTTTTTAGGATTTGCATTGATATTAAATTTGCATACAAATGCACAAACTAAAAATATAATAAAACCTAAAGGTTGATAGATAATATTCCATTGCATTCCATTCCATCCGCTTTGTTGAGCTGCTATTTCACTATATAATAAGACGATTTTATCGCTAATATCAGTCTTCTCTAATTGACTAACACTATCTATAGCAACCAGTTCGCCTTTTACTGAACATCCTAATGAGTAATGAGAAGAAAAGACCTCAAACGATTCACCCTTGCAGGTTAATGATGCTCCCTCTGTTATCCAGTCGATAACTGACAGCTCTGTTGCCCCGGTATTCCAACCCGATCCTTTCAACACATTTTCTGCATACGATGTAGCGTTGCGGTTTGCTTCACTAC
>SMEQ01000231.1_pt1 | contig 17794 bp, 13 predicted proteins | sample 2456281 | NCBI WGS metagenome assembly SMEQ01 (sample SAMN10132596, study PRJNA489261) | soil metagenome | isolation source: day1 antibiotic-loamy sand soil ammended with raw manure from dairy cow... | place: USA | collected 2015-04-01
ATGATTCTATCGGCATCGTCGGGGCGACCAATAAAGACTTTATCCACGTACTGCGCACCACCACCTATGGTTAAACCAAAGGGCAAGGTGTAGCTAGTCCACAGGTTGGCAGTAAGTTTGGGGGTGAAAGCTAGCTCATCACCATTAATGCTGTAAGTGGCACAATCACTTACTGCTTTAGCACCGTAGCAATATTGCTTATCCAAGCTGCTGCTCAGTTTACGCTCGCTATCCATATAGGCTAGACCACCAAACACATCCCAACTGTCGGTGATTTGTCCAGATGCGCCTAACTCGATACCGCGTACGACTTGTTTGCTGTAGCCTTTTAAGCTGGTGGCTGCTTGCGGAGTGGCTTGTGCTTCTGCCAAGGTACGCCCAACAATACCGACATTACGACGTTCCGTTTGGAATAGCGCGGCGGTGGTGATTAAACGCTTATTGAAAAACTCCCACTTGGTGCCGATTTCATAGTTAACCGAACGTTGTGTTTTTGCTTTATTATTGGCTTGTCCAGCAGAGCCTGGGAATGCGCTATTACCACCACGAGAAATATCTGGGTTGGATAACCATGAGCCTGGTGGCAATGCAGCCACGGCAGAGGATACATAAATAGAACCATTTTTAGCCGGTTTATAGACAACGCCTAGCTTACCGCTATAGGTGGTATCGCTTACTTTGTAGTCATCCATATCGCCCGGCACACCGGCAACGGTTTTATCGTCGATATTCACTGTATAGCGTTCTACACGCAAACCACCGGTTAACTGCCATTGTTCGTTAAACTGTAAAGTGTCGTAAATATAAGCTGCAATGGTATCAACATGGACTTTGTTTTTTTCTGTGACTGCAGGCTTGTCTCTTGTACTTCCAACGCCACTCTCTAGGGCGCGTGAAGGATCAGGATTATAAATACTGGTATCTTCCATAGCGTTACTGCCAAAACGGTTCGCACGCGATATTTCACGGGTAATTTCTATGCCGCTTGAGACCGTATGATGCACAGAACCAGTAGCGAAGCGTGCCACTAAACTGCTCACGTTACTTAATGTTGTGTTATGTCTATCGTAAAACTGCTGCGATGAGCGCATCATCCCTGCCGGTGTAATAGCCGTGCAGCCTCTTTGCGTTGCTGTCTCGCAACTGGGCATTATCACCGTATAGCCTGCATCACGGGTATTATCCGACCATCCGAGCTGGTTACTGATGGTGATGTCACTCGTAATATCATGCTCAACATTGGCGGTAACTAAATGCGAGCGTGTTTTATCCCAGTCCGAATCCGAGCCATAGTAGGTATCTCTATCGCTTTTTTTATGTTTTGCATCGTAGACATTTTTTCTACTATCGCTGGCGCTATCATAGAGCGACAAGCCTTTAATAAAGCCAACTGGCACACCAAAATCGGGTTTATCGTTATGCTCGGTGTACTGATAACCGAATACCACACGGGTGCCGCTATCCAAACCAAACGCTACGGAAGGTGCAAAACCGGCTGCGCGTTGTTCTGCATGTTCACGCCCTGGCATACCGCCTTCTTGTGCCATGACGTTGACACGTAAAGCGATGCCATCGGATAATTGGTGGTTGCTATCTAAGGTGGCACGCAGACGGGCTTTTGAATCGTACTCATCACTGCCATAGCTAATTAATGCTTGGTTGAAATTATCCAACTTTGGCGCTTTGGTAACCATATTGATATAACCACTGGCACCGCTACGGCCGTTTTCAGAGGCTGCACCTTTGGCGATTTCGACCTGCTCTAAGTTAAAAATGTCGCGCGTTTGGTTGCCCGAATCACGTATACCGTTTACAAAAATACTGCCGCTAGTATCAAAACCGCGTAGCTGAAAGTTGTTGGTGGTGCTAGCAAAACCGTTTTCACCGGCATTAAAACTGATGCCTGGGGTGTTTTTTAACACGTCGGTTAGGCTCTGTGCGCCTTGCTGGTTAAACACTTGCTGTGGAATAACGCTTACGGTTTGCGGGCTATCAAGCAAAGGCGCGGTAAATTTAGGTGAACGCACTTCTCTGCTTGTACGCGTGCCCTCAACTAAAATTGACTCTTCGATTTGCTCGCTAGCCTGTGTTTGCTCGTTTAACTGCTCTGCGTAACTGGGTAATGCGCTGCCGGCTAAAATAACTGCGGCCGCTAATGGATGTAGGCGTGATGTTTTAGGTAATTGCATGAGACCCTCTTGGGTGCTGATTGTTAGAAAAGTCACACTTGTGGAAGTGCAGGTCAAATAGGAATGATGCGCATAATAATAACCATTCTCATTTGCGTCAACCGGTTTTTTTGATATTGTTTGATCTAAATTGACTTCTTTGCGATAAAAACAAAATCAGCAGAGGTACAATAGAAAAACCTCAATAATGGGTAGATAAAACCATGATGCATGTGATTGCCGATGTACTTAGCCCAGAGCAGGTTGAGCAGATACGACAGCAGCTTGATCAAGCCCAATGGCAAGATGGCAAGCTCAGCGCTGGCCACCAAGCGATAAAAACCAAACAGAATTTACAGCTGGATGAAAACCAACCCATAGCGCAACAGCTAAGTGAGTTTATACTGCAAACTTTAAGTAATAATGCGCAGTTTATGGCCACTGCTTTGCCGTTAAAAGTGTTCCCGCCGCGCTTTAATCGTTATCAAGGTGGCGGCACCTATGGCAACCATATCGACAATGCAGTGCTCAGCGTTGCTAACACACCACATCGCGTGCGCGGTGACATTTCAGCAACCTTGTTTTTATCTGAGCCTGAGGAATACGAGGGCGGCGAACTGATTATTCAAGATAGCTATGGTCAGCATACCGTGAAGCTGCCTGCTGGGCAGATGGTACTTTACCCAAGTAGCAGCTTACATCAGGTAACACCAGTGACGCGCGGCTGCCGTTTGGCAACGTTTTTCTGGGTGCAAAGCATGGTGCGACAAGATCATTTACGCGGAATTTTGTTTGATTTAGACCAAGCCATACAAGGTATTAGCACAGAGCACCCCAACAGCACTCAAATTCCCAAGTTGATTGGCGTCTATCATAATTTATTGCGCAACTGGGCAGAAACCTAAATGGCTATTATCAAACCGCCACTTACACAAATTCCTAACACTATATGTAGTGTGGATGATTACCGCGTCTTAGCAAAACAGCATTTAAGTGCTGACACATTAGCGTGGCTCAATGGTGGCGCTGCAGATGAATTCAGCCTTCATGATAATCGCGCTGCTTTTCAGCGCCTACGTTTAAATAGCCGTGTTTTACAAGCAATGCATGGCGGCAATACCCAGCTAAACCTATTCGGCCTACAGTTTGATTACCCCATTTTTTTAGCCCCTATTGCGCACCATCACCTCGTACACGAACAAGGCGAATCCGCTAGCTTGCTTGCTGCATCAGCGATGAACGCCGGCATGATTATCAGTACTCAGGCAGGCGTAAGTTTAGAGCAGTTAGCCGAAGAAGCGCATGCGCCTTTATGGTTTCAGTTGTATCTACAGCCGGATAGAGCCTTTACTGAACAATTAGTAAAGCGTGCTGAGAGCGCTGGCTACCAAGCCTTGGTGCTTAGCGTCGATGCACCGATTAGTGGGCTGCGCAATCGCGAACAGCGTAGCGGTTTTGTTATGCCAGAATCGCTTAGTGCAGTGAATTTAACGGGTATGCAGCAACTTCCACCCTACCAAGCGCAAGCCGGGCAAAGCCCTTTATTTAATAGCCCCTTACTCGCACATGCTGCCACTTGGCAGACTATCCAATGGCTAAAAAACAGAACCCATTTACCCATCATTATCAAAGGTATTATGCATCCTAGTGATGCACAATTAGCGATTGATTATGGCGCAGACGGTATTATTGTTTCCAACCATGGTGGCCGCGTATTGGATGGCGTACCCGCTAGCATTGATGCTTTACCGGCGATTGCCAATGTGGTGGGTTCGCGCATCCCTATTTTATTGGATGGTGGCATTCGCCGCGGCAGCGATATTATTAAAGCCTTGGCATTAGGGGCACAAGCCGTCTTGATTGGCAGGCCTTATTTGCATGCATTAGCCTGTGCCGGTGCACCCGGTGTGGCACATGTTTTGCATTTACTACGCAGCGAGTTAGAGTTAGCTATGATACATACTGGCTGTAGAAGTCTAGCCGATATTCAGCCATCAATTATTTGGCATAATGGGCATTAAATAACAAATAGAAAACAAAAGTTTTAGAAAATTGTAAACACTTTTCGAATCGGTTACATTGCTACGCAGCACAACGGATTACATTTATTTCATGCTTGTATCCAGCGGCAGTGCCACCTTCTCTTATATTCGTACTCTGGAGAGCTATTATGAAGCAGCTAGGCAACCAAGATGCCGGTTTTATCTATAATGAAACACCTACCACCCCTATGCACATCGCGGGCTTGGGTATTTATGATCAATCCACGGCGCCGGGCAAACGCTTGGGCCACAAAGATATTTTAAAGTATGTCGAAGATCGCATCCATTTAGCCCCTATCTTCCGTTATAAGTATGTGGAAGTCCCTTTTGGCTTGGATAAGCCGTATTGGATTGAAGACCCTGATTTTGATGTGGAGTTTCATGTTCGCCATATTGCTCTGCCTCAACCTGGGGATTGGCGTCAATTGTGTATTATGGTTTCACGCTTAAATTCGCGCCCCTTGGATTTTAACCACCCTTTATGGGAAGCCTATATTATTGAAGGCTTGGACAATATCGAAGGCTTACCTAAAGGCAGCTTTGCCATTATGGTAAAAGTGCACCACTCCATTGTTGATGGCGCTTCTGGCCAAGGTATTTTTGGTGCTCTGCATGATTTAACCCCAGATGCAAAAGCTTCTTTGCCAGCGAAACCTTTGACTGTGGATCGCGAACCTACCGCCTTTGAGCTAGTAGGCCGTGCCATGCCCAATATGGTTAAAAACCCACTTCGTCAGACATTGGGTGTTTACCGCAAGGCGCCTAACTTAATACGTAATGCTATCAAGCTTTATCAAGGCACCATGCAAAGCGGCACACGCTTGCGCGTACCACAAACACTCTTTAACTATAACCTTTCACCACACCGCGTATTTGAAGGCACTAACTTCGATTTAGATGAAGTGAAGTACATTAAAAACGTTGTTGGCCAAGGTACTAGCGTTAATGATGTAATGTTGGCGATTGTTTCGGGCGCGCTGCGTCATTATTTGAATAAACATGACGAGCTACCCGACGAATCCTTATCGGCGATGCTGCCACAAGATGTGCGCACCGAAGAAAGTTTAAAAGACTATGGCAGCCAAGTGGGTGGGATTTTCTCGGATATTCACACCCATATTGAAAACCCCATCGATCGCTTAATTGCCATTCACGATAGCACCACACAAGCGAAGAAATTTGCCGTGGACATGGATACTTCCAGCATTGTACAAAACTATATGGGCGGTTTTTTAAGCCCTCGATTAGGTCGTCGTTTAAACCATGCGCTGCAAAAAGCACGCGTAATGGAACGTTTTGGCCCCTTTGTTTGTAATACCATGGTAACCAACGTACCTGGCCCCAACTTCCCGCTATATCACGCCGGCGCGAAAATGGTGGCCTACTGGGGCATTCCACCAGTGATGGATTGCTTAGGTTTAAGCCATGCGGTGTTTAGCTACTGTGGCCGTATTTCTTTATCTGCTATGGCTTGCAGGCAAATGATGCCGGATCCAGCTTTTTATGCAGAGTGCATGGAAAAGTCCTTTGAAGAGCTGCTTAAAGCGGCCAAAGACTATGAGAAAGAGAAAAACAAACCCGCAGCGAGTACAACCGAAAAACCTGCGCTGAAGAAAGCGACGCGCAAACGTGCAGCGTCCTCTTCGGCAAGCAGCAAAAGCGCGAGCGCCGCGACAACAGACAGCGATAAAACGGTAGAAGTGAAAGCCGAAGCAGCTGTCGCTAAAAAGCCAACGCGTAAACGCGCGGCCTCTTCCTCTAGCAGCAAAACAGCCAGTACGAAAGAAAAACCAGCAGCGAAGGAAGAAAAACCCGCGGCTAAGAAACCCGCCGCTAAACGCGCTGCATCTTCTGCCAGCGAAAAGAAACCGACAGCCTAATCGCGCTGTTAGCCTAGAAAAAAGCCACCTTTCACGGTGGCTTTTTTTGTAGTTACAACAAACAACTCTACAAGCTATTAGCTGGCTGTTTGTTTTTTCTTTTTATTGTCAGCAAAAGAGATATTCAAAAAGTGCTCTAAAGAGTCATCCAATATATCTAACCAAGGCTCAGGCAATTCCGGCGCCAAGGTATCCGTTAAGGTAGAACGATAGGCTTTTTCTCTAAAGCCCATAATGTCTTCTTGCTTATCTTTCTGCCATTGTTTAAATATTTCACCCTGCTTTTCTACAGCAAACTCTGGGTAATCCGTGGCATTGTTTAAATCACGAATGTAAGCTGCTTGGAAGTCGATTTCATCATCAACACTGTTGATTTTGTTAAACTCTTGCAGCCAGTTTTTCTCATCTTTTTCACGTTCAGCCAGCTCTGGTAATTGGATTTTATTTAAAATCACATCACGTGCATACCATGCTTGGGCATCAAACATATTGAAGGTAAAGTACTGATCCTGCATACCTAAGTAGATCAACTTAGGATTAGGCTGCCAGAAAACACCTTTGTATAAATTTTCTGGATACAAACAGTTATGCGTTTGCAGACGCAACTCATCCGGTAAAAATGGAAAATGGAATAAATAGCCAGTACACATAATAACCGCATCAAAACGTCTGCTAGTACCGTCTGAAAAATACGCGATATCATCTTCAAAATACTCAACCAACGGCTTTTCTTCTATACGTTCTGGCCAATCATAACCTAATGGCTGGCTACGATAGCTAATAGTGACCGTTTGCGCGCCATACTTATAACACTGCGTACCAATATCTTCAGCTGAATAACTGCCACCGACTAACAATAAATCTTTGTCTTTAAACTCAAGCGCATCACGGAAATCATGGGCATGCATAACCCGGCCTGGAAATTCCTCAAGACCTTTCACATAAGGCATATTAGGCGTTGAGAAGTGGCCAGTAGCGACAACAACGTAATCAAACTCTTCGGTTTCTTGCTCTTCGGTTTTATGGTTCATTACCGTAACCGTGAACTTTTGTGTTTCGTCATCAAAAGTCACCCAACGTACCGGACATTCAAAACGAATGTATTTGCGGATAGCCTGCTGGTCGATACGGCCCATAATATAATCTTTCAGTACTTCACGGGGCGGGTAAGAAGGAATAGGCTGGCCAAAATGTTCCTCAAAAGAATAATCAGCAAACTCTAAGCATTCTTTTGGGCCATTAGACCATAAATAACGATACATGCTACCGTGTACAGGCTCACCGTTTCTGTCTAAACCTGTGCGCCATGTGTAATTCCACATGCCACCAATATCATTTTGTTTTTCATAACAGACAATCTCAGGTAGGTTTTTAACACCCTCTTTACGTGCTGCTTCAAATGCACGTAACTGGGCTAAACCACTAGGACCTGCGCCTAGTATAGCAATTCTTTTATTACTCAAAGTCTACTCCTTATAAACCTAAACTGTTGTTATTATAGCATTTTTTAACACTTAGCGTTTTAACATATTGTTATATGCTTGTAAAAAAACGTTAGACCATACTCCTATTGGCTTTTTTCGCTTTTTTGGCATCTCGCCAAACCGCTCGGCAAATATAGAAAAGTACGCCTAAGGTGAGGGTTGGCCACATTAAAATATAAACGGAATACAGGGCTATTTTCATATCCATCACAAACTCCTTAACATAAATACAGGGCGATTAGTTGTCATAACTTTGCACCTCTTCGCTAATCGTACGAAAATCAAAGCGCGGTGCCTTGCTGAATACACTCATCGCGGCACACACTATCGTACTGACACCAAAGGCCGTGAGCGAGGCAAGCAATACGGTATAGTCACGCATGAATTCCAAGTTGAAATACAAAGCGGCAATACCCGCAATAAGGCCCAATGCCACACCTAAGCGTAGACCTAAAAAGGCAAAAGCCATTAAACCGATCACCACGGCGGCACCTACTGCGCTGATAATTTCAAAGAAATAGGCGGTAATGCCCTGCATTGGCAATAGCTCAAAACGCACTAGACAGAACATCAGCATGGCAACTACCACTGACCAGGTAAAAGCCTTATTCGTGACTTTATCCCAATACACACTGGCGATAACGGGAAAAACAATCGCGCCCCATAGCGCACCCACAAAGACCAGCATCACCAGAATATCGAGCGCAAAACTGGCAAAAATAATACCCACCACCGTAGCGACTACCATTGTAATACGCCCTATCAGCAACATTAGCACAGGGTCGGCATTGTCTTTAGCAATGTTTTTACCGTAAACATCAGCCATGATAATGGCGGAAAGTGCGCATAAATCGGAATCAGCCGTTGATGATAATGAGCCAATCACTAGAATAAAGAACAAAGCCACCATAACCGGCGATAAGTAAGTAGAGACGACTTGCGGGATAAGGTTATTGGTATCGCCATCCATGGGCACAATGCCCGCCGTTAGTGCGAGTAAGCCAATCATACCTAAACCAATCACAATCGCGCCATAACCCAGCGTCGCGGTGATAAATGTTGATTTAATATGCGCTTTATCAACGGCAAATAAACGCTGTGAAATGGTTTGATTACCGATTGCATAGGCTAAAACCGCAAAAAAGAAAGGCGCACCCTGCTCTAAAAATGCAGTTTTAGAAAAGAAGCTTTGCTGCTCTAAGCTCAAGGTTTCCAAGCCCGCCACAAAAGCTGTCGGCCCGCCCATGGCGAATAAGACCGCGGGAATAATCACCACCGCAATCGCCATAAGAGCTACCAATTGCACAAAGTCGGTAAATACAGCGGCTCTAAAACCCGACCAGAAGGTGTAACCTAGCACCCCAACGCCCGCAATCACTACACCAGCTTGGAAAGATAAAGGCGATAATACCGCCACTAATGCACCGGCTGCAGTAAAGTTAACCATCAAGCTGATAATACTGCCTAGCACATTTGATATCGCTAAAATAAGCTGGCTAGAAGAGCCATGGCGTGCATGAATCAGCTCGCCCAAGGTATGCGCCTTAGGCGCTAATTTTCTAAAACGCTGACCAAAGGGGTAAATAAATAAAATCATTAATGCACCCCAAAGGCCATAATGTAAAGGCCCTGAGACACCGTATTTATAGCCAGATGTGGCCGCCGCATAAAAAGACGCGGCCCAAATCCAGGTGGCAGTCATGCTCGATGATGCCAAACCAATACCGATACGCTCATTGGCTACCATAAAGGCATCGGCGGTTTCTTTTTTCTTGCGAATTAATAGGGTTAGTAAATACGTACCGCCATAAAAGCCTGCTAGCATGAGCAGCACCGTAGCGGTAGAAAATTGATACAGTTCTAATTCCATCACGTGAATCTCTTTATTTAAAACGCTATACACCCAGCCCGACAAAAAAAGGGTGGAAAGATAGGGACGAGTAAAAAGAGACCGCGCTTAGGGTAGAGGCGTTTTCGCAGAGAGAATCAAAGACGTGTATACGGGTGATAGGTCGGAGCTTGCGGCTACCGTGACCATAAGGATGTACCTCCTATGCTGTATAAGGTTAATTTATGATATAGATCACGGTATTTTACCTGAAAACGTGAACAACTGCGAATTGCTTGGTAAAGAGGTGTTAGCCACGAACCCCACGAAAGGCACGAAAACTGGCTCTGAACGCTTGGGTGTAAGTTTTTATTGAATGTCAGATTAACGGCCTTGAGGGGTGTTTTTTGCCACGGAAAACACGGAATGAATTTTTGGTGGGTTTCGTGGATTTCGTGGCCACTTATTGCGCTATTTCTGCCCAGGAATAAATGAGCATTGGCTAACGGTTGAAAAAAACCAGTTGCGGCCAATCGCCGGCATTGTCGTGGTAGACGCGGATGCGGCTAAGCGAGGCGTAGGGTACATCGTAGCGTTGTAGCGACATTTGCTCGGCTAATAGTATATGGCTGAGTATAGCGCGGATTACGCCGCCGTGGCTGACGAGTAAAAGGTGTTGACCTTGATATTGTTTGATCGTTTGCCAAAGGGCTTGCTCTACGCGCTGGCTAAAATCGCTGACTGGCTCGGCATTTGGTGGTGTGTGTTTGAAAGGATCGCGCCAGTAGTTTTTTAATAGCTGCGCATCCTCTTGCTGCACATCGCTGATTTTCTTACCGTCCCAATCACCGAAAGATAGCTCTTTAAAACCTTGGTGAACCGCCACCGGCAGGGCTTTTTGCTTGGCTAGTTGCTCGGCAAAGCTTAGGCAGCGCTGCATAGGTGAGCTAACAAGCTGTTGCCATGGCTCATCGCCTTGCGTGGCTTTTTGCATTTGCTCTAAGCCTTCGGCGCTGAGGGCTACATCGGTGCGGCCACGGAAGATTTCTCCACCTTCAGGTTTGCCGTGGCGGAGCAAATCAATGGTAGTTAATTCATACTGCATAGGGCTACCTATAGCTTGTTCTTTTTTTTGCCTTAAAAAAACGCGAATACGATTCGCTTCTGCATTTTCTTGATTGCCTATTAGCCTGTAGTAATGCCGGCCTCTTCAAAACTGGCCATTTCGCTTTGTAGGCGGCAAGCAGCTTGTATAAGCGGCACGGCAATCGCCGCGCCTGAGCCTTCACCCAAGCGCATATGTAAATCGATGAGCGCTTCTTTGCCTAGGCTTTCTAGCATCATTTCATGCGCCGGCTCTGCTGAGCAATGCGAGGCAAACAGCCAATCTTTAACGCTGGGATTAATCGCCACTGCGGCTAGGGCTGCGGCAGTCACAATATAGCCATCGAGTAATATGGGCAGGCCTAATTGTGCGCAGGCGATAAAGGCACCGGTTAAACCGGCGATTTCAAAACCACCTAGGGCGCGTAAAACATCCACGGGATCGGTAACGGTGTGTTTCGCTAATGCGCGCTCTACCACCTGTGTTTTATGCACCACCTCAGCTGCACCTAGACCACTGCCCGGCCCTACCACTTGTACGGGGTATTTAGCGAGCAAGCGTGCAATAACACAAGCTGCGGGTGTGGTATTCGCAATACCCATTTCGCCACCGATAAAAAGCTTGGCACCATCAGCATGTGCACGCTGGGCTACTTCTTTACCCACGGCTAAAGCTTGTTCTAATTGTTCGGCTGTCATAGCTTCTGCAATGCAGATGTTTTCTGTGCCACTGGCAATGCGCTTGTCGATAACACCATCAAGCGGCTCCAAAGGGTTGATGGTACCTAAATTCACTACCGTTAACCGCGCTTGTAGATGTTTGGCCAATACCGAGATTGCCGCGCCGCCTCGAGCAAAGTTGCGTACCATCTCTGCTGTCACCACTTGCGGGAATGCCGATACGTTTTCAGCCGCCACACCATGATCGCCTGCCATAATAACAATATCCACTTTGTTCACATCAGGCTTTATCGTGTTTTGCCATGCAGAAAAAAGCGCAGCGATATCTTCAAGCTGGCCTAAAGAGCCGGGCGGTTTGGTTAAGGTTTTTTGATAGTTTTTGGCTTGATCTATCATGGATAAATCAATCGCTTTCGCGGGCGCTAGATACCAGTTCATGTTGTTCTCTTTTGACTATAAAATATGAGGAATGATTATGCTTTTAAACTTAGGGGCAGACCTGCGGCAACAAAGGTAACTTTATTCGCCAAACTTGCAATGGCTTGGTGCAACCATCCGGCCTCGTCCACAAAACGGCGGCTTAATGCATCGTAGGGGACAATACCTAAACCGACTTCATTGCCGACCAATATCACATCGGCTTGTAACTGCGGTAGCGTGCTTAATAATGCGCCCTTTTGTGTTGCCCAGCAGGTCTCATCGGCTAATAAACAGTTGGTTAACCATAGCGTTAAACAATCAATCACTAGGCAATGCTCACTGCTATCATGCTGCTTTAAGGTGTTGGCGATGTTTATGGGTTCCTCTAAGGTAATCCATTGATCGTCTCTATCTTGCTGATGGCGGGCAATACGCTGCTGCATCTCTGCATCTAGGGCTTGGCCGGTCGCTAGATAATAACGCTGCTTCGCACCGGCTATCGCTTGTTTTTCGGCATAGCTACTTTTGCCTGAGCGTGCGCCGCCCAAAACCAGTTCTATCATGGTATGGCCTTATTAAAATAATACGTAGACGATAGCAGTAAATACCACCGCAAAAATCGTACAGCGATGGATTAACAAACGGATACTGGCCACTTCTTTAATCGCTTGTTCGGCAATTTCTGCTTCGTTATTCTCTACCACAAAGCGGCTTGTTTGCCAGCGCATATCTTGATCTAAAGCCGCCAGCGTCACCTCACTGATAACCGTCTCAGCCGTTTTTTGTGTATCCAAGATACACGCTTTGCAATAGCCAATAGCATTAGAAAAGTTACCCAATAAAGCCACACTTAAACCAAACAAACGTGCGGCCGGCCACTCCATAAACTTCTCTAGACCTAGGCTGTATTTTGTTGGGTTTGCCAGCTTCACTAAGCGATAAAGAAATGCAGCTGCAGGCCCTAGTACAACAAACCAAAATAAGACCGCAAACAGTCGAGTAAACGCTTGGTAAATAAAGGCTTTTCGCGCTTTTATATGCAAATCTACTGTATCCTCACTGGCGATAGCTCTCCCATCGAGCGCATACAGCACTTGCTGTAGCTTCTGCTGATCGGCATCGCGCCACGCTTGTTTGTATTCGCTAAATAAGCGTATATAAGGGCCGCGACCTAGGGCATACATCAGCACAAAAACGGATAGAACCAAATGGGCCACACCCCAAAGCAGGTTATGTAGCAGTAACATTAATGCCAGTAGCAATACCGAGGGAGCAATAATACTGATGAAGAATTGCAAGAGTGGATTTTGCGGTGCAACGCTGTGTAGCTGATAAAACCATGCGTCTTTCTGCACGTTATGAATCCAGTGGCGTTTTTTATCTAGCAATACGATGACAATTAAAATACTAATAAATGGCATGACTTACCTCGTGCACGCTGCGTGCTTACACGTTAAAAAAATTTTCGGTTTGCAAAGCGGCTTTATAATAGCGCCAATCAAAATACGGGCCAGGATCGGTTTTACGCCCCGGAGCAATATCACTATGGCCTACTATATTATCCAAACCAATCGCATAATGCGCTAATAAATCATCACTTAAATGGATTAAGGCTTGGTACTGCGCTTGCGTATAGCCTTGCTCATCACAGCCTTCTAGTTCAATACCGATGCTGTAATCATTGCAGTTTTCAACACCATCAAAGCATGAAACACCCGCATGCCAAGCGCGGTGTTCGGTACTAACAAATTGGCTAATCGCGCCTTGTCTATCAATAAGAAAATGGCTGGAAACTTCTACACCGTCTAAATCCATAAAACTTGGGTGGGCGCTGCAATCCAAACAGCCGGTAAACAAATGCTCTATATATGGTAGACCGTACTGGCCTTTAGGTAAGCTGATGTTATGGATGACTAATAAGCGAATGGCTGCATCAACTGGCCTTTCATTATAAAAAGGCGAAGGTAAATGCCGCGCTTTGCTATACCAGCCATCGTGTAGCATTAGCGTGGCTCTCGCATACTGCCAATAACAGATTCCAAAGCATGGGAGAATATTTTACCCGACTCCAAGCTTTGGATTTCGCCACTGAGCAACTTTTCTAGCATGGCCTCTTCGCTGAGTTCTGCTGTTTTGCTACCACGTGGGTCCGTCAGAATATAGGTGTGCGTGTGCTTGATAAAAGCCGCTATACGACAGCGTAATTGCTGCTCTTCTCTATTCCATAGGATAGTAACGCCAGGGCCAATGCTGGCTAGCATTTTTTGTGCCTGTTGCTCTTCTTCGCTGAGTTCTGCAGGCTTGGGGGGCGCATCAATAATAGGGTCTTCAACTACCGTGTCGATAATAATATCGTCGACCAATTCTGGCTGTTCTTGTTCGCGACGACCCAGCTCCAAACTAAAATCACGCGCTTGATCACGCACCTGCTGCATGGTGGCATCGTCAATATCACTATCGCTGATAGCTAATACACGCTTTTTATGCTCTGTTTCTAAATCGCTAAACAATAAATTAATCACGCTAGCGGGTAGTTCGATAAAGCTTAACCCTTCTCGCAGCGACTTTAATACTAAGGGCAAACCACGCAGATACTCACTGCGTGTGCTAAAATTTTCTGCAGGCTCCAGTGTGGCTAGGAGTTGATCCAATACCGTGGTCACTTTATACCACTCTTCATCATCATAACCGTAGCGTGAGGCGACTAAGTACATCACGTGTCGCCAACCTTCATCAAGCAGCTGCTGTACAGCTGCAGGCAGTGGGGTATCGCTAATTTTATCTTGGATATATTGATCGATTTGCTTACGCACTAAATTCGCTTGTAAAACATTCTGTTGCGTATCTTCAATACGCTGCGCTAATATTTGCTGCTGATGCCGTTCATTTTCGCCATGCAGCAGCAAATCAAATAATAATTCTTGGTAATCGATACGCTCAATTCTTTCAGCTTCTGCAAAACTATGGATTATTTGCGTTAATTTCAGGTAAAAAGGGTCCGTAGCCAAATGCTCGGACTCTGCAGGCCATTGGGCAGCTAAACGTACTAATTCGTTTAATAAAGACTTGGCTAAGTTTTGTTGATCATCAAAAAAACCCGCATCTTGCAAGGCAACTCGTGTATAAGGCAATTGCAAATGGGCTAATAAGGCACGGGCTATCGGGCTGATGCGCTCGTCCTTCAAAACAATATCAAATAATTGTTGGATATCTTGGATGATCAACTGGTCTTGTTCGGCGATAGCCTCCAAGCCTTGCTGTGTGACTTCTTGCAGGAGATTACGCGCAGGCTTTACGGCCTTTAAAGCACCTAGATAAGCAGCTTGTAAGTTTGCATCTAGGTTTTCGTAATCGTTGGCTTGTATATCTTGTAGGGCTGAAAACAACGGTGCATTGTTTGTTCTATTGCGCTTTGTACTGGCTGTTTTAGCAGCTATAGGCGCTTTTTTTTGAATGCCTAACTCACTTAAAGCAAGATCGGCTTGCTGTTGTATTTTTGCCAAGTTTTCTTGAAAAAAAGCATTAAATCCGCGCAGTAAAAGCATTTTGCTGTGGGTGGCTAAATCGGCTTGCGCCACACTGTATAAAAAGCTCTCACTGATATGCTTGGCGCTTAAAACATCGGGAATATCATTGCTTAAAAAACTGGCTTGGGCTTGTTCAGCTAGGGGGCTAAGCAACTTGCCTAGGTTATCCACATGCTCAGTGTTTGCAGGCTTACCTAAACGATTGCCGTTTAAAGGCGCTAGCCAATAATCAATGAAATTTTCCGCCACTTCACGGTGAATAATGCGCAGTTGTTGCACGGCTTCAAAATGACGATTCTGCTGACTATTATCAATAGCTTTAGTCGCCAAGGAGAGCATGGTTCTATCAACGGTTTGTACAAGCTCTGCTAAGGTTTGTTTCAGTGCAGGCAAACTAAGGGATTGATAAATAGGCTGTATATTAGCCACTGTTACACTCATCTTACCCTCCATAACATCATTGTTTTTATACTACATACATCATACTGCAGTTAAAAAAACAATGCTGCTAGCTGCAACACAAATCACTGTTTACGTTGCAGCTAGGCTCTTCTTGCTTTTCTCTATGCCGCTAGCGCTTTTTCTACCGTGGCCAATTTAACCGCTAAAGAAAACACATCCATCGCTTGGTCTATTTCGACCAAACTTGGAAAGCTGGGTGCTATACGGATATTGCAGTCTTGTGGGTCTTTACCGTAAGGAAAAGTCGCACCGGCCGGTGTTAACTTAACCCCCATTTCTGCGGCAAGGCTAACCACACGTTTAGCTAAACCCTGCTGGGTATCAACCGATACAAAATAACCGCCTTCAGGTACCGTCCAACTTAGCGCATCGCTATTAGCAAAATGCTGATCTAGCTTGCTTAAAACGATATCAAAACGGGGCTTTAATAAAGCGGCGTGTTTTTCCATGTGCTGCTCAAAGCTGGTGTGCTGAGTAAAAAAGCGAATATGACGCAACTGGTTAACCTTATCAGGACCTATCGCTGCAATACCTAAGTGCTTACCAAAGCTGGCCAAATTGGCTTTGGATGAAGCCATCCATGCTAAACCTGCACCTGCAAAGCTGACTTTTGACGTCGAACCAAACTGGATAACACTGTCTTCTGTATCGTGTTTACGGCATTGCTCCATAATATTGCTTAGCTGCGGCGCAGTTTTGCTTAATGAGTGCACCACATAGGCGTTATCCCAAAACACGCGGAAATTCGCAGCAGCAATTTTACCAAGCTTGGCAATACGTTCCACCGTTTCGTCACTGTATACAATACCGCTAGGGTTAGAGAAACGTGGCACGCACCAGATACCTTTGATACTGCAATCGGCTTTAATTAAAGCTTCCACTTGATCCATATCGGGGCCGTTTTCATCCATAGCCACATTGACCATTTCAATACCGAACTCTTCACAAATAGAGAAATGTCTGTCATAACCTGGCACGGGGCATAAAAACTTCACATTGCCCTCTTTTTGCCACGCATCAGCGCCCATACCAAACAAATGCAAAAACTGCATGGTTTGGTACATCAGCGTTAAACTGCTATTACCACCGATAAACACTTCATCGTTATTCACACCCATCAGCGCTGCCGCCATCGCTTTGGCTTCAGGCAAACCGTCTAAGCCGCCGTAGTTACGCGTATCCGTACCACTATCGCTAACATAGTTATTTTTTAAGATACCATCCATCGCATCGCTTAAAGCCAGCTGATCGCTGCTTGGCTTACCTCGGGTTAAATCCAAACTTAGTTTTTTCTGTAGCAGTACTTGCTGCTGGTCTAATAAAGAGGCATGCAAGTTTTTTAATTGTTCTTGGTCAACATTACGAATATCAAAAGCAGTCACTACTATTCTCCCGAGGGCTGAAAGATGCAGCCACCGATTATATAGAAGGAAACTAAGAGTAAAAAGGGGCAAGGTAGCTAACTCGCTGCAATCGCAACATATTCAAGCAAATACAGGCCTATATGACGATAAAGCAACACTATATAGGCAAAGAAAACGACACATGCACCAAGAATGCAACTAGTGTAAAATAAGCCTCCTTTTATACAACGCAGTGAAGTTTATGTTGGAAGTTAACCCCTTTTATAGCCACATTAAAGATTTGAATAAGCGTACCGAGGCCCTTAGGGGGTATCTTTGACTACGCTAACAAGCAAGAACGCTTACATGAAGTTGAGTTAGAACTCGGCGAAGCTTCCGTTTGGAATGATCCCGATAAAGCCCAAGCCCTAGGCCGCGAACGCGCGAGCTTACACAAGGTGGTTGGCACCATCGACGCCTTAAGCGAAGGCTTAGTCGATTTAAAAGAACTGTTGGATATGGCCGTGGATGAGCAAGACGCCGACACTGTCGATGCTGTTGCGGAGGATTTAGATACGTTAGAGAAGCAATTAGCTGAACTCGAGTTTCGCCGTATGTTTTCTGGCGAGATGGATGCTAATAATGCTTACTTAGATATACAGTCAGGCTCTGGCGGCACCGAAGCGCAGGATTGGTCAGAAATGCTGCTGCGTATGTATTTACGTTGGGGCGAGAAAAAAGGCTTTAAGACTGAATTAATTGAAGTGTCGGGCGGCGAAGTAGCCGGCATAAAAAGCGCCACCGTGCACTTTGAAGGCGATTACGCTTATGGCTGGTTACGCACTGAAACCGGCG
>SMEQ01000233.1_pt1 | contig 17739 bp, 14 predicted proteins | sample 2456281 | NCBI WGS metagenome assembly SMEQ01 (sample SAMN10132596, study PRJNA489261) | soil metagenome | isolation source: day1 antibiotic-loamy sand soil ammended with raw manure from dairy cow... | place: USA | collected 2015-04-01
TCCGTGGAACGTGAATTTATGGAGTTTGACGTCCTTATTGTAGGTGCAGGCCCCGCCGGCCTTTCAGCAGCTTGCAAAATCCGCCAACTCAGTGAACAAACTGGCCAGGACGTGAGCGTTTGCGTTGTTGAAAAAGGCTCAGAAGTTGGTGCTCATATTTTATCCGGTGCCGTTTTTGAAACACGTGCATTAGACGAGCTTTTCCCTGATTGGAAAGAGCGCGGCGCACCTGTGAACACTGAAGTTATCCGCGATGATATTTTTTACCTTACCGGTGAAACTAGCGCCATCAAGGTGCCTGGCCTTGCCGTACCAAAAACCATGCATAACCAAGGCAACTATATTATCAGCCTTGGTAATTTATGCCGCTGGTTAGCCGAACAAGCAGAAGCCATGGGCGCAGAAGTTTATCCTGGCTTTGCTGCAGCCGATGTTTTATACAATGAAGACGGCAGCGTTGGCGGTGTTATTACTGGTGATATGGGTATTGGTGTTGATGGTGAAAAAACCGATAACTACATGCCCGGTATGGAGCTACGCGCTAAGTACACCCTATTCTCCGAAGGTTCGCGCGGCCATTTAGGTAAGCGTTTGATGGAGAAATTCAACTTAAACGAAGGCCGTGACCCACAGCACTACGGCTTAGGTATTAAAGAAATCTGGGATATTCCCGCCGAACAGCACAAAGAAGGTTTGGTTGTGCATACAACTGGCTGGCCATTAAGCGAAAGCGGCTCAGCGGGTGGTTCTTTCTTGTACCATATTGAGAACAACCAAGTGTATGTCGGTTTAATTACCGACTTGTGCTATAGCAACCCGTATGTCAGCCCTTTTGAAGAATTCCAGCGCTATAAAAAGCATCCTGAAATTGCCAAGTACCTTGAAGGCGGTACGCGCGTATCCTACGGTGCTCGCGCTTTATCCAAAGGCGGCTTACAATCGCTTCCGAAAATGAGCTTCCCCGGCGGCTTATTGATTGGCTGCGATGCAGGTACCTTGAACTTTGCTAAAATCAAAGGCAGCCATACGGCAATGAAATCTGGTTTGCTAGCCGCCGAAGTTGTGCACAAAGCGGTAACCGAAGAAAAAGCTAATCAAGATTTAACCGAATACGCGACAGTGTTTGAAGGCTCGTGGTTATATGAAGAGCTGCACCAGCAGCGTAACTTCGGCCCTGCGCAGCACAAATGGGGTAATTTAATTGGTTCTGCTTACTCGTTTATCGATATCAATATCTTTAACGGTAAACTGCCTTGGACATTAAAAGATCCCGTTGCTGATCATGAGCAATTAAGGCCTGCCAAAGATAGCAAGAAAATTGACTATCCTAAACCTGATAACAAACTGACGTTTGATCGTTTGTCATCGGTGTTTTTGTCGGGCACCAACCATGAAGAAAATCAGCCCGCGCACTTAACACTGAAAGATGCCGAAGTACCTATTAAGTACAACCTGCCTATGTACGATGAACCCGCACAGCGTTACTGCCCTGCCGGTGTTTATGAAGTCATTGAAAACGCAGACGGTGAGAAAGTCTTCCAGATTAACGCGCAAAACTGCGTACACTGTAAAACTTGTGACATTAAAGATCCTACCCAAAATATTGAGTGGGTAACGCCTGAAGGTGGCGGCGGCCCTACTTATCCAAACATGTAAGTTAGGCTACGAAGTGACTTTAAAAGCGAGCATAGCAATATGCTCGCTTTTTTATTGGCGGCGTACACGATATGATGACACAACAACTTAATAATAATCGTAGAGGCATGGAACTATGAGCTATCGCAACCCCCTTAAACAATTCTTGCTTGCTGCGGGTGCCCTGTTTTTAACCACACAGCTTTCTCTGGCAGACACTAACAGTGAAGCTATAGAACGCGGCAAGGCATTAGCAGCAATGTGTAACGCTTGTCACCAAGCGAATGGCGGCGGCATGAACATTCCCGGTGGTGAATCTTGGCCACGACTGGCCGGTTTAAATGCTGATTATATGGTCGAACAATTGAAGGCTTTTAAAACCGGCACACGTAAGAACCCGTCGATGGCACCGTTTGCTAATATGCTAAACGATACCCAAATGCAGGATACTTCTCTGTACTTTGCTAGCTTGCCAGCGCCGGCGACTAACCATCAAGAAGCCAATAAGGATTTATTAGCACACGGTAAACAGCTTGCTGAACAAGGCGACTGGAACCGCTATATTGTATCTTGCTCTAGCTGCCACGGCGCAGATAACCTAGGTACGGGCGCTAGCTTTCCGGCCATTGCAGGCCAACAAGCCGGCTATATCGAGCAACAATTGAAAGCTTGGCAGAACGACACTCGCCAAAACGACCCACAGCAATTGATGGCCAGTATCGCTAAGCGTTTAAACGACAATGACATCAAGGCAGTTTCTGCATGGCTTGCAACCCAAGCACCGAGTAGACAAACACAAGGAGATAAGCAATGAAAAACATTAAAAAAACACTGTTTGCCCTGGCAGTGAGCGGCTCTCTTTTATTCGCCGGCGCTACAGCGCACGCCCAAGTGCAAATCACGAAATACGGTAAAGATCTTAGCGATGCTGAACGTGCGCAAATTAAAGCTTTAGCACCCAATGCACCGGCACCTAAAGACAATGAATTTGTTCACATCCCGCCTTCTATCGATAGTTTGGATGCGTCTGACTTACACCCAAAAATGAAAGAAGCCATTCGTCGTGGGCATGATTTATTTGTGGATACACAGCAGCTATACGGCAAAAACGTTTATAACAATATGAATTGTTCTAGCTGCCACATGGGTGAAGGTCGCCTACCTTTTGCTGGGCCTATTTGGCCAGCTGCTGTAGTTTTACCTAGCTTTCGCCCTAAAAACGACCATGTAAACAGCCTTGAAGAGCGCATTGCGGGCTGCTTTACATACTCAATGAACGGTATGCCACCAGCCTATGGCAGTGACGACATGTTGGCACTTTCAGCTTATATACAATGGTTAGCCACTGGCGTACCGATGTATCTGAAAGATAAAATGTATGGCCGTGGCTACCCACGTCTAGCCGATGCAGCGAAAAAACCTGACGCTAATCGCGGTGAAGTGGCGTATCAAGAAAACTGCAGCATTTGTCATGATGACAACGGTGCAGGTGCAAAAGAAGGCGATCACGTTGTTTTCCCTGCGCTGTGGGGTGATGATTCTTACAACTGGGGCGCGGGCATTTCACGTGTTTATACCTTGGCATCGTTTATCAAATACAATATGCCACTGGGTAAGCCTAGCTCGTTAAACGATCAGCAAGCTTGGGATATTGCACAGTACATTAACTCGCAAGAGCGCCCGCAAGATCCGCGCTATACCGGCGCTATCAAACAAACGCTGAAGCTGTATAGCGATACTTTCCACAAGCATTCTATGTACGGCCAAAAATACAAAGGTAAAGTACTGGGCGACCACAGCAATGTGGGCCATAAGGATTTCTTAAAGCCGGATATTTTACGTCCACGTGACTTCTCAGGAAAGTAAGTCGATAAAACTTGAGAAAAAGAGAAAGGCTTATGGGTGGAGAACCCACCCATAAGTTATAACAGGATCTTACAATTTGCGGCCTTTGTTGGCTGCAATGCGTAAACGCAAAGCATTTAACTTGATAAAACCTTCCGCATCTTTCTGATCGTATGCACCTTCATCATCTTCAAAAGTGGAGATACGTGTATCTACCAGTGAGCTATCTGACTTACGGCCTACAACCATCACATTGCCTTTGTAGAGCTTTAAGCGCACTACACCGTTCACGTGCTCTTGTGAGGCATCGATCATGGTTTGTAGCATCACGCGCTCAGGGCTCCACCAGTAACCGTTGTAAATTAAGCTGGCGTATTTTGGCATTAACTCATCTTTTAGATGTGCTACTTCACGGTCTAAAGTGATGGACTCAATCGCACGGTGCGCTTTTAGCATGATGGTACCGCCAGGTGTTTCGTAGCAACCTCGGGCTTTCATACCAACGTAGCGGTTTTCAACGATATCTAAACGACCAATGCCATTATCGCCGCCTAATTTGTTTAGCTTTTCTAATACGGTGGCTGGGCTTAAACGCTCGCCGTCGATGGCAACGATATCGCCTTTCTCATACGTTAGCTCGATATAGGTCGGTGTATCCGGTGCTTTTTCTGGGCTAACAGACCAGCGCCACATATCTTCTTCGGACTCTTCCCATGTACCTTCTAAAACGCCGCCTTCATAAGAGATGTGCAGCAAATTAGCATCCATGGAATACGGCGATTTTTTACCCGCAGTAGAGAAGTCAATCGGGATATCGCGCTCTTTGGCGTAAGCCATTAAGGTTTCACGCGAAGTTAAGTCCCATTCGCGCCATGGTGCAATAACTTTTACGCCCGGCTTTAAGGCATAAGCGCCCAACTCAAAACGTACTTGGTCGTTACCTTTACCCGTCGCACCGTGAGAGATAGCATCGGCACCGGTTTCGTTAGCGATTTCTATCAAACGCTTGGCTATTAAAGGCCGTGCGATGGATGTACCTAATAGGTATTCGCCTTCGTAAATGGTATTAGCGCGGAACATGGGGAATACATAATCGCGTACAAACTCTTCACGTAGATCTTCAATATAGATCTCTTTAATGCCCATGGCTTTGGCCTTGGCACGTGCAGGCTCGACTTCTTCACCTTGACCTAAATCGGCGGTAAAGGTAACCACCTCGCATTGGTATTTATCTTGTAGCCAGCGCACAATCACTGAAGTATCCAATCCACCTGAATACGCCAGCACTACTTTTTTAATATCGGACATACAGCCCCCGTTGAAGATTGATTGACATCACTAAAGCGGCCTATTTTACGCATATTGGGTCGATTTCGCCATGCTTATGGAGAAGTATCCATGCGCAATAGCGATGAAGCGCTAGCTAAAAGCTGCTAAGATAGCGCTCTTTTAACGCTTATTAGTCTTTTTATGCAGAAAATTACTTTACGCCAACCTGATGATTGGCACATTCACCTACGCGATGGCGTCTATTTGCCACGTACTGTCGCCGATTGTGCACGACAGTTTGCACGCGCGATTATTATGCCTAACTTAGTGCCGCCGGTAATGAATGTGGAACAGGCCGCAGCTTATCGCCAACGCATTGTGCAGCAAATTCCCCAAGGCTTAGATTTTGAGCCTTTGATGGTTTTGTATTTAACCGACAATACCACGGCAGACGATATCATTGCCGCGCACAATAGTGGCTTTGTAAAAGCGGTAAAGTTGTACCCTGCGGGCGCTACGACCAATTCCGATTCCGGTGTTACCGATCTTGGCCGCTTGGATAACGTATTCAATGCTATGCAAGATGTGGGCATGCCTTTATTGGTACACGGTGAAGTTACCGACGCCGATATCGATATTTTCGACCGCGAAGCTGTCTTTATTGAACGTGTTTTAGCGCCTTTATTGCAAAAATTTAGCCGTTTAAAAGTGGTTTTAGAACATATTACCACTGCGGATGCGGTGGCTTTTGTTAAGCAAGCGTCTGACAATGTGGCGGCGACGATTACTGCCCATCATTTATTGTTTAACCGTAATGATATGCTCGCCGGCGGCATTCGCCCGCACTATTATTGCTTGCCGATTTTAAAGCGTAACACGCATCAGCAAGCCTTGATCAGTGCGGCTACTAGCGGCAATCCGCGCTTTTTCTTAGGCACGGATTCTGCACCGCATGCCATTAGCAAGAAAGAGCAAAGCTGTGGTTGTGCAGGCTGCTATACCGCGTATTCGGCTATCGAACTTTATGCAGAAGCCTTTGAGCAAGCCGGCGCACTCGACAAGCTAGAAGACTTTGCCAGTGTTTTTGGACCGCGCTTTTATGGCCTACCTTTAAACGAGCAAACCATCACTTTAGAAAAGCAAGCTTGGCAACTTCCACAACAATTGGATTTTGGCGATGCGCTTATTAAACCCTTGCAAGCAGGCGAAACACTCTCATGGCAACTAAGCACTGGTCACACAGCGAAGTGAACCACACATCGAGCACTGGCGATAAATCCTTATTAGCTTATCGTTTTCGCGGCTATTTGCCGGTAGTAATCGATATTGAAACAGGTGGCTTTAACGCTAATACCGATGCGATTCTAGAAATTGCAGCCACAACCTTGGAAATGGACGAGGATGGCACTTTACACATCAAACAAACCCAGGCATTCGATGTCGAGCCTTTTGATGGCGCGAACCTAGATAGCGAATCTTTAGCCTTTACCGGCATCGACCCCTTTGACCCTAAACGCGCGGCAGAAAGCGAAGAAACCGTATTTAATGAGCTGTTTCGTTTTATTCGCCGCGAAGTCAAAGAAAATGACTGCAAGCGCGCCATCTTGGTTGCACATAATGCGACCTTTGATCATCAATTTTTGAATGCGGCTATACAGCGGACGCAAATTAAGCGCAGCCCTTTCCATCCGTTTTCCAGTATGGATACGGCGACTTTAGCTGGCTTTGCCTATGGCCATACAGTACTAGCACAAGCTTGCCGTATTGCCAATATTCCTTTTGATCCGAATGCCGCACACGCTGCAGCTTACGATGCCGAAGTGACTGCAAGACTGTTTTGCCAAATTGTAAACCAGTGGCGCGATTACGGCGGTTGGGACAAAGCACAGAAAGGTTTACGCAGTATATTACAAGACGAATAATTCATCGCCAATGCAATTGACAACGATTATCATTTAGATTAAATTCTTTCTGTCCTTGTCTTTTGGTAGTGGCGACTATGTATATTTGTATTTGTAAGGGTGTTACCGACAAAGCCATTCGCAACGCGGTGATCGATGGCGCAAACTCTTTTGCCAGTGTGCGCAAACAATTGGGCGTTTCTAGCCAATGTGGCCGCTGTGCTGTGGATGCCAAAGATTTGGTTAATGAGACTCTTAACGAAATCACTACCTTTCAACAGGCAAACTACTACGCTGCCATGTAACACCTACGCTTGGTTTTACATGCATTTTTCTACTTTATACCTTTCCAACAGCGCCTTAGGTTTGACAAGTTAAGGCGCTGCTCTCACACTGAATTTTATCCAAGCAGACTATACAAGGGGCACTAAAATGAAAGGCGACGCAAAAGTTATTGAGCATTTGAATAAAGCGCTGGGCAATGAACTAGTTGCTATTAACCAGTATTTCTTGCACTCACGTATGTACCAAGATTGGGGTTTAGTCGCTTTAGCCAGAAAAGAATACGAAGAGTCGATAGACGAGATGAAGCATGCCGATCAATTAATACAGCGTATTTTGTACTTAGAAGGCATTCCCAATGTACAGCACTTAGGCAAAATACTGATTGGTGAGAACACGGAAGAAATGCTGCAATGCGACTTAAAAATCGAATTAAAAGCCATTCCTGATTTGCGTGACGGCATTGCCTATTGCGAAACCGTACGCGATTACGTTAGCCGTGATCTATTGCAATCGATTTTAGAGTCCGAAGAAGATCATGTGGACTGGCTAGAAACACAGCTCAGCCTGATTGAGCGTGTAGGTATTAGTAACTACGAGCAAAAACAAATGGGTACGGCTGAAGAGTAAGCCATGTTATTTGGCCAGGTTGTCAATCAATAGCGGGATTACGGCGGCTGCGATCAGCGTCTAAATGTGGGAGCCGATCTTATCGGCGATTGGCTATATACCATCACCTAGCGGTGATATCGTTGATAAGATCAACTCCCACATAAAACTGAGTTATTGCACCCAGTCGGCTAGAACGCTTGTATTTAGACTGACGTAGTCTTGATAAATTTTTTCTGCTGATTGCTGTAGCTGCTCTAATAACGCGATGGGTTGTTGCTGCCAAGCTTGGCTTATTAATTTTGCTGACATTATCTGTTGGTAGATTTTAGCTTGTGGCAAATAGCTTAAATGCCATTTTTCTTCAGCGACTTTACAGGCGTTATTACTGTATGGGCGAAAAAAACCAAAAGATTGATTATTGGCTATGCGGGCATCTAACCATTGATGCAGATCGGCACTGGCACCGCCTGTATTAACCTCTGCTGGAATTAACTGCACATCGGCAATGGCCTGCCTATTCGCATCAAAAATATCGATATCGGTACCCCAATGATGGCGTGAGCAGCCCGGTGCTGCCGACCATTGTAAAATCGCTTGTAATAACTGCGTTTCACTTAAACTTTGGTAGTTTATCACTTGGCCACCGGCATCCAATAGTGGGCGCTTACCTTGCGCCTTGCCTTGCCAAATAGCGGCTTGACGCTGGTAGTTACGGTAACTACTGACTATCGCTAAATCAAAGCCTGCATCGGCTGCGGCTTGCTTTAGTAAATGGAAAGCCGCCAGCGCATCACACTGCAATAAAAACTCACGCGCACCTTGTTGGTAGCTGTGTAAATGGCCGCTGTATAGGCCCAGGGCTTGTTGCTCTGTAACACTAAAGTGCATGGTTATTGCCTAGCAAATACATTTTAAGGTCTCTTTATCTACAAACAAAAACAGCATACTGGCTTTATATAGACGGTATGTTGTTATAATAGCCGCTTTTTTAGGAGTTAGAACGTTGACGACTATTTTCCAGTTTTCTATTGATGATGTGCCCGAGGATAACAGCAAAGGTTTTAGCATCACAGACGACTTGTCTATCTTTGCGGTGAAAAAAGACGGGCAGTTATTTGTTTATCACAACCGCTGTCCGCATTTAGGCATAGAACTTGAATGGAATGAAGATCAGTTTCTCGATAGCGAGAACGCTCTAATCCAGTGCTGTACCCACGGCGCTTTATTCATTATAGAAAGCGGTGAATGCGTAGCAGGACCTTGTGTGGGCGATAACTTACAAGCCTTGCCCATTAGCATAGAAGGCAATACCGTGAGTGTTGATATTGCCTTGCTGCAAGCCTAAGTATTATTTACCCGCCAGCGCTTCACGCAAGCGCTGAACGCCTTTTTTCAACTGTTCCATGCTGGTGGTATAAGCAAAACGTACATGCTTGTCTGCCTGATAACTGCCAAAATCTGCCCCCGGCGTTAGCGCTATGCCGTGATTGATGAGTAAGTCATGGCAAAACTGCTGGCTGTTATCCGAGAAACGCTCAATATTCGCATAAATATAAAAAGCACCTTCAGGCTCCACAGGAATATCAAAACCGATTTCACGTAGCGCTGGCAATAAATAGTCACGTCGCTCGCGAAACACCTCACGGCGCTGCTGAAGAATTGCTAAAGTGCCCTTTTCAAAACCCGCTAAAGCACCGTATTGCCCCATGGTCGACATGGAGATAAACAGATTTTGTGCTAGGCGCTCTAAAGGCTCAATAGCATCTTCAGGCGCAACCAGCCAGCCTAAGCGCCAACCTGTCATGCCAAAAAATTTAGAAAAGCTATTAATAACAAATGCTTGATCGGTAAGCTCTAAAATAGAGGGTGCATCGACACCATAGGTTAGCCCATGGTAGATTTCATCAACAACAAGAAAGCCATTTTTCTTTGTGGTTAATGCGTATAAATCACTGAGCTCTTCTCGTCTTAATATGGTGCCAGTGGGATTTGAGGGCGAGGCAACAATCGCGCCAACGGTATTGCTTTGCCATGCTACTTCAGCAGTTTCGGCGGTTAATTGATAACGTTGCTCGCTACCCACGGGTACTAACTGCCCCTGGCCTTCAACGAGGCGTAAAAAGTGCCGATTGCAAGGGTAGCCCGGATCAGCCATTAGCATGCCATCGCCGGGGTTCATCAATAGTGAAGCAATAAGCAATAAAGCGCCTGATGCACCGGGGGTAATCATGATGCGCCTAACGGGTATATCAATGCCGTATTGCTGGCGATAGAGGTCGGCCACTTTTTGGCGCAACTCGGGTAGGCCTAAAGCGCTGGTATAATAAGTAGCACCTTCATCAAGGGCTTTTTTCGCTGCATCGATAATTGGTTGTGCGGTAACAAAGTCTGGCTCGCCTGCTTCCATGTGAATAATATCCACGCCTTCAGCCTCTAAGGCGCGCGCAGCAGCTAATACTTCAACGACGCGAAATGGTTCGATATCGTTTAGCCTTTTGGCATATTCACGCTTCATTTTCTTCTCCAGACAAAAGTGCCTATTTTAGCAGGGCTTGCACAATAAAAGCTGCTGCATTATCGAAAAACTTCCCCTTTTGCCGCTTTCGTTCTACACTTAGCGCGCTCAAATAATATGAGCTAGAAAAACCCGCGTTTATGTACTTTAATAGTAGCTAGATGCCTGTACTATGGATAAGAGAAGATATGCCAAAATCAAAAACAATGAACCAGTTTCGTAACTTCGAGCCTTATACGCCTAAGCGTGGCGAGGAATATATGAGCCCAGGTCAAGTGGCACACTTTAGAAATATACTGAACCAGTGGAAGGCGCAGTTAATGGAAGAAGTTGATCGTACTGTAAGTCATATGAAAGACGAAGCCGCTAATTTCCCTGACCCTGCGGATCGCGCAACCCAAGAAGAAGAATTTAATCTTGAGTTACGCACACGTGATCGTGAGCGCAAACTGATCAAAAAGATTGAATCCACTTTAGAGCTTATCGATAAAGAAGATTATGGCTACTGTGAAACCTGCGCTGTTGATATCGGCATCAAGCGTTTAGAAGCCCGCCCTACCGCCACTTTATGTATTGACTGCAAAACCTTAGCAGAAATCAAAGAAAAGCAAGAGCGCGGTTAATGATGGCCGGTTTTACCGGCCTTTTTGTTACTTCTCCTATCGGATATTGCCTTGCCACGCCCTGTGGCCTTGGCAGCAAGATGTTTTCCCATCCAGCTAACACTGCTATACAATCCCTATAAATAGCTTTTAGCCTTCGCTTATGTATATTCACCGCGGTTTACTGCTCATTATCATTATGGTGTTTGTCTTTTCACCGGTTATTGTGGACTGGATCAGCAATAATCCTGAGGCATGGTATCGTCCTTATTTCGCTTGGCTTGCCATGATTGCATTAGCCTATGGCGCACAGCGCTACGCTTTAGACAAGGGACGTCATGATTGAACTTTACAGCTTACTTGGCATCACTTTTTTTGCCCTAGTGTTTATTTACTTATTGGCTTGCATCGCCGACAAGCCTTCTTTTCCGAAAAAAATTATAGAACACCCCGTTACCTATAGCTTATCGTTAGGGGCTTATGCGGGAGTTTGGGTTATCTTTGGCGCGACAGAGCTTGCCCAACAACAAGGCTATACGTTTTTAGCCTACTACTTTGGCACATCGCTACTGTTTATTTTCTCGCCCTTACTGTTACAACCCTTGCTTAACCTTAGTCGCTCTCAACGCTTGAGTTCTTTGGCGGATTTGTTCAGCTATCGCTATAACAGCAAATGGGCAGGTGCCTTAGTAGCATGCGGCTTATTAGTGGTTATTATGCCGCTGCTAAGTTGGCAAATAAACATTATGAACAGTGCTGCTTTACTCTTTAGCCAGTACAGCGGTGATGCTTTTTACTTACAAAATGCGATGGCTTTTTGCCTCTCATTAATGACTGCTATTTTTGCCATACGTTTTGGCGCCACAAAAAACACCTTAAATGATAAGCATAATGGTTTGGTGTTTATCAGCGCCTTTTCTGCTCTATTTAAACTACTGGCTTTCCTTTTGATTGGTGCTTGTGCTTTGTATTTTGTGTTTGGCTCGCCTGCACAACTTGAACATTGGCTAAGCCAACAGCCTGATAACTTGGCTGTATTCAATAATTCTTTAGCCGCTAATAATTCACGCACACTGATGCTGATATTTATTATCGCCGCTGTTGTGATGCCACATAGTTATCATCTGATTTTCACAGAAAACCGTAAACCGCAAAACTTAAGCACGGCTAGCTGGCTTTTCCCTTTCTATTTATTGCTATTAAGTTTGCCGGTACTACCTATTTTATGGGCAGCTGAAGCAAGCGGCGTGAGAGAGCCTAGCTTTATTTATAGCCTATTAATCGGCCAGATTCTGCAGTCACCGCTACTGAGCGTTGTAGCATGGCTAGCTGCCCTAGCTGCGGCCAGTAGCGCTATGATTGTTATCTTGGTCGCGCTTGCCTCTATTTGTACTAACCATCTTGCTTTGCCATTTTCTGCTATTGCCCAAAGGAACAATACCTTGGCTTGGCTTGGCTTTGTACGAAGCGCTATGGTGATCATACTGATCAGTGTTGCTTTGGGTTTGCATCTTGCTCTCTCAAATAAAGCCAGTTTTGAGTATATTTATTACACTTCTTATATCGCAATATTTCAGTTTGTCCCCGGTATTTTGGCTGTGCTTTACTGGCCACGCGGTAATCGCAAGGGCTTAATTGCTGGTTTGCTGACAGGCTTTGGTTTATGGCTTTTTGCCGTTACCCTGCCGTTTGTATCGCCTAAGCTATTGTTTTACTTCGCTTCATCTTCACATCTGCCTACTATCAGTAGCTACTATTGGGTAATGGCAGCTGTTGTGAGCTTGGGCTGTAATATGCTGATGTTTAGCTTGTTTTCAATATTTAGCACGCAAGGTGAAGAAGAGCGCAATGCCGCACAAACCTGCGCTCAGGATAAATTAGACGTGCCTAACCGCTACCACCTCGCTTTACATAGCGTGGCTGCTTTTAGCGATAATTTAAGCCAGGCCGTAGGCAGTAAAGTGGCTCAGCGTGAAATACAATATGCTTTAAAAAACTTAGGCATGAGTGAAGAAGAAGATCGCCCCTTTGCTCTACGCTTATTACGTCGCCAGTTAGAGGTCAACCTTTCAGGCCTATTCGGCCCTACCGTTGCCCGGCAAATTGTTAATGAACATTTGCCCTATGTAAAAGGCATGCCTAGCGCAGGCAAGCATGATATGCAGCTCATTGAATACCGCCTAGAGCAGCAACCGCTGACTTTATCAGGCATCGCACAAGAACTTGATCAGCTGCGTCGTTATCACCGCCAGACCCTAGAGCAATTACCTATGGGGGTTTGCACCGTGAGCAGTAGCGGGGAAATCTTAATGTGGAATACCGCCATGCAAAACTTAACTGGCGTAGCCACCGATACCGTTATTGGTTCTAAACTCAGCGCTTTAGCACAGCCATGGTGTGAATTATTATCACAATTTTTAGAAAGCCAACAAGGTTCGCTGCATAATCAATTAGTCGGCACTGAGAGCAATAAACGCTGGTTAACCTTACGCAAAGCGAATTTGTCAGAAGATAGCCAACGGCTTAATATACGCACCTTATTATTAGAAGAGACTAGCGATAGAGTGCAGCTCGAACACGAGCTTTTACACAGCGAACGTTTAGCCTCGATTGGACGCTTAGCTGCAGGTGTAGCCCATGAAATCGGCAACCCTATTACCGCCATCGCCTGTCTTGCACAAAACTTGAAATACGATATTGATCAAGATGCCATTGCACTGAGTGCAAAAGAGATCACCACTCAGACACAACGTGTTACACGCATTGTACAATCCTTGATTAATTTTTCGCATACCGGCACACACGGCCAAGATTTCAACCCACAAGATGTGGATTTATTTACCTGTGCTGATGATGCCATCCACCTTTTATCTCTAGATTTACACTGCCCTACCCACTTAATCGATAACCGCATACAACCGAATAGCTTGGTTATAGGTGATGCGCAATTACTGCTACAAGTCTTTATTAACTTAATAAAAAATGCACTGGATGCCGTTGACCCTGAGTATGGCCAAGTGATTATTCGCTGTGTTAGAGATGCGCAATACTGCACTGTTCATATAGAAGATAATGGTAGCGGCATTGCCCCGCATTTGCAGGCGCAGATTTTCGAGCCTTTCTTTACCACGAAAGAGGTCGGTCAGGGTACGGGCTTGGGCTTAGCCCTCGTCTATGGCATCGTTGAGGATCATCATGCGCATATCAGTTTACACAGCCCCAACCCTAGCACTGGCGAAGGCACACGGTTCAGTATCCAATTTAAACTTAGCTAGCCATAAAACCTTATGTTTGTAGTATAATTAGCCCCATGAAACATATTCTTACTGTTGAAGACGAAGCTATCATCCGTGCGGCATTAAAACGCTTGCTAAAAAATAATGGTTACCATGTTGTCGAAGCAGCTTCCGTAGAAGAAGCCCTAACTTTATTAAAACAACATCCCATCGACTTAGTCATCAGTGATTTACGTTTGCCCGGCGCACCGGGTACCGACCTTATTCAGCAAGTCGGCGATATCCCCGTTCTTATTATGACCAGCTATGCTAGCCTGCGCTCGGCGATAGACTCAATGAAAATGGGCGCCGTAGACTATATCGCCAAACCGTTTGATCATGATGAGTTGCTCAGCACCATCAGCCGCATCTTAGAACAGCATAGCGCTGAAGAACCCCAGACAAAAAGCAGAAAAAGTAAAGCAGACAACACCCATAGCATTATTGGTAATAGCCCTGCCCTGCGTAAAATCTTCGAACAAATTGAAAAAGTAGCCCCTGTTGATTGTAATGTGCTCATTCAAGGCGAAACCGGCACCGGTAAAGAGCTTATCGCTCGCGCATTACATCAGCTCAGTGAGCGCCATAAACATGCGATTATCAGCGTTAACTGCGCGGCTATTCCTGAGACGCTGATCGAGTCTGAATTGTTTGGTTATGAAAAAGGTGCATTTACCGGCGCTAATACTAATCGCATAGGCTTAATTGAAGCCGCCGATGGCGGCACTTTGTTTTTAGACGAAATTGGTGAGCTACCCCTTGAAGCTCAAGCTCGCTTACTGCGTTTTTTACAAGAAGGTGAGATTCGCCGAATAGGCTCGGTAGAGTCACGCATTGTTGATGTACGAGTAGTGTGTGCCACACATAGAAACCTCAAAAAACTGTCGCAAGAAGCAAAATTCCGCCAAGATTTGTTTTATCGCTTAAACGTTATGCCTATTAGCCTACCGCCTTTGCGTGAGCGTGGTAAAGATGTATTGCTATTAGCCGATGCCTTTTTGCAACGTACCTGTGAAAAGATGAAAAAACCCATGATGCGGTTTTCTCCGATGGCAATACAGGCATTAACCAGCTACCAATGGCCGGGCAATATTCGCGAACTAGAAAACGTTATCGAGCGAGCAGTTATTCTTAGTGATAGCGAAGAAATTAGCCACGATGACTTAGAAATCGACTTGAAGTTAGTGAGTGTCGATAGCCTGCGCGATGATTTCAGCTTAGACGATGTTCAGCAGGAAGACAGCAGCCAAGCCTATTTTGATAGCGAAGAAGATGGCCTTTCTTTAGAGGATTACTTCCAACGTTTTATTCTAGAAAACCAGGAACAAATGAGCGAGACGGAGTTAGCCAGAAAGCTCGGCGTTAGCCGTAAATGCTTATGGGAGCGCCGCCAACGTTTTGGCATTCCGCGTAAAAAAGCCACAAAATAAACGCCCTGCCAGAATCAATTAAAACTTAAACTTTTGACTTCTCCATAAAGCCGCGTACTATCCCCCACCGAAGGTCCTAAACGTTAATAGGGAACACAGTGCGTTTTATAATACCCTTATAAAACTATTCTGAGGCTGCCCCCGCAACTGTCATTGCATAACACGCTATTTTACCCCTGCCACTGGTTTTACCGGGAAGGCCAAAATAGCAGCAAGAGCCAGGAGACCTGCCTTCAATAAAGCTTTGCGCTTTACCTTACTGCGACTTCGGGTGTGAAGTTTGCCGAATACATTATTGCCCTAACGACCTAACTTGCTATTGCTTATCAATCTGCGTGCTTGATTTTATCGTGCGTGTTTTTTGCTATGCATTGTGCAACAGCGTTAGCGGCAACACTGGTGAGAAAACACAATGAAAACCTTTCAATACACCCTTATAGGGATAGCTGTATCTTTATTGTTTGCCTGTGTGGATAACAACTCCAACACATCACGTGGTGGCAGTGAAAGTACTATTGCACCTGCCGCTAGCCATGTATCAGCCTACTCTGCCGCTATAGCGACAGTAGACCCAAGCTTTATGGGCGGTGCCTTGCAGATTGCGGACATCGATTATGCGTCATCAAGGGCCGTTCTTAGCGCAGAACACCTTGCTCAAGATCAGTCCGACTATACCGTCAGTGCCTATGGTCAGCATTTTTACCATATTGGCCGCTTTCAAATTGACGCTATCAATAAATATGCTTTTAGTAGCCCAACACAAAAGATCTGGCCTAGCACGCATGCAGATGGCTGGAGTATTTTAGGTAGCGACTATGATGCCAATGCTTATGAGATTGTTTTTGTTAACGAAGAAAAAGCCTATCTAATCCGCTACGGTAGTACCAAGGTGTGGATTATTAACCCCAGCGCCACCGACCAAGCACACTTTAAACTCGACGAGTTGGATTTATCCGCCTACGATGATGGCGATGGTGCGCCAGAAATGGCAGCAGCAACGATTGTTGGCGATAAGTTATTTGTGGTAATGCAGCGTTTGCACCACTGGTGCCCAACGGAAGATGCCTATATCGCCGTGTTTGATATCAACACGAATACCGAGGTTGATGTGAACTCAGCCAATGATCCTAAGGGCTTAAAAGGCATTCGCTTAGCCGTTAGAAACCCCTCCACCATCGATTACCAAAAAGATATTGGCTTGGTGGTGAGCGGTGTGGGTGCAGGCACGATTTTCTCTTGTACGCCGCCTAACCGCTATTCGGGTGGTATTGAAGTGATTCACCCTGGTACTTACCAAACCTCGCTTTTACTCGACGATGGCGATGAAGCTAACCACCCTTATGATTTTATTTCTGCTGCCATTGTACTGGATAAAAACAACGGCTATTTTGTCAGTTATGCCGATTGGCAAGATACCAAGCTTTATCATTTTAACCCTAGCACCAAGGCTGTTACTGGCCTTGTTAAGGGTTTTGGCGATGGTGCCAAGCTGGATATTCGCCTATTAAAAAAGGCACCGGATAACACCGCCTGGCTAGGTATTGCCCAACCTTTAGCTGCATCGGGCGGAACACCTAAAATAAAAATAATCGATACGCAACAGAAGCTTGTCGCAAGCTTTGATCTTGAGCGCGACCCTGAAGCCATCGCATTTGTGGTGAATAAAACATCCGATGGCAATATTGATCAAACATTGGATGAGCCCGCAACGGATAACGATAGTCCCGCTGAAGGCCAAGAAGGCACTGATAATGGCAATGGTGACAACGGTGGCGGTAACAACAACGGCAACGACACAGCCAACGATGCCGATAATAGCGCGGGCAATGATGACGATACAGGTGCTAACAGCTGTGATGCCACTATAGCTATTGCCTCGTTAACACCGCCTTTTGCGCCACCGCACATGGACAGTGAAACAACCGCTATCGCAGCCGATGACCCACGTTTTATCGCTTGGGCCACAGGCCATGAAAACTACATTGTTGGCGAAGAAGTTTGGCCGACATGGCAAACGCCAGAAAAAGCCTTAGGTGTTCCGGGATTGTCCGATGGCACATTCACGGAAAGTAATCGTAACCGCTTTGTTTATGATGTAGTCGTGCTAGGCGATGGCGGCGAAATAACACTGACTTTTGATGCGCCCATTCGTAATGGCGAAGGCGCGGATTTTGCCGTGTTTGAAAACTCCTTTGACCACAAGTTTTTGGAGCTAGCGTGGGTGGAAGTATCATCCGATGGCATCAACTTTTTCCGCTTCCCGAATTACTCCTATACTGAATCGCCTGTGCCAGGCTTTGGTTATCTGGACGCCACTCAAATTCACGGCTTAGCCGGTAAATACCAAGGCGGTTACGGTACACCTTTCGATTT
>SMEQ01000237.1_pt1 | contig 17595 bp, 16 predicted proteins | sample 2456281 | NCBI WGS metagenome assembly SMEQ01 (sample SAMN10132596, study PRJNA489261) | soil metagenome | isolation source: day1 antibiotic-loamy sand soil ammended with raw manure from dairy cow... | place: USA | collected 2015-04-01
AAAAGTGCAGCCCTGTGGTCACGCTCCTACTTTGCTTGTACCGCTGGCGGCGCAACCATTGACACATTAAAGGCGTATATCGAAAGTCAAACAGTGATTGAGTAAAGCACTTTGCGCCCCGCCTTATATCCCCGCCCTTTCGGGAGAGGGTTTACGGCGGTTTTGCTAAAATACCCAAGCCGCACACCCTCCTCCGCACAACATACAGCATCTTTGTATCTGCACTTACTCTTAGCCACCTAGCCTAAAGCGTACTGGCAGCCTGATCTCACAACATCTACTGGCAAGTAACAGGCATAAAAAAACCCCAGCGCCGACTACAGACGCTGGGGTGATACACTTAGAACAATGGCGCCCTATAAAGGCTGACCACGGTTCCCGTGCTGACTGACAAAGTCCTGCACCACTGCTAAATCATTAGCCAGTACAGTACAGCGCTCTTCACGCTCAAATAAATCTGCCATATGCGCTGGTAACACTGGGCTGGCACTCGGCACAGCCTTCTGCACCGCTTCAGGGAACTTCACTGGATGCGCAGTCCCTAAGGTCACCATGGGTGTCGATAAGCTACGACGGCACTCACGCGCAGCGTAAACGCCAATCGCAGTATGCGGATCCAAGAGCTCACCGCTTTCTTGGTAGACCTGAGCAATGGTCGCGCAGGTTTGCTCATCATCAACAGCCAATGAATCAAACAATTTACGCGTCTCAGTCCAACGCTCATCGCTGACACGCATTTCACCTGTCGCGCGGAAATGATCCATTAACTGCGCAACTTTGGCTCCATCACGACCGTGCATATCAAAGAGCAAGCGCTCAAAGTTAGACGACACCATAATGTCCATCGAAGGCGACAAGGTCGGGTGCAAAGTGTCTTTATCGTAACGATTACCGCTCATAAAGCGGTGCAAAATATCATTGCGGTTGGTCGCTACAATCAACTGGCTGATGGGTAAACCCATATTGCGCGCTAAATAACCGGCGAAAATATCACCAAAGTTACCCGTGGGTACGGAAAACGCAATCGAGCGCTGCGGGCCGCCCAACTGTAAAGCCGCATGAAAGTAATACACAATCTGCGCCATGATGCGCGCCCAGTTGATCGAGTTCACCGCAACCAAACGCGTGCCCTTGAGGAACGACTGATCAGCAAAGCTGGCTTTCACCATTTCCTGGCAGTCATCAAAGTTACCTTCCACAGCGATATTGTGAATGTTATCGCTTAGCGCACTGGTCATTTGACGGCGCTGTACTTCAGAAACACGCTCATGCGGATGCAGAATAAAAATATCTACATTCTCACACTTGCGGCAACCTTCAATCGCTGCAGAACCTGTATCACCTGAGGTTGCACCCATAATCACTACACGCTCATTGCGCTTAGTGAGGAAGTGATCAAGCAAACGACCGAGCAACTGCAAGGCAAAATCTTTAAAGGCTAAGGTTGGACCATGGAACAACTCCAACACCCACTCATTACCATTGAGTTGACGCAACGGCGCAACGGCATTGTGCTCAAAGACACCGTAGGTCTCTTTCAGAATCGCTTTAAAGTCAGCGTCATCAATGCAGCCTGCCACAAAGGGGCGCATCACTCGGAAAGCTAACTCGTGATAAGGCAAATCAGCCCATGAGGCAATTTCCTCGATGGTAAAACGCGGCAAGTTTTCCGGTACATACAAACCGCCATCACTGGCCAAACCTGCTAAGAGTACATCTTCAAAATTCAGCGCTGGAGCTTGACCGCGCGTGCTTATATAACGCATATCTAACAACCTTTATTAGAATCGCTTAAGTTGGGATTAATTCAACTGCTCTACACGGATACGCACAACCGGCGCCTGCAATGTTTCCAATGCTTCCAGAGCAATAATAGCGTCATTCATACGCTGCTCTTCTACGCGGTGTGTCAGTAAAATAATCGGAATTGAACCATCCAACTCTTCAACTTCTTTTTGCATAATAGATTCAATATTAATGCCACGCACCGAGAAAATACTGGCCACTTGCGCTAACACGCCTGGGTGGTCTTTGGCTTGAATGCGCAAATAATAAGCGCTTTCACACTGATCAATAGCCAGAATCGGATGATCAGACAACGCATCGGACTGGAACCCTAAAGCCGGCACCTGATCTTCTGGTGCACCCACCATCGCGCGTGCCACATCAACGATATCAGCAATAACGGAGGATGCCGTTGGCTCCATACCCGCGCCTGCACCGTAATACAAAGTGCTACCGACGGCATCGCCATTGACCATAACCGCATTCATCACGCCATTCACATTGGCAATTAAACGATCAGCTGGGATTAATGTGGGATGCACACGCAGCTCAATACCTAAATCAGTACGGCGTGCCACACCCAAATGCTTAATGCGATAGCCCAGTGCTTCAGCGTAATTCACGTCCGCTGTTGTCAGCGCGGTGATGCCTTCGGTGTAGGCTTTTTCAAACTGCAATGGAATACCAAAGGCAATCGACGCCAAGATGGTCAGTTTGTGCGCAGCATCAATGCCTTCCACATCAAATGTTGGATCAGCTTCGGCATAACCCAGCGCTTGCGCTTCTTGCAGCACATCTTCAAAAGTGCGGCCCTTTTCACGCATCTCACTGAGAATAAAGTTACCGGTGCCGTTGATAATCCCCGCCAACCAGTTGATACGGTTAGCAGCCAAGCCTTCACGGATCGCTTTAATCACAGGAATGCCACCGGCAACAGCGGCTTCAAAACCAACAATGACGCCTTTTTCACGCGCACGCGCAAAGATCTCATTGCCGTGTACAGCGATCAAAGCTTTATTGGCTGTGACAACGTGCTTACCGTTTTCAATGGCGCGTAAAACGATATCTTTGGCTAAAGTGTCGCCACCAATGAGCTCAACAACCACATCAATTTCAGGATTATTAACAATATCGAAGACATCGTCAGTCATATCGGTCGTGCTGGTATCACACTGCGCATTAACTGAACGCGCAGCCACTTGCACCACGTCAATCTGACGGCCTGCACGCCGTGAAATCTCTTCCGCATTGCGCTTGAGAACATTAAAAGTACCACCGCCAACGGTGCCTAGACCACAGATCCCTACTTTAACTGGCTTCACGCTGCATCGTCCCCATCGTTAAATAAATTAAATACGCCCAAGATCAAATGAACGTCAAAAACACTGCACTGTACGAAGCCTGCTGGTATCGGTCAACCTAGAGCTGCGCTTTTCATTGTTGCCGCCAAGCAAAGTGCTCGCAGGCGAAACGATTCGCATGCAATAGATAACCCAACACCTACGCAATCTTACTGTGTATTGCGCATCCTAAATACTTAATTAAAAGACATAAGTTTAGCACAAGGCCTGCTCAAGCACCGCGCAAAAGTATAGATAGCGCCTGTTATCGCAGAGCACTGCGCCGCATTTAACACCAAACTAGCGCACCCCTACGCAATACATCGAGCCTAGAACTGAGCACCATCCACTTAGGCTTGATCAATACAGCTGTTTTACGCATATATCTATCAATGTTCGGTAAGTTACAATAGCGGCCATATCCAGTTGAGAAGATGAAAAACCCCATGCGCCTTGATCGATTTATTTCTGAAACGACCGGCCTCAGCCGCAAAGAATCCAGCAAAGTTGTGCAATCGGCAGAAGTCACTGTGGACGGTGTCGTGCAAAAAAAGGGGGCGTTTAAAGTCCCGCAGGATGCCACTGTCATCTGGAATGGCGAACACCTGCAGCGCATGGGTCCGATCTATCTCATGATCAACAAACCGCTCAACTGCGTGTGTGCCAATCATGATTCAGCCCATATAACTGTATTTGCTCATTTAGATATACCCATCTCAGATAAATTACACACCGTGGGCCGCTTAGATTTAGATACATCAGGCCTATTATTAATCACGGATGATGGTCAATGGTCGCACCGCATCACCTCACCTAAATACAAATGCCCAAAGGTCTACCATGCTTGGTTGGCCGAACCGCTCAACGCCGCAGATATCGAAGCTTTTGCCCAAGGCCTGCAACTGACCGGCGAAACAACATTAACCGCGCCCGCTGTTTTAGACATCATCAATGAGCGCGAAGCTTTAGTGCATGTGCATGAAGGTCGCTACCATCAAGTGCGACGGATGTTTGCTGCAGTGGGTAATAATGTGGTGAAACTGCACCGCGAACAGGTGGGGCCTCTGAGCCTCGATGCCGACCTGACTCCTGGTGACTACCGCTTTTTGACTGCAGCTGAAGTCGCTTTGTTCTAAGACACACAGCTCAGTTATAGAGCGCAGACAGCATAGACAACAGCGCAGGCTTTGCATCAACTTTAAGCTGAGCGGTGCTAGGCAATACAGTTCACGCTAGCGCATTAGCACAATGCGCACAGCATCAACCTTTGAGCCTATGCTAGAGTCAGTGATCACAGTCGATCCATACGGAGGCGATCAGATGAACACTGCACCCGCTACACTCACAGTTTTTTATGATGGCTCATGCCCTGTTTGCGTGCGCGATCGGCGCTGGTATAAAAAACTCGAAGGCCGCACCGATGAGCGCGTGGAATGGCTAGACATTACTGGTCGTGACGATGAACTGCGCCAGCAAGGTATCGATCCTGATAAGGCTTTGCGCGAATTGCACGTTAAAGATGCGCAAGGCCAAGTCCATCAAGAAATGGCGGCCTATATTCTCTTGCTATCACGAGTCCCACTACTCAAACCATTGGCATGGCTGATTGGCCTACCGGTGATTCGTCCAAGTCTAGCCTGGCTCTACCATCGCTGGGTGGCGCGCAGGCTCGGTAGCAGAATTGATTAAAAAGCCGACACAAAAGCCGGCTTAGTTTTAGCCTAAATCAGCGACGGCATGCTGAATGGCTAAAGCACTGCGATGGATTTCTTCCATTATGTGCTCCACCTCTTGCACTTGCTGACGACTCAGCGCTGCCACTTCAGTCACAGCATTGATGGCCGTAGACACCTGCCCCGTCAGCTCGCGGTTTTCTTGTACCACTTGGCCAATTTCAATGGTTGCCGTACTGGTGCGGCCAGCCAACTGACGCACTTCATCCGCCACCACCGCAAAACCCCGTCCTTGCTCGCCAGCGCGCGCCGCTTCAATCGCTGCGTTTAAAGCCAACAGGTTGGTTTGATCGGCAAGACCACTGATAGTGGCGACAATCTCCTCAATATTATGCGCTTGCTCATTGAGTCGGCTGATCACAGTACTGGCTTGCTCTAAATCAGTCGATACCTGCGTGGATGTTTGCACCGAGGCTTGCAAAGAGTCATTCCCCTTATCCACAATGCCTGAGGTTTCGCTGGCAATCACACCCACTTCTTCTGAAATAGCAGCATTGCGCTCCGACTGACGTACACGCTCGGTAATATCACTGGCAAATTTCACTACGCGCGTGACTTGGCCTTTGTCATCAAAAATAGGGTTGTACGTGGCTTCTAACCACATTTCACGACCCAGCGCATCAATACGACGAAAACGCCCTGCCTTATGCTGACCTGCCACCAGTTCTTGCCAAAAGTTCGGGTTTTGTTGATAAAACTCAGAGTCGCAAAAAATCTGATGGTGCTGGCCAGTCAATTGCTCTAAACGATAGCCCATCACATTTAAGAAGTTATCATTGGCGCTGATAATGGTGCCATCGGTTTTAAATTCAATCACCGCCATCGATTTCTGTAGCGCACTTAAAATAGCGTCTTGGCTGTTTAAACGCAGCTGCTTTTGTGTAATGTCGCTGGCAATTTTTACAATTTTAGCCACTCGTCCCTGCTCGTTAAGCACAGGAAAATAAGTCGCCTCAAGCCACAACGGCTGTCCTTGTTTATTAATGCGTAAGAAAGTACCGGTTTGCGCAACGCCTTGTCGCAGCTTTTGCCAAAAGGTTTGATACTCTGGCGACTCAGTTAAGCCTGGCTCACAAAATATACGATGAAAAGAGCCGACCACTTCATCGAGCGCATAACCCACCACCGCTAAAAACAACGTATTGGCGGTCAGTATTTCGCCCGTTGGGGAAAACTCAATCACCGCCACATGCGACTCAATGGCGCTGAGCACTGACAGTGCTTCATTGCGCTGCTCGTGACACTGGGCCAGCTCACGTCTCAGTGCTTTACTCTTAAACATATGAAAATCTCCCTGCTAGCGCATCATATTAAAAGACGCTTAATTTTGCTAAACCTCAGCACCGGCTCACAATCGCTGTGCATACACTCAGTCAATTCAAAGTGCACCACACAACAGCGCAATCGCAGTATATATAATAATGAATAGACACACCTATTGTGCCAAGTTTTAAAGCCTGCAGCACCAGCACAGCTATGACTTCACTAAACAAGAGATGCTGTACAACCTTGGCGCTATTGGCGCTATATAGTGCCTATCGGCCAAGGTTGAAATATATGAAGAGGTATTTAAGCAACTTAAGCCCTACCTCAATATCCACTGAGTGCAGAGCTTAAACTGTATGCGGACCCTATGGGATCCTAGATGGGATAGCGAGCAATGACAGCTAGGTCTTGGCCACCAGGAATATCAGACTTACGCACGGCCATCACTTTGGCGCCGGAGCGTAAAGCGCGACCGGTAATTTCATCGACAATACCGTAGTTGATTGCATTGCCTTCCGCAGCAAAAGAGACAGCGCCCGTCTCATCATCAATCACACCATCCACGACACCATCGATATCAACCAACAAGCGGTCAATCCCGCCAAAGGTTGCTAAGCGTGCGGCGTCACTGATATCGGTCGTAGTGCGCTGCTGCCCTGTACGCAACTCAAATAGGCGATGAAAGTCCTGAATCTGCTCGGCGTAATGAGCGTCTAAAACCGGACGCGCAGCGCTGGCTAAGTCAGATTCACTTAAGTGCTCTGGATTGCCAGTAATGGTACCGGACAATGCCGGAATCACACTTAATGAGCGAAACAACGCTTCTAATGGCTTGGTCGTGGCTAAAATCAATGGCACATCAGAGCCACTGAAAACGGGACGTAAAGCGGCATCGACTTTGCGCACATAACGTGACAAATAAAAGTTTTGCCCTTGCGCACCATGACGATGCCCCGTACCTGAATAATCTTTATTGGCAGCCTTGCCGCCGTCGGTGGCTGCATCTGCTGGCATATTGTGCACGCTGATTTCACGCGCAGGTAAATCAGCTGACACCGCAATTAAGCGCACAGCATTTTCTGACAAGGCCAAAATATGCGCCGCATGCGGAAAAGTCAGCGCGCGCAACAAAGGTTTAAGATGGAAGCGGTCAGACACTTCAACAATATCAGTGAGTTTGTTGGCCATACGGTATGTACGCATAGAATCTGGCGTGACCAAAATAGCTAAGCTATTGGCTTGGTGATTCCAGAACTGCTCATCGTCCATTAACTCGGCAAACTGCTCCTGCAGTGCTGCGATTTTATGTTTATCCAGGCCTGCAGCTTCCAGTTGCGTGACTGCTTTTTTCAGCAGATTACCCAGATGAATCCGGCTCGGCTCAGTCTCGCGGCTGATGGGCGTAGTCGGCAAGTAGATAGAAACGCACGCCTCAGAACGCACACGATTAAGAGCACCGATGTCTTCAGCGGTTGGCATATCGACGTAGTACATATAAAGCCTCCTGCACAATATTGAACCTCGACTGTACCAGAACTGCGCTCAATGCATAGCTGAGCTAGATCAATGGTGAAAGACGTCTAATTGTTGCGAAAAATTTCAATTACGCAGGGATATAGCAGGTTTACTGGTTTTTTATTTTTATAACAGCTGTACATTTAGGATAAGTCGAACAGCCCCAAAATTGCTGACCTACGCGTTCGCCACGCTGCGCAGTACGCATCACCATCGGGCTTTGGCACTGCGGACACTTCATTTTAGCGCTGTGACGTAAACGTTTTTTTAAATGCTTCACATGCTGACGATCGGTCGCGCGCGAAGGTGTTAAACGCTCAACCTGAATGCGTGCTAACACCTCCTGCACTTGCTGCGCTGACAGCACTGGCTCGCGAAAAGACTTAATGTACCGAATGTAGCCCATCCCGCGACTGACCTGCGCAGGCATCGGTGACTTAAAGGTGCAATCACCCACAAAAGCCACCACCGAGTGCAGCGCAGCACTTGGCACATCCAGCAGCGCTTCGAGCGCCAGCATATGTTTGTAGTTTTGCCGTAGCGGATTTTGAAAGGTAAAAGACTGGCGTGCCAATTGTTGCGTCCAGTCTGCTTGGCGCGCACCACCGCTAATGTGGCCTTTCATGTTTTTTGTTTCCACCACAAAAATGCCAAAGCGCGAAACAAAGATATGATCAATTTGCGTCGAGCCTTGCGCCGTTGGCAAGGTAATGTGATGCAAACGATGGTAGGTCTGAGCTGGCAAGCGCAGCCATGCGACGACCCTCACCCAAGCCTCACCCACAGCCCCCTTAAACCATCGGGTTTTCATCATAATGAGCAAGATAACAACAGGCAGCAGCCACCACAGCACAGATAGGGCTGCAGTAACGAGGTGATCGAGATTCATGGGGTAAACAGGCCTAAAACTATGGTGACAGCGTTATTGAGAGGAAAAAAACAGAGCTGATAAACGCTATTTAAGGCGGTCAACACCAGCGTAAATAATCACACTCGCGAGATAGCACAGCGTGCCATGTTCTTTTAAATCAATAGGATAGCCATCAGTATAGCGGCAAAGCTGTATAGATTAACAGCGACGTAATCGATTCAGCTCAATACAATATAGAATGATTTATTGCTTGGATCAGACGATCCTTGAATTAGACAAAGTTCTTTTTAACGCGTTTTAATGCCCGTCAACAGCAGCACATTAAAGGTCTCAGCGATGCCGCAGTGGCAATGCTGCAACACTACACTTTCCCGGGCAACGTGCGTGAGTTACAAAATGCCATCGAGCGCGCCGCCACTTTTTGTGATTCATCACTCATTGAAGCTCAGCATCTGCCGCAACGTATTCGTGAGCAAACACCCGCAGCACATACAGCCTCAGACACCACCACCCCCGCAGCGCCATCGATTGTGCCGCAGCAGGCCATCGATGTGGATGCTATGCCCAGTCTAGAGACCGTGCAGCGCAATTATATTCATCAAGTGCTCGCCGCCACGCAAGGCAACAAACGCCATGCTGCGGATATCTTAGGTATTACGCGGCGCACCCTGTATCGCTGGATTGATTAATGCACACAGCTTAAGGCTACAACCACTGCTGCAACCTTAAGTCTGTGCTGACATTACTGCTGAAATACCAAGCTGTAAGTCACAGGCACCACCGGACTGATGGCTGGCAGCTTAGCAATCACCCGCAGCGCTTCGAGGCCTTCGGCCAGTTTATAATCTGCGGCGTTGAGAACGACAGGCTCCAACGTCGTAATCAGAACTTTATCATCGGCAAGGCGCGTGACTTGCACATGGCTGCTGACCTCTTTGCTCAGTCCATGCAGCGCTAGGTTAAGGGTGATGGAGTCGGTGTAGGTTTCCCCAACCTCAAGCTTCGTCACTCGCTCAAGATCAACCTTGCCAGTCACAGTTGCTTGAGCAAATTGCGCGACATCAAACAGCATCGTTTGCATGCGCTCATCACGAATATCTACACCCGTATCCACGCTGCTCAGATCAACTTTAAGCTCCACAGCACCTTGCTCACTGACTGAGCCCGTCAGCGTCTTAAAGCGATTCATTTCAGCAATATTCGTGCTTTTAATTGAGACATAATGCAGCGAGGACTCATCATTGAGCAGCGTCCAGTCGGCAAATGCACTGGACGATAACCCCAGCAGTACGCTCATCAGTAAAGGTAATTTTTTCATTGTTGCTTCTCCTTTAGGTGTCTGTCTATCGATAGCAGTTTTAGGTAAGCATCACCAGTTTAACAGCTCTGTATTGCATAGCAGAGCCCGCAACTTAACAGGTATCCACTTCGCTTCTGTGCGTGTGCGGCAGTGGGGGTTGAGCGTGCTGCAGCGCATTTAAGATGCAATGCATGACGACAACATTCACTAACAGCGACAAAGTCAGCCTAAAAGTCAGTAAAATCTTTTAAATCCAAGACAATGCTATGCTTGCCGTTGTGCCGATCAGCCCACATGCAATCAGTCGAGGTTAACGTGCGAGACGAATTTTGGAAACACTATGCGCTGAGCGAATTGCGCCCGCAAGAATGGGAAGCGCTGTGCGATGGCTGCGGACAATGCTGTCTGGTGCGCCACGTCAATGAACATCAAGTGACGGTGTTTAATATTGCCTGCCAGCTTTTGGATATCGAGCACAGCCGCTGCAGTGATTACCACAACCGCCTCGAAAAAGTCCCTTACTGCCATCCTCTCACCCCAGCCAGCGTAGCGCAGTACAGCTGGTTACCTGAGTCCTGCACTTACCGCCGTATCGAGCGTGGTGAAGATCTGCCCAGCTGGCATCCTTTACTTGTGGGTAGCAAAGAGCAGATGCACACACTGGGGATTACTGTGAATCGCAGCGCTGTGCATGTGCAGCACGTCCCACGCCACGAACGGCATTTGCACATTATCAAAACAAAAACACTGGATTAAACTTAAGCACAAAGCGTAGCGCAAACTGGGTTGAGCCCCAATACAGATAAGGCCTTGTACGACTGATGTGAACAGGTCCGCTCACTCAATCACGACTCACAAACAACAAACCCACTCCAGCACTGCCTAATAAAGTGGCACAGACGCGGTTAAACCAACGCTGCTTTTCCGGACGCGCAAACCAATGCCCCAACACCCGACCAAAAAAGGCATATAAAAAAATGGCACCGCATTCTAAAACTAAAAACAATGCACCCAAATACAATAACTGAGTGGTGACATCGCCAGCTGGATCAACAAACTGAGGTAAAAAAGCCGTAAAAATCAAAATCGCTTTAGGATTTCCCGCGGCCAAAAAAAACTCCTGCTGGGCTAACGCAAACCTACTCTTACCGCCGCTTTGTGTACTGACTTGAGTGGCGCCATCAGCACGCCATAACTGAAAAGCCAGCACCAGCAGATACACACCGCCAACCACTTTAATAATCAGAAAAAGTTTTTCCGAGGCATATAACACCGTAGCTAAGCCTAACGCAGTCAAAATAATCAGGCCGGCAAACGCAAGGAGGCGACCTAGGCCGGCATAGCACGCCACTCGAATATTGTAGCGCTGGGCATTGGTCATCGATAACAAGTTATTCGGGCCCGGCGTCATATTTAAAGCAAAACAGGCAGGAATAAATAATAAAAGCTTCATCAGTGTCACAACAACATTCTCACTCAAACAAACACGGCTTAATCAACAACTGGCAAACCACCGACCACGATCGCCACCTGAATCGTAATAATGCCCAGACCCACTATAAACACCAATCCCAAGCCCAATGGCCCACCATACACTCGATAACCACCCGCATGCTGCTTACGTGTTTGACGCACCAGCAAAGCAGGTAACAATAAAGACAAAATCGATAAGGCGATGGCAGCAAAGCCCAAAGCGAAAATAAAGCCTCGTGGGTAAAACAGCGCAAACAATAACGGAGGAATAAATGTCAACGCGCCCGTTTGCAAGCGTCCTTGCACGGTGTTTTGACGTTTAAAAAAGTCGGCTAAAAAATCAAACAACCCCAAGGCCACACCCAAAAATGATGTCGCCAATGCCAGTGCGGCAAACAAACGTACAGCCATTTCCACTCGCGCCGTACCCATCACCGCTTTAACTGCCGCCAGCAAACCATTTAAGCCACTTTCATCGGCCAAAATCCCTATAAAAGTATCGGACTCAATCGTGCCTAAAGTTGCCACCTGCCAAAAGATATACACCAAGAGCGGAATGGCACTGCCCAGCATAAAAATTTTGCGCAGCTTAGCCGTATCGCCCTGCATATAGTTGACAATACTGGGCACACTGCCGTGAAAACCAAAAGAGGTAAATACAATCGGAATGGCCGATAAGAATAAAGCCTGCTCAACCGGCATACTCAACAAATTCACGCGCTGCACATGAGGCAACAACAGAATCAACATCGCGACCAAGAAGAAGATTTTAGTGGCAAATAAATAACGATTAATCACATCCACTGAGTGCGTACCAAAACACACCACCGCGCCACCCACCAGCGCAAATAACAGCACACCCATATAATCAGGCAGCTGCACATCCAGCATATGATTTAACGATTCGCTAATGATCTCACCACCACCGGCAAGATAAGCGGCCACCAGTGAGTACATTAAAAATGGCACGGCTAAGCCCGTCATCCAGCGCCCTGAAGCACCTAAGTACTTATAGCTTAAGGAGCTCAAACCCATGCTAGCATCCGTGTGCTGATAGGCTTCAACCAGCAACAATGCGGTATAGCTCATGATGGCCCACAAGCTGAACAACATCAGCATCGTCGTGGTAAAACCAATCCCAGCCGTGGCTAAAGGCATCGCCAGCATGCCCGCACCTAAAGCGGTGCCAGCTACAATAAAGGTACTTCCAAAGGCACTGTTTTTCACGCTATCCCCTAGCCTGACTGCTGATCAGTTAGCGCTACACAGCTCAATCAGTGGTTTAAAAAGCCGTTATTATGCGTGAATCTTAGCGTTTTTGTGGCTTTGATTTGCCCAAGGGCGCAGCACATCGCTGTTTGGGCGCTGCCTTGACCATGCAAAATGCGACTCTGAGTCATTTCGCGCAAGATTTTGCGCTTGGAGCACAGAGATGGATCGCTTAGAGCATCAAGTGCTAACACTAGATCCTTCTATCGATTGCATCCCATCATGGCCTGCATATATATTAACGCTGTTATCAAAATGTATAATCACTTGCGACTATACCTAGCCATGTACCATTGTTTTAGGGATCTTAACTTATGTACCTACTAGGCGAGCAACCGACTTACGCGGATCGTTTAACCAGTCGCTTACAAGCTGTGCCTGCACAGTTACTCAACACTTTGCCCCCTTGCGGCCCAGTCATCGAGATTGAATATTCCAGCGATCTAAGCCAAACGCTCCCCAGCGATCAAGTATTTATGATTGAAAGCGGTGTGGTGCACGGCGTGGTTGATAACCGGCATTTATTTTATTTACAAGAAGGCGATCTATTCGGCTTGCAACAGGGTCTCGACTTAACGCCTTGCCTGCATACCTGTGAAGCCAAGCTGCGCTTAATTCCCTATCAGCGCTGCGCTGCGTTGAAACATATGGCCGCGGATGATGCCCGCCATGAGTTATTTGTACTCTACCTCTTAGGCCAATCCACCTTGCTCGCCGATGCGCTCGCGCGCCTTGATAAAAGCGATGTGCGCCCACCCAAAGGCTTTCGTCACTATGCCGCGGGCGAAGTGCTGATCCAGCAAGGTGATATAGCCGAGCATGTGTTTATTATTCTGGATGGTCACGCAGAAGCTTGGGTCAATGGTGAAAAAGTCGGTGATATTATTCAAGACGAAGTGTTCGGTGCCATGGCGGTATTCACTAAAGAGCGCCGCAGCGCCACCGTTATTGCCAGCCAATACAGTACGGTGATGGTGATTCCGCAAGAGCAATTTCTCGACTTAATGCAAAGCAACCCACGTATTGCCCACCGTTTAATTGAGAGCATGGCGCGCTGCATCGATACCTTAAATAAGCAAGTGATTCAGATGCGCAGCCAGATCCACAGTTAAACCTGTCAGCCCTTCCCCTAACAATAGCGCGCCGAGCTCAACACTTGAATTCGGCGCGTTGATCGCATACCAACAAAACCCGCAAAACGTCTGCATTATCCAGCGCAGGCTGCTATTATTTGCCTTTTTTCAGGCAGAGCATCCCATGCTGGAACGACTATTTCAGTTGCAGGCCAACAACACGACATTTCGTACTGAGGTCTTGGCAGGTGTGACCACCTTCCTGACCATGGCCTATATTCTTTTTGTAAATCCCAACATGCTGGCTGAGATCGGTATGGATCATGGTGCTGTGTTTGTCGCAACCTGTCTGGCCGGCGCCATTGGTTGTGCAATTATGGGCTTGGTGGCCAACTACCCCATCGCTTTAGCACCTGGCATGGGGTTGAATGCCTTTTTCACTTATACCGTTGTTGGCACGATGGGCTACACATGGCAAGTAGCGCTAGGTGCGGTGTTTATCTCGGGCTTTTTATTCTTCGCAATGTCGATTTTTAAAATACGCGAATGGATTATTAACAGCATCCCTATGCCGTTACGCTCAGCTATCAGTGCCGGTATTGGTTTATTTCTTGCGCTAATCGCCTTAAAAAATGCGGGTATTGTGGTGGGTAACCCTGACACTTTGGTCGCGTTAGGTGATTTGGCTCAACCCGGTCCAATCTTTGCCACCCTAGGCTTTGCAGTGATTGTTGCGCTGGCGTATCGGCAGATTACTGGTGCGGTGATGATTGGTATTTTACTGGTTACGGGTTGCTCAATCGGCTTTGGCTTTTCCAGTTTAAATGGCGTGGTCAGCATGCCTCCGAGCATGATGCCCACTTTTTTACAACTGGATATCACTGGCGCACTGGATGTGGGTTTAGTCAGTGTGATTTTTGCCTTTTTATTCGTTGATTTATTCGATACGTCAGGGACATTAATCGGTGTGGCTCAGCGGGCGAATTTAATTGATCAAGACGGCAAGATGCCCCGCCTAGGTCGTGCGTTATTGGCCGACAGCACCGCCACCATGGCGGGTGCCTGCATGGGTACATCAACCACCACCAGCTTTGTCGAATCGGCTGCGGGTGTCGCTGTGGGTGGTCGTACCGGTCTAACCGCTTGTGTTGTGGCGGTGCTGTTTTTACTCAGTTTGTTTTTTGCGCCATTGGCTTCAGCCATTCCGGCTTACGCTACGGCACCTGCGCTGTTTTTTGTTGCCGTCTTGATGACCAGTGGTTTAGCTAAAATTGACTGGGACGATTTAACCGTAGCCGCGCCTGTGGTGGTTGCTGCTTTAGCCATGCCATTGACCTTTTCCATTGCCAACGGTATTGCTTTTGGTTTTATCAGCTGGACTGCGATTAAGCTGCTCAGCGGACGCTGGAAAGATATCAACAGTGCCATGTGGATTTTATCCATCCTCTTTATTATCAAATTAGGATTTTTCCCCTGATGCCAAACACCGACTACTCCGCCGATGCTTACGCGCAACAATTACAGACTAAGCAAACACGTTTACACAATCTACTCAGCGAGTTTAATGCGCCTGAGCCACAGGTGTTTGCCTCTGCCCCACAGCACTTTCGCTTGCGCACGGAGTTTCGTCTCTGGCGTGAAGGCGAGCAACGCTTTTACGCCATGTTTGCCCCGGGTGATAATCGCACGCCTATTTTCGTTAAGCAGTTCCCGATTGCCAGCGAGCTGATTAATCAACTGATGCCCAAGCTGGAAGTCGCTTGGAGCAGCAGTAAAGCCTTATCCGACCGTTTATTTCAGGTGGAGTTTTTAACCACGCTGTCTGGTGAGGCTATGGTCACTCTGTGCTATCACCGCCCGCTGGATGAGGACTGGTTGGCTGCAGCACAGGCATTAGCAACGCAACTTAATGCCAGTATTATTGGTCGTTCACGGGGTAAGCGTACGGTAATTGGACGCGATTTCGTGGTGGAAAAACTGACTGTTGCTGGGCGTGTGTTCAGCTATCGCCAACCTGAAGGTGCCTTTACGCAGCCCAATGGTGCGGTGAATACGCATATGCTCAACTGGGCGTATGAGGTATTGGGTGAGCAGCCAGATGATTTGCTGGAGCTGTATTGCGGTAACGGTAATTTTACTCTGCCGCTGTCAACGCGGGTGCGTAAGGTGCTGGCGACTGAGATCAGTAAAAGCTCAGTGAATGCGGCGCTGGCCAACTTGGCCGATAATCAGATTGAGAATATCGAGCTGGTGCGTTTATCCGCTGAGGAGCTGACCCAAGCGCTCAATGGTGTGCGTGAGTTTCGCCGTCTAGCCCATATTGATTTGGACAGTTATGAGTTTGGTACGGTGTTTGTGGATCCACCGCGTGCGGGTATGGACAGCGATACCTGTGAGTTGGTGCGTCGCTTTGAGCGGATTTTGTATATTTCTTGTAACCCAGAAACCTTAGCGCAGAATATCCGTCAGCTCAGTGATACACACCGTATTACGCAAACGGCGTTATTTGATCAGTTTCCGTGGACCGATCATATGGAAAGTGGGGTATTGTTGGAGCGTAAACCGAATCCTGCAGTGTGAGGAGTAATGCAGCCGTGGTGCGCTGATGATATCAGTCGCCCCACAGCTGCATCATTAACTCACTTATTGGTCAGCTTTATCAGCAATTTTTTTGATGTTCTCGTTAATTTTAAAGAGCACAATCAGTAATTCGCACCAAATTCGCACACCAATAACGCCACCAACGATGATACCTACACCCATCATAAAGCTACTGTTGTAGCCAACAAACATTGCACTCAAGCCTGAAATAATCACAGTGCACAGTAGTAACCAGTACACAAATGTGATGATTTTTGGCGTTAACATCGTTTCAAAAAACAAGATATCTTTCACAAAACACTCCCTTTATATTCCATTAATAACCACTGAATGCTTCAGCGGTTTTCGGTGGTTGATTATATTTTTAATATAATCGGTAGAGCCTAAGCTCGTATTGTAGCGCCCTTAAGTAGGTACTGACTGAGGGCGGTTGCAGTTTTGAGTTGCGCTTGGGTGTTTGGGCGCTTTTGCGCTTTTGCGTTTGCTCGGTTGTGCGTAAGGCAGCGGGTACTATTGCTGCTATTCCCTCAATCGTCCATCCTGGACTCAATTCGGGCGCTACGCCATCCATGGCTACGCTTGTCGCAGCAACAGCACCCGCTGCTGTTGCGCACTGATGCTGCTTGCTAGATTTTACAGGTTAGGTGTCCAAGTCATACCGAGTAGGACGGTGAAGCGGTCTTCACGGTAGCCATAGGTGTTTTTATCTTGAGCATAAGTATACAAAGCACGTGTATAAGCTTTATCGAAGATGTTGGCTAAGCGTAGATCAACACCTAGATCTTGGGTGGCTTGCCAGCTGCCGCGTAGATCCATGGTGCCGAAACCGGCAATTTTTTGATTGTTTTTATCGTCATTAAAGCTTTTGCTGGCTACACGCCAAGTACCGCCGACACCGAAAACACCGAGCTGTTTATCTAAATCATAGCTCAAAGTACGTTTGGCAATGCGTGGTAATTGATGACCTGTTTTACGATCACGCGCATCAACAAAGCTCAAATTTAAAGCGCCTTGTGCGCCAAAAACCTCATGTTGCAGTGATGTTTCAAAGCCATTGATACGCACTCTATCTACGTTTTCATTTTGCCCAGTACCCGATGCAGAGTTATACACATAAGTAAATGCATCACGTAAATCCGTACGATAAATACTTGTTTCCAATGTAACTAAATCAGTAAATCGACTGCGCCATTGTAATTCATAAATTTTTGATTTCTCTGGCTTAAGATCAGGATTACCTTGGAAACCAGTACTATCTAACGTCCAGTATAAATTATTAAAAGTTGGCGTTCTAAAGCCTTCAGCGTAAGAAACAACAAACTCATTCGCTTGACCAGCTGGAACACTAATAGCCGCATTCCAAGTATTT